>Ga0079225_10000221_pt1 | contig 30258 bp, 22 predicted proteins | sample Poulit2012_FD_76344 | JGI IMG/M metagenome (GOLD analysis project Ga0079225, IMG submission 76344) | Agricultural soil microbial communities from Georgia to study Nitrogen management - Poultry litter 2012 | ecosystem: Environmental > Terrestrial > Soil > Agricultural land | place: USA: Georgia... | reverse complement strand
TTTAGAGAATAAAATTGCTAAACCTAATAATATAAAACAATTGCAGGAGGCTTTGTATGCAGTAGTAGAAGAAGGAACTGGCAGAGGGTTGAAATCCCCTTATTATCATGCAGGAGGGAAAACAGGTACAGCTCAAGTTGCTGGATTAGGTATCAGTTATAGAGATGGCATAAGACAAGGTTCTTTTGTAGGATATTTTCCTGTTGATAATCCTAAATATACTATTGCAGTTTTAGTTCGTTCACAACCTCATGGAGTATACTATGGTGCTGTTTTAGGTGGAGCAGTATTTAAAGAAATTGCAGATAAATTATATGCGAGCAAAATAGGTGGTTGGGGTTTACCTATAAATGATACTATAGATTATTTTAGAATTCCGACTACAATTGCTTTCTAAAATGATATGTCAGTATTATCTGAGTATATGAATTGGCAACCAATTAAAGCAAATGAATCTTTTGCATTAAATATTTATAAAGCGCAAGAAAATAAAGGAAAAATAATATCAAGTCAGAATAAAAAAATTGATTTTCAAAAGATGCCTGATCTTGAAGGTATGAGCTTGAGAGATGCTTTATTTTTATTAGAAAGCGCTGGTTTAAAAGTGAAAGTTAAAGGAAAAGGAAAGGTAGGTAATCAATCTATAAAAGCAGGTAGTGGATTTAAAAAAGGAGATGTTGTGCATCTTGAATTAATATAATATGAATAAATATCTACAATATACTAATATCAAGCCAGTTCGTGCTCCATTGCACAAACGCTGGGGAAATTTAATGCTACATTCAAAAAATGTAAATGAAAATGATGTGTATATTGCATTAAAAGGAACTGTTGCTGATGGACATAATTATATTGAAGATGCAATTAAAAGAGGAGCAAAAATAATTCTCGTTGAGGATATTCCTAATGAGTTGATAGACGGGATTGATTATTATCATTCGGAAGACTTGAGAGAAAATTTGGGAATATTAGCTGCAAACTATTATGGAAATCCTAGTGCAACTATGAAGGTTGTTGGAATAACTGGAACAAATGGAAAAACTACTATAGCCACTTTATTGTATCAGTTATTTAGCTCTTTAGGTTATAAAGTAGGTTTGATTTCAACCATTCAGCATAAAATTGGAAATTTATCTGTTGAATCCACCCATACTACGCCAGATCCAATTCAATTGCAATCTTTATTTGCAAAAATGAAGGAAGCAGGTTGCACACATGTATTTATGGAAGTTAGCTCTCATGCTGTGAGTCAACATAGGATAGCGGGCATTTCATTTGACGGTGCTGTTTTCACTAATCTTTCTCATGATCATTTGGATTATCATGGCAGTTTTGAAGCATATATTGATGCTAAGAAAAAGTTTTTCGATGATCTTTCTGAAGACGCTTTTGCAATTACAAATATTGATGATAAAAGAGGAATGGTAATGATACAGAATTGTCATGCTCTAAAGTCAACATATGCTTTACATCGTACTGCTACCTTCAAAGGACAAGTATTAGAAAATGCGGGAACTGGTTTATTGATGACAGTAAATCAACAAGAGGTGCATTTTTTAATGAATGGAATTTTTAATGCATATAATTTATTGGCGGTATATGGTGTGGCTATATCGTTAAATGAGGATTCAGATGTGGTTTTAGAAAAATTGAGTGTTTTAAAAGGTGCAGCGGGTAGATTTGAAATGCTTTATGCTAAAAATACAGATTTACGCATTGTAGTTGACTATGCGCACACTCCAGATGCTTTATTAAATGTATTAAATACCATTAAACAAATGGATATAAAAGGACGAGTATTTACAGTATTTGGATGTGGTGGTGATAGAGATAAATCCAAAAGGCCATTGATGCGTAGAGTAGCTACAGAACTTAGTGATGTTGTAGTGATAACTTCTGATAATCCGCGTACCGAAGACCCTATGCTGATTATAGAAGATATAATGGAAGGTGCAAAACAAGAAGAGGAGAGAATAATTATTAAAAATCAAGATAGAAAGGAGGCGATTCGATTAGCAATAAATCTTGCTGAAAAAGGAGATTTGATTTTAATTGCAGGAAAAGGACATGAAGATTATCAAGAAATTAATAATAAGAAAATTTACTTTGACGATAAGAAAACAGCTTTGGAAGCAATAAATCTGTTTAAAAAATAAGAATTGCCATGTTATATACATTATTTGAATATTTAAGAGAACAATTTAATTTATCTGGTGCCGGACTGTTTCAATATATAACTTTTCGTGCAGGAATGGCAATCTTATTTTCTTTGCTAATATCCTTAGTATTTGGTAAGAAGCTTATTGATTTTTTAAGAAAAAAACAAATTGGAGAAACAGTTCGCGATTTGGGATTAGAGGGAGAAGACCAAAAAAAGGGAACTCCAACCATGGGCGGAATAATAATTCTATGTTCCATTCTTATTCCAACTTTATTATTTGCAAAGGTTAGCAATGTATATATATGGATGATGATATTGTCAACAATATGGTTAGGAGTTATCGGATTTATTGATGATTATATTAAAGTTTTTAAAAAAGATAAAGAGGGATTAAAAGGAAGGTTTAAAATATTAGGACAGGTTGGTCTTGGTTGTATCATTGGATTAACTATGTTTTATCATCAAGATGTAGTAATAAGTAAAAGAGTTGATTCGATGGGAGAGAGGAATATAACTTATAAGACAGAAAAAGTAATGTCTACGCAGCCAACCGAACAGTATAATGAACAAGGTGATAAATTACATTATGAGCGTATACATGCACCAGTTACTTCTGTTCCTTTTTTAAAAAATCATGAATTAGACTACGGAGCAATTGCACATTTTTTTGGTGAAAAAACAGTGCCTTGGTTAACGCCAATAATATATGTTCTCTTGGTGATATTTATTATAACTGCTGTATCTAATGGAGTGAATTTGTCCGATGGAATTGATGGTTTAGCTACAGGTACTTCTGCGATTGCTGCATTGGGAATTGGGGTTTTTGCATACTTGTCGGGGAATTACATTTTTGCTACCTATTTAAATATAATGCATATCCCGAATCTTGGTGAGTTAACTATTTTTATTGCAGCCTTTGTTGGGGCTTGTATTGGATTTTTATGGTATAATGCTTATCCAGCTCAAGTTTTTATGGGAGATACTGGAAGCTTAGCATTAGGAGGAATATTGGCTGCCTTAGCTATAGTAATTAGAAAAGAATTATTACTTCCAATAATCTGTGGTGTTTTCTTAGTTGAAAATTTATCGGTAATAGTGCAAGTTGCGTATTTTAAGTATACCAAAAAGAAATATGGTGAAGGAAGAAGAATTTTAAAAATGTCCCCTTTACATCATCATTATCAGTTATCAGGATATCATGAAAGTAAGATTGTAACTAGATTTTGGATTGTTGGAATATTGTTAGTGGTATTGAGTATTATAAGTATGAAAGTTCAATAATGTATGGCTAAAAGATTATTAATATTAGGAGCTGGAATTAGTGGAGTCGGCACAGCGATACTTGCGGCAAGTAGAGCTTGGAAAGTTTGTTTGTCGGATCAAGGATTTTTGTCTGCTTCTCAAAAAGAAGAGTTGCAACCTTATGCCATCGATATTGAGGAAGGTGGGCATGTGAAAATATGGAAAGAAGAGTATGATTTAGTGGTTAAAAGTCCAGGAATGTCCAATAATCTTCCAATTGTCCAGCATTTTATCGATAAAGGGGTTAATGTAATCGGTGAGATTGAATTTGCTTTCCAGTATATGGGACAAAGCAAAGTGATAGGAATAACAGGAACGAATGGAAAATCAACTACTGCAAGTTTACTATTTCATACTTTAAAAAAGAGTGGGTTGAACTGTGCATTAGCTGGGAATATAGGCTATAGTTTTGCTAAACAAATCGCCTTAAACCCTAAAGATTGGTATGTATTAGAATTAAGTAGTTTCCAATTAGACGATATTCAAAAATTCTATCCTGAAATAGCAGTGATATTGAATATTTCTGAAGATCATCTGGATAGATATGAAAGCATGGATAATTATGTTCATAGTAAATTTAAAATAGCTCAAAATCAAACCGAAAAGCATTTGTTAATTTTAAATTTAGACGATCCATATATAGCAAAATATATAGAAAATAACACATTAAAACCTAAAATAGCAGGAATGTCAAGAGAAGTTAATCAATTAAATGAACCTATAGTTGCGATGAAAAAAGAAGAAAATTTACATTTTAAATGGAAAGAAGAAGAAACAGAAATTTCCATACATGATTTAGCATTAAAAGGAAGTCATAATCAGTATAATACAATGGCTGCAGGAATATCAGCTCGTGCTTTAGGCTTGAGGAATGAACTTATTAGAGAGAGCTTTTCTACTTTTGGTGGTCTAGAGCATAGGCTGGAACAAGTTCGTATAGTTAATGATGTGGAATTTATAAATGATAGTAAAGCGACAAATTTAAATTCAGTTTGGTTTGCTTTAGAGAGTATGACAAAACCTACAGTTTTAATTTTAGGTGGACAAGATAAAGGTAATGATTATGAAGAAATTAGAGATGTGGTAGAAGAAAAAGTTACACATATTGTGTGTTTAGGAAAAGATAATTCTAAAGTTGTACAGGCATTTTCTTCAAATTACTCAATTATTGAAACTCAATCTGCAGTTGATGCTGTACAAGCAGCTTATGCCGTTGCGGAGCCAGGTTCGGTTGTTTTATTAGCTCCAGGTTGTGCTAGTTTTGATTTGTTTAAAAGTTTTGAAGATAGAGGAGAGCAATTTAAAGAAGCAGTAATGAAGCTTTAATTTAATAAGATGAGGGAAAAATTAAAAATACAAGGAGATATACTTATTTGGGCAGTAGCAATTCTATTATTATTAATAGGAATGGTTGCTGTATATTCAACATCCAGTATTTTAGAACATAGAAATGAACTGTCAGAAGGAAGTACTTTAACAAAGCAAATTATTATAAGTATTGTTGGTATAGTAATAATTTATGTTTCTCATAGAATAAATTATACTGTATTTTCAAAATTTGCTCCTATACTCTTTTTAATCAGTTTTGTTTTATTAGGATATACTATGTTCTTTGGTACCTCTATTAATCAAGGGGCACGATGGGTTAAAATACCAGGGATAGGTTTAACTATTCAGGCTTCAGATTTTGCAAAACTTTCGCTCTATATTTACTTGGCAAAAACACTTTCCTTAAAAAGAAAAGAAATTAAATCTTTAAAGAAGGGCTTTTTACCATTGATTGTTCCTATTGCTCTAATTTGCTTTTTTATCGCTTTTGAGAATTTATCTACAGCAATATTAGTAGGTGTAACTTCTTGCGTAATCTTATTTATAGGACGTATTAATGTTTTTCATATTTTCGGTTTAATAATTAGTATGTTCTTCTTGCTACTTTTAGTATTCTTTTTATCAAAAGCTACAGGTATAGGAAGAGCAACCACTTGGGAAGCTAGAATTACCAATTTCATGAACAAAGATGAAAATAAATATGAAAAAGATGAGAATTTCCAAATAACCCAAGCGGCAATAGCTATTGTCAGAGGTGGAATAATAGGAAAAGGACCAGGAAATAGTTGGGCTAAAGAGTATTTGCCAGAATCTTATTCCGATTTTGTTTATGCAATAATCATAGAAGAATATGGCTTGATAGGAGGAATAATTGTAATTCTTTTATATTTAATGTTCCTCTGGCGAAGTATTTTAATATTTAGAAAAACACCATATGCTTTTGGCGCTTTTCTGGCTCTGGGTTTAAGTACAACATTGGTAATGCAGGCTTTCTTTAACATGGCTGTAGCTGTACAATTATTTCCAGTTACTGGTTTGACTTTGCCTTTGATTAGTAAAGGAGGGTCATCTGTAGTATTTACTAGTATAGCTATTGGAATAATCTTGTCGGTTAGTAGAAATGCAGATGAGTTAGAAATAAAATATAAAAATCGTTTAGAGGAAGAAAAGGCAGAAGAAAATAAAATAAATGAAGAAAAGGAAACTATAGAAAAATACTTAGAAACTGGTGGAATTTAATAAAATGGAGAAAATAAAAATCATAATAGCAGGCGGAGGAACTGGTGGTCATATATTTCCAGCTTTAGCGATCGCGGATAAAATTAAAAAGGAGAATAAGAATTCTGAAATTTTATTTGTTGGTGCAGAAGGAAAAATGGAAATGGAACGAGTGCCTAAGGCAGGTTATGATATTTTAGCCTTACCAATTGTTGGATTAGAAAGAAAAAAGATTTGGAAAAATATTGGTGTCTTTTTTAAATTGCTTCAAAGTAATAAAAAAGCAAAAAAGATATTAAAGGATTTTAAACCTGATCTTGTTATTGGCGTAGGAGGCTATGCAAGTTTTCCTATATTAAAAGTGGCACAAAGTCTTGGAATTCCTACCTTGATTCAGGAACAAAATTCCTTTGCTGGAAAAAGTAATAAATGGTTAGGAAAAAAAGCAGATTCGATTTGTGTGGCATATGATGGAATGGATAAGTTTTTTCCAAAAAATAAAATTGTAAAAACTGGAAATCCAGTGCGAGAACAAATAAAGAAATTTGATTTTTCTAATAGTGAAGTTAAAACAGAACTCAAATTATCAAAATCCAAAATGACAATTGGAATAGTAGGAGGAAGTTTGGGAGCAATGTCTATTAATAAAACCATAGAAAAAAATTGTAAAAAATGGATAGATGAAGGATATCAAATAATCTGGCAAACTGGAAAATTATACAGCCCACCTGATACAATTAAGCAACTATCTGGATTAATTGTAGCTACATTTTTTGAAGATATTGAAAAACTCTATGCTGCATCGGATTTAATAATAAGTAGAGCTGGAGCTTTAGCTTGTGCAGAATTAGCAATTGCGGGTAAGCCAGTAATTTTTGTTCCTTATCCTTATGCTGCTGAAAATCATCAATACAGCAATGCTTTATCATTTGTAGAAGCCGGAGCAGCATTAGTTGTTAATGATAATGAGGTGGAAAATCAGTTGCCTAAAGCAGTAAATAATATTTTAGAAAATGAAAATTTGCAGAGAGAAATGCAAACTAAAATGAAAAAATGTGCTCTTACGGAGGCTGAGGATTTAATATGGAAAGAAATAAATAAAATAATTAAAAAATAAAAAATGATAAAATTGCGTGCTATAAAAACGGTCTATTTTATAGGTATTGGTGGCATTGGAATGAGTGCTATTGCACGTTTCTTTAATGAAAACGGTGTGCGTGTTTTGGGCTATGATAGAAGTGAAACGCAATTAACAAAAGAATTAAAAAATGAGGGTATAGATGTTCAATATACGACTAATTTAGAGCATATGCCAGAAAATCCTGATATAGTAGTATATACTCCAGCGATTGCTAATACTAATATTTTATTGCAATATGTGAAAGAAAAAAACTTTAGATTATTTAAAAGATCCGAAGTTTTGGAACTGATTAGTAGAGATATGGAATGCGTAGCAATTGCAGGAACTCATGGTAAAACTACTATAACAACCATGACAGCTTTTATTTTAAGAGATTCAAATTGGGGATGCAATGCATTTTTAGGAGGTATATCTGCCAATTATAAAACTAATTTTTGGTCAGATCCAAGAAATCTCGTGGTGGTAGAAGCGGATGAATATGATAGGAGTTTTTTAAGATTACACCCTGATATTGCAATTCTTAGTGCAGTTTCTGCTGATCATTTAGATATTTATGGGACAGAAGATGAAATTGAATTAGCATTTAAAGCCTTTGTAGAGAAAGTTAATAAGGAAGGAAAATTAATAGTACATCAAAATGTGCCCGAATCGATATCAAGCTTACATCAATCAGTAATAGTATATGGTATAAATGCTGATAAAAGAACAAATATTAATGCAAAAGACATTAGAGCACATCAAGGAGGTTTTTTATTTACGATTGTTGATGAAGGAGAAGAAATAAAAGAAGTTTTTCTAAAGATGGGAGGATATCATAATGTGGAAAATGCATTAGCTGCTTATGCTGTAGGAAAGTTGCAAGGTGTACCTAGAGAAGATATTATTAAAGCATTGGCTAATTTTAAAGGGGTAAAAAGAAGATATGAATATATCATTAATGAAAATGATTATATTTATATCGATGATTATGCGCATCATCCTGAAGAACTAATGAAGTTATTACAAGGAGTTAAGCAAGCATTTCCAGAAAAGAAAATTAAAATTATATTTCAACCACATTTATTTAGTAGGACTAAGAGTTTTTATAAGGAATTTGGATCTAGCTTATCGATTGCAGATGAGGTAGTTTTGTTACCTATTTTTCCAGCTAGAGAATTACCAATTGAAGGTGTCTCATCAGAAATGATTTTGCCATATATAGAGAAAACGACTATTGCTAAAGTGATTGAAAGTCAGGAAGAAATTATTAAAACTTTGAAATTTTCACAAGAGGAAATATTAATTTCAGCAGGAGCTGGAGATGTGGATAAAATTGTGGATAAAATTAGAGAAAAATACTTGAATTTGATTGGATATGAAGAGGAAAAGTAATATATTTAAGGCAATATTAATGTTGTTGATTCTCTTAGGGATAGGCTTTATGTTATTTGCTTCGACGAGAACTCAAAAAAAGAGTTTTTTAAACGATTTTATAATAAAAATAAAAGCAGATGAAACATATTTATTTTTAGAGAATAATAGTATTGAGGAATGGCTTTTTCATGAGGGAAATGATTCAGTTTTGAAAACTCCTATTGGTGATTTGGATTTGAAAAAAATAGAAAATAGAGCATTATTAAATCCATGGATTGAAAAAGCAGAAGTGTATATTGACCAAAAAAACGTATTACATATAGATATCGAACAAAAAATACCTATGGCAAGGATTTTTGATAGAACAGGTCAAAGTTATTATTTGGATACGCAAATGCAATTATTGCCTTTGGTGTTAGGGAAAAATTATCCCACAATTGTTTTTACGGATGTACCACTTTCTCAAAGTGAAATAAAAAATAAAGAAATGTTTTCTCAAATTTTATATCTGGGAGAATATATAAATAAACATCCATTTTGGTCTTCTCAAATAACACAAATACAGATTAATAAGCAAAATGAGTTTGAATTAATACCCTTAATAGGTAATCAAAAAATTCATTTTGGAGATACCTCAAAAATGGAAGAAAAATTCTTTAATTTGCAGCTGTTTTATAAAGAAGTTTTAGATAAGATTGGATGGGATAATTATGAAGAAATTGATTTACGTTTTGAAGGACAAATTGTAACTAGACCGAGTTTAAATAAAATTATGCCAAAGTCAGATATTAGTTCTTTTTTTGAAGAAATAGAACAGCCTGAAGAAGAATCTGATATGCCAATGGAAACAATTTTAGAAACGAATTAAAAACCCTTTAAAGGAATATGTAAATATGGATAATATTAATACGCAAGATAAGATGGATAACGAACAACCAATAATTGTAGGATTAGATATTGGTACTACAAAAGTAGTGGCTATAGCTGGAAGAAAAAATAGCTATGGGAAAATTGATATTTTAGGATTAGGAATGGCTGATTCTGCAGGGGTTGACCATGGGGTAGTTTTAAATATTGAAGAATGTACCCAATCTATTGAAAATGCTTTAAATGATTTAAAAGTAAAAAATCCGGAATTAGAAATACATGAAGTTTATGTAGGAATAGCTGGCGGCCATATTAAAAGCATTCAAGCAAAAGGGGAAAGGGTTCGATTAAATCCTGAAGAAGAAATTACCAAAGAAGATATCCGAGCTTTAATTGAAGACCAAAGACAATTGTTCGTTCCTGCTGGGGATCAGATTATAGATATTATTCCAAAAGAATACTTTGTAGATAATACTGTGGGTAGAGTGAACCCTATTGGTATGCCAGGTGTGAAAATCGGTGCTACTTTCCATGTGATTACTGGAGATAAAATGGCTATTCGGAATATAAAAAGATGTGTTGATAAAATCGGATTAAAAACCAAAGATTTAGTTTTACAACCTTTGGCTTCTGCTGCTGCAATTTTAACAGAAGAGGATTTAGAAGCAGGAGTTGCTGTTATTGATATTGGAGGTGGTACGACAGATTTGGCAGTCTTTCATGATGGTATTTTAAAACATACTGCGGTTATTCCTTTAGCAGGTAAAAATATTACAGAAGATATTAGAAAAGTTTTGCAAGTGCTTCGCGCTCAAGCTGAAAGTATGAAAACACGCTTTGGTACTGCTTTAGCTACAGAAGCAAAAGAAGATGCATATATTGTTATTCCAGGTTTGCGTGGAATGCCTCAAAAAGAAATTGCTGTACAAAATCTTGCTGCAATTATTGAAGCTAGAATGAGAGAGATTTTAGAGTTTGCAATGGAGGAATTGAAAAAATTAAATATTGATCATGAGCTTTTTGGTGGTATAATTTTAACAGGGGGGGGCAGTGAATTAAAAAATTTATTGCAATTAACAGAATTTGTAACAGGTTTAAATGCTAGAGTGGGTTATCCGGTAGAACATGTTTCTAGCTCCCATATTGAAGAGTTACATAATCAAAGATTCTCGACTTGTATAGGTGTGATCTTGAGAGGTTATGAGGATTACGAGTCTGGAAAATTTGAAAAAAATAGAAATGTAATTCCTAAAGAAATTAAAGAAGAATATGCAGAGGAGGAAAGTATCAATAATTCGGATAGATTTATTGAAAGTGTTGAGGTAGAATCGGAAAAAGAAGAAGAAATTGAAAATAAGCCTGTAGATACTAAAAATAGAGAAAATACTATTAATAAGATTTTCAATTCTATAAAAAGATCAATTATGGTGATTTTTGAAGATATTGATGATGATGAATTTAAATAAAAAATAGCAATTTTAAGCAACAGTAAAATTTAAAATATTAAAAAACTTAAACTATGATAAATTTTGAAATTCCAGAAAATGAAAGCTCTATAATTAAAGTAATTGGAGTTGGAGGTGGTGGAGGAAATGCAGTGGATCATATGCATGCACAAGGTATAGATGGTGTGGATTTTATTCTATGTAATACAGATGCACAAGCACTTTCTCGATCTTCAATATCTCATAAAATACAATTAGGGCCAAATTTAACTCAAGGTCTAGGTGCAGGAGCAAAACCAGAAATTGGTAAACAAGCAGGAGAGGAATCCGTTGAGGAAATTCGAAAGATTTTAGAAGATAATACTAAGATGGTATTTATAACTGCTGGCATGGGTGGTGGTACAGGAACAGGTGCAGCTCCAGTTATAGCCCAAGTTTGTAAGGAATTAGATATATTAACAGTAGGTATTGTAACAACACCATTCTTTTATGAAGGAAATAAACGCTTAAAACAAGCTAAGGAAGGTATTAATGCTATGAAAGAATATGTTGATACTATTTTAATTATTTCTAATGATAAATTAAGAGAACAATTCGGTAGTATTAGTTTTTCACAAGCTTTTTCTAAAGCAGATAGCGTTCTTTCCACCGCAGTAAGATGTATTACAGATTTAATTTCTGTGGATGGGCGAGTAAATTTAGACTTTAATGATGTCCAAACGGTAATGAAGAATGGGGGAAGGGCAATCTTGGGTTCTGCACAAGCTAATGGAGAAGATCGTGCTATTACTGCTGTACAAGAAGCTCTTGATTCTCCTTTATTAAATGATAATGATATTAAAGGAGCAAAGTGGATTTTATTAAATATAACTTCAGGAGAAGGTGAAGAAAATGAGCATACATTAGATGAATTAGAAATCATTCAACAATATGTGCAAGAAAAAGCTGGTAATAATTGTGATATTATTTTGGGTATGGGTAATGATGCATCTTTGAATGATAAAATTGCAATTACAGTAATAGCAACTGGATTTAATCATGAAGAATTTAAAATCCAAAAAGAAAATAAAAAAGAATCAACTAAAATTGTTGTGGAATTAGATGATAAGGATGCTGAATCTAAAATATCGAATGCTGGAAAAATAATCGAAGAAGATAATAAAGAAGATTCTGGTTATAATGTTGATAACTCTTTAGATGAATCACTACAACCAGTCATGAATATTGGCTCTGAAAGACATCAAGAACCTCAAAAACAAGAAAGATTTAATCCAGTTAGAACACAACCAATTGTATTTAATCTAGAGTTGCCTGAAAAAGAGAACAGAAGAACAGAAAATAAGTCTTTTGAAGAAAATGTGAACATTGAAGATACTGAAATGTCTCTTAAACATAGAACAAAAGAAGAAACGCAAAATGCATTTTATTCAGCTGCGGAAAAAACACAGGAAACATTACAGGAATTAGAAAGAGAAGAGAAAGAAAAGTTGGAAGATGCTAAAAGACATTTAGAATTAAGAGCGGAAAAAATAAGACAACGTGCCTTTGGTAAATATAGTAATGAAGAAGATTTTATTGAAAATGTACCTGCCTTCGAAAGGCAAAAATTAAATTTTGAACCCAAGCCAACTGAAGATGAATTATTAAGTGGATATGAAGTGGAAAGTAAAAAATCTAAAGGGGCAATTAGTACAATTAATAGTTTTTTAAAAGGTAAAAGACCTGATTAATATTTAAATCTTTTTATAAACAAAACCCAAAGAGCCATACTGTAAGTTATAGTATGGCTCTTTAAATTTAAAGTGTATTTTATTTTGATTCTAAACGAACAATTGGAACTATCATTTCTTCTAAACTAATTCCTCCGTGTTGAAAGGTATTTCTAAAATAATTGACATAATAGTTATAGTTGTTTGGATAGCACAAGTAAATATTTTCCTTCGCAAAGATAAATTTAGAATTTACATTAGGTTGAGGTAATCCTGCTTTTTTAGGTTCGGTAATAGCAAAAACATCTTTATCGTCGAATTGCAGATTTCTTCCGTGTTTGTATCTAATATTAGTAGTGGTATCTCTATCTCCTATACATTTGCTAGGATTCTTAACTTGAATAGTTCCATGATCGGTTGCAATAATTAATTGTAGATTTTTATCTGCTACTTTTTTTAATGCTCTAAATAAGGGAGAATGTTCAAACCAACTTGCAGTTAAAGAGCGATAAGATTGTTCGTCATTAGCTAGTTCTTTTAAAACTTCAATTTCAGTTCTAGCATGTGATAACATATCCACAAAGTTGTAAACAATTACATTTAAATCATTTTCTAAATAATTGTGTATTTGATCTTCAAATTGTTTTCCAGTATGATTATTAGTAATTTTTAAATATTCTGCTTTAATATTTTCTAATATATTTCGCTTTAATTGGTCTTTTAAAAACACATCCTCATATAGATTTTTACCTCCTTCTTCATCATCATTCTTCCATTCTTCAGGAAATCTCTTTTCTATATCTTTAGGAAGTAAACCACTAAATATGCTATTTCTAGAATATTGTGTAGATGTAGGTAAAATACTAAAAAATGAATCCTCCTCTTTGATTGTAAAGTATTCTAATAAATAAGGTTTGATTACTTTCCATTGATCATATCTCAAATTGTCTATTAAAATGAAAAATGTAGTTTTATCTTTTCTTAAATAGGGAATTACTTTTTTGGAGAATAATTGATGTGATAAAATAGGATTTTGTGGATCTTCTGGATTATTTATCCAATCAATATAATTCTTACTTACAAATTTATAAAATTCATTATTTGCTTCAGATTTTTGACTTTGAAAAACTTCCATCATCTCAGAACTTCCACTTTTACTCATTTGTAATTCCCAATACGTCAATTTTTTGTATATTTCTATCCATTCTTGGGCAGTATTAACAGAACTAAGGGCCATAAAAAGATTCCTAAAATCCTTTTGGTATTCCGAGGTTGTTTTTTCGCTTATAAGTCGCTTGGAATCCAAAGCTTTTTTAATAGAAAGCAATACTTGATTAGGATTAACAGGTTTGATTAAATAATCTGTAATTTGTGCGCCAATAGCATCCTCCATTATATATTCTTCCTCATTTTTAGTTACCATAATTACAGGTAACGAGCTTTGATAGGATTTAATTTCAGATAAAGTTTCTATTCCAGTCATTCCAGGCATACTTTCATCTAAAAGCACTATATCAACTTTGTTTTCTTTTATAAAATCAAGAGCATCGTAGCCATTACTAACTCCTTCTACTTTATAACCTTTTTGCTCTAAAAATAAAAATTGGGATTTTAATGATTCAATTTCATCATCCACCCATAAAATATGTATATCCATAAATTTAATTTTATTAAAGTAAAAGTTTTTTCTATAAAGTTGATTTTATTTGTCAAGAATGATTTTGAGTTATACTATACCCTTATAATATAACTCAAAATACGGATCAAAGTTTAATTATTACATTCTGTATTTTTGATTTTTCCAAGCACTGCTAGTTTTTTCTCTCTCATTTTTCAAAGGTTGTGCTTGTCTTTTTTGCTGTTCCCAATATTGGGCAGCAAATTTTGCACTGGTTTTAAAATCTTCATTATTTATAAGAAGATTTTCTGGTTTAAAATACTTTTCAATAAAACCGGTATCATATTTTCCTTCTGCAAAGGCTTTTTGTTGAACTGCCCATTTGCCAAATGGTAAGGTGGTTTTCACACCAATTATTTTAAATTCATCTATAGCGCGTATTAGTCTTTTAATAGCCTCTTCACGATTTTCACCCCAAGCAATAACTTTCCCCATCATAGGATCGTAAAATATAGATACTTCCATTCCTTCTTCATGCGCATCATCAACACGAACTCCAGGACCTTGTGGTCTTTGATAAATTTCTAAGGTTCCTGTATCAGGCATGAAATTATCCATAGGGTCTTCCGCACAAATTCTTAATTCAATTGCATGTCCATGTATAAATAAATCCTCTTGCTTATAATTAATAGCTTCACCATTTGCAATTCGAATTTGCTCTTTTACTAAATCCTTTCCAGTAATCATTTCAGTTACACAATGCTCTACTTGAAGTCTAGTATTCATTTCTAGAAAATAGTAATTCATATTGTCATCTACTAAAAACTCTACTGTTCCTGCGCCAACGTATTTACAAGATTTTGCTACACGCACTGCACATTCTCCCATTTCTTTTCTTAATGCGGGACTCAGGCAAGATGAAGGAGCTTCCTCTATTAATTTTTGATGTCTTCTTTGAATACTGCATTCTCTTTCAAAATAATAAACACAGTTTCCATGGCTATCAGCAAGAATTTGTACTTCAATATGTTTTGGATTACTTACAAATTTTTCAATAAATATATCATCATTATTAAAAGCATTTAATGCCTCGCTTTTTGCTATTCTAATTTGCTCTTCCAAGTCTTCTTCTTTTTCAACTACACGCATACCTTTTCCTCCACCTCCAGCTGAAGCTTTAATAAGAATAGGATAACCCGTATTATTTGCTATCTTCTTTGCTTCTTCTAAATTTAAAACAGGCTCTTCTGTTCCTGGAACCATTGGAACACCATATTCTAAAACACTTTGTTTGGCTTTTAACTTATCTCCCATGATTTCAATGGAATAAGCAGAAGGGCCAATAAAAATTAATCCAGCATCCGTTACTGCTTGAGCAAAATTGGCTCTTTCGCTTAAAAAACCATATCCAGGATGAATAGCATCTGCGCTAGTTTCTTTTGCAGCTTTTAAAATATTTTCAATAACTAAATAAGATTCTGAGGACGGAGAACCACCAATATGCACTGCTTCATCTGCTGCTAAAACAAATGGCATAGTACGATCAGCATCTGAATAAACTGCAACTGTTTTTATTCCCATTTCTTTAGCAGAACGAATAATTCGCAAAGCTATTTCTCCTCTATTGGCAATTAGAATTTTTTGAATCATAAAATTAAAGTGTTGTTTTTTTAAAATGTAAATTCATTTGGTCGAAATTTCCCGAAGACATAAACAGTAAGCATAAGTCCTTATCGGTATTTTCAATTATATCTTGAACCCAATAAGATAGGGCATTGGATTGTTCAAAAATACTTAAATCTTTTTGGTTAAAGGCTTTTTCTATTAAATCACTTGGGATTTTATCCATATTTTTTATTCTTAAAGCATCAGCAGAATAAAATACAGCAGCCTTATCCGCTGGTTTTAAACTGTTTTTATAATTATCAATAAAGTTTTTATTTAAACTGCTATAAGTATGTAATTCTAAAATTGCAATTAAATAATGATTTGGATAACGTTCGCGCATCGCTTTTAAACTGGCTTCAACTTTAGAAGGTGCATGTGCAAAGTCTTTAAAAATTCGTAAGCTATTGTCTTCGCTTATAACTTCCAATCGTCTGCTAGCTCCACGAAAATCACGCATGTATTTATAAAAGGAATCATTGGCTATACCTAAAATATTGCAGACTCTTCTTGCTGCTTCTAAGTTTTGAAGATTATGTTCTCCAAAGATTTCTAAAGGGTAGAAGTTATTATTATCTTCAATTTCTATACAATCTAAATCTTGATTTATTCTATATTTTGAAGCGATATAGGGTAGTTTTTTTATGGAATTCTGTTTTTTCTCAATTATTGAAACTACTTCTTTATCCTTAGCATTGTAAATCAAGCTACCATTTTCTTGAATCATATCGATAAATATAGAAAATTGTTCTTTGTAATTTTCAAATGTTGGAAATACGTTAATATGATCCCAAGCAATTCCTGTAATTGTAGCAATATGAGGATGGTAAAAATGAATTTTAGGTTTTCTTTCTATTGCTGAAGAAAGGTATTCATCCCCTTCAAGGACAATTATCGGAGCATCACTAAGTTTTACAGAATATTCAAAACCAGGAACTTTTGATCCAACTAAATAATCAAAATCAAAATCTGCTTTTTTTAAAGCATGCATAATCATAGAAGTAGTAGTAGTTTTACCATGACTTCCTGCTATTACAATTCGCTTTTTATTCTCAGCGTGTTTATAGATATATTCTGGGAATGAATAAATTGGAATTTTTAGTTCTTGTGCTTTTATTAATTCTGGATTATCTTTTTTTGCATGCATTCCTAAGATAATAGCACTAATATTTTCATTGATTTTTTCTGGGAACCAGCCTTCTTTTTCTGGAAGAATTCCTGCTAATTTTAAATTTGTTCTTGCAGGATCAGCAATAAAATCATCACTCCCTGTTACTTTTTGGCCATTTCTTAATGAAGAAATTGCCAATTGGTGCATAATTGCACCACCGATAGCTATAAAATGCAAATGCATGCTAAATAAAATTTTTTTATTAACTTTGTAGAAAGATATCAAAAATAAAGGCATCTTTGGGATTTTTCAAAATTAAAAGCATATAATTATGACTAAATTAAAAAAATGGGCAGGAATTGTGATGGTATTATCATTTACATCGTTTTTATTGAGCTCTTGCTCTACGGGAGGAAAATATGCTTGTCCAAGTAAAATTGAAGTATTACCATAATTAAGATGGTGGAAAATTGTAAAAAGGGGGAAATATCCCCCTTTTTGCGTTAGTGAAATATCTAAAAATTGTTCTAATTTTGTTGTTAAAATTAAAATTAGGTATTCATGAAGAAAATACTTTTATCAGTAGCCACTTTAGGAGTTATGGCAACTTCTGTTTTTGGCAAAGAAACAAAAATTGAATTTGAGGAATTTACCTTGAATAATGGACTGCATGTTATATTATATGAAGACAATACTGTGCCTATAGTAAACGTTTCAGTAATGTATCATGTAGGATCGAAAAATGAACATCCTGAAAGAACAGGTTTTGCCCATTTTTTCGAACATTTAATGTTTGAAGGAACCAAGAATATTGGAAGAGGGGAATACATGAAAATTGTTCAAGAAAATGGAGGTTCATTAAATGCTTTTACAAGTAATGACGTTACTTATTATTTCCAAACCTTACCTTCTAATCAATTAGAATTAGGATTGTGGCTGGAATCAGAAAGAATGCTACATCCGGTAATTGATAGTGTTGGAATTGAAACGCAAAGAAAAGTGGTACAGGAAGAAAAGAAACAACGTTATGATAATACTCCTTATGGGCAATTAATTAATGTTGTTTTTGAAAATTTCTATAAAAAACACCCTTACCGTTGGACACCAATTGGAAAAGAACAATATATTGATCAAGCAACTCATGCTGAATTTATGGAGTTTTTTGACATATTCTATGTTCCTAATAATGCTGTATTAGTAGTAGCTGGTGATATTGAAGGGGAAAAAACTAAGGAATTAATTAAAAAGTATTTTAATGATATTCCTAAAGGTACTAAGGAGATCCCTAGACCAAATATCTCAGAAGATAAAAGAACGAAAGAGGAACGTGTTACATTTAGAGATGATGTGCAAATACCAGCGGTGATTTTTGCTTATCAAGCACCTAAAGCTGGATTGAAAGATTATTATGCTATAGAAATGTTAAATAGTATTTTATCTGATGGAGCTAGCTCTAGATTAAATAAAAAAATTGTTGAGGATGATCAAAAAGCACTAGCTGTAATGTCTGCTTTATTTCCTTTAGAAGATCCAAGTCCATGGTTGTTTTATGGAATCGCAAATATGAATGTGAGCGAGAAAGATCTTGAAAAAGCAATGAAAGAAGAAATTGAAAAATTAGTTAAAAATGGAGTAACAGAAAAAGAATTCCAACGTGCAAAAAATCAAATTGAAAGCGCATTTATTCGTCAAAATGCAAGTGTTGAAGGTATTGCACAAAATTTGGCATTTAAATACACATTTTTTAAAGATGCTGGATTAATCAATACTGATTTAAAGAATTATCAGAATATAACTATAGAGGATGTTAATCGAGTAGCAAGAGAATATTTAAAAGCAGATCAAGCTTTAATTATTCATTATTTGCCAAAATAGTTTTAAAATAAATAAAATACAACATTTTTAATAATACAATAAGAAATTTAAATAATAATGAGAAAGATATTAATCACAATTGGTCTGTTAGCTTTGATGCAACCAGCATTTTCCCAAAGCTTAGATCGTAGTAAAAGACCCGAACCTGGTCCTGCAAAAACCTTGAATTTAGCGGATGCAAAAAGTTTTACTTTGGCTAATGGATTAAAGGTATTTGTTGTTGAAAATCATAAATTACCTGTTATCTCTGCTTCCGTAATATTAGATATCCGTCCAGAACTGGAAGGAAGTAAGGCAGGAGTGTCTTCTTTGGTAGGACCATTGCTTACTAGTGGAACTAAATCAAGAACTAAGAATGAATTTGATGAAGAAGTAGATATGATTGCTGCTAGAATTTCTGGATCAAGTTCAGGGATTTCTGGAAGTTCTTTGGTAAAACATGCTGATAATTTATTCGAATTAATGAGCGATGCTCTATTAAATGCTGATTTTCAACAAAAAGAACTAGATCGTTTGTTATTGCAAATGCAATCTGGATTGTCAATGGGGGAAAATAATGCAGAATTCATGTTATCGAATGTAAAATCAACGGTATTATATGGAAATAGACATCCTTATGGTGAAGTAACAACACCTCAAACTTTAAAAAACATTACATTAGCTGATGTTAAATCTTACTATAACACTTACTTTAAACCAAATGTTGGCTATTTGGCTATTGTAGGTGATGTTACTTTTGAAGAAGCTAAAAGACTTGTAGAAAAACACTTTAGCGCATGGGAAGAACAACAAGTTCCAATCGCTCGTTATCCAGGTGCTTTAGCTCCAGAACAAAATCAAGTGAGCTTTGCAGCAAGAGATGGAGCAGTGCAAAGTGTTATTGAAATTGCTTATCCAATTCATTTGATACCCGGTCACAAAGATGTAATTACAACTAGAGCTTTAAATCAAATCTTAGGTGGTGGAAGTCAAGGTAGATTATTCCAAAACTTGCGTCAAGATAAAGCTTGGACTTATGGTTCTTATTCTTCAATCAATGCTGACGATATTGTTGGGAATGTTAGTGTGCATGTAATGGCAAGAAATGAAGTAACTGATAGTTCTATCGTGGAAATGCAAAAAGAATTGCATAAAATCAGAAATGAAAAAGTAAGTGAAGAAGAATTACAAAGTGCAAAGAATGCAATTATTGGTTCTTTTTCTAGAAGCTTAGAGTCAGCTAGTACTATTGCTCGTTTTGCTATTATGGAAGATATGTATCGCTTGCCTAAAGGGTATTATAAGAATTATGTTAAATCAGTAGAAGAATTAACTGTTGATGATTTACATAAAGCTGCTCAAAAGTATATTCAACCTGAAAAATCACATATTATAGTAGTAGGTAATCCTAGTGAAATTGAAAAATTAAAACGTTTTAGTGCAGATGGGGAAATTAAGTACTACGATGCTTATGGTAAGGAAACGAAACCAAGAGAAGATAGAGTAATTGACGGAGTAAGTAGCAAAGATGTGGTGAAAAAATATATTAATGCGATTGGCGGTGAGTCTGCAATAAAAGAATTAGATAATATTACTTTGTTGTATAGCTTTAACCAAATGGGGCAGGAAGTAAAAATGCAAAGAATTATTCAAAGTCCAGATAAGTATAAAGAAGTAATGGTTGCTAGCGGAATGGAAATGAGAAGAAAAGTGGTTAATGGTAACAAAGGTATGGAATCTGGTATGGGTGGTTCTTCTAAAGAATTAACTCAAGAAGAAATTGATGAAATGAAAGATGAGATGGATTTACAAAGTATTTTAAATCCAGATAAATATGGTGTGAGTTATTATTTACAAGACACGGAAGATGTTGATGGGAAAAAAGCATATGTTGTTGAAAAACTTGCAAATAATGGTAAGAAGAAAACGGTTGAATATTATGATATGGAAACTGGTTTACTTATCCGTACTATTGGTACAATGGAAATACAAGGGCAAACAGTTACGATTTTAACAGACATTCTTGAGTATGAAGAAGTGAAAGGATCTAAATATAAAGTGCCGAGTAAACTTAAACAAAGTATGATGGGGCAAGAAATGAATTTAAAATTAGATAATGTTCGAGTAAATCGTAAAATTAAAGATAGAGAATTTAAGTTATAATATTTAAATAGTAAATTCCAATTATAAGCAGCCGAAATGTATCCTACATTTCGGCCGTTTTTATATTCTGGGTTTAAAACATGTAGTGAAATTAATGTATGAACTTTAAAGAATTCTGTATTGATATTATTAGATATTTTTATGAGATTATATAATGGAGTGCTTGGATCTTAATGATTATATAGTTGTGTGGAATTATTGCAAAATGAAATCTATTTATTCCATTCTGTTTTTATAAATCTCATTAATAATTTAGAAAAAAACAACTAAAAATACAAATGCAATTTTAGTATAATTAAATGCTGAGGAAATGAATAGAAAGGCAATTCAATTTATTTCACTAAAAATATATCTTTAAGAATGAATGGTTTTAAGGAAATACTTGTGTGTTATTTAAATGCGGAGGATATATTAGAAATGACAATAAATTTCTTCCGCGTGGGCGGCAAGTTATATATCACTTTAATATAGTAGACTTCGATAATATTTCCGTTCTGAGAATGTGTAAAGGTATGAAAGTGATATTTTTTCTAAATTGTTTATTAGTACATTAATAAAAAGAATCAAATTGCATATAGAGAAAAAATTATAATATTTAGCAAACCATACTGTTTCCTATGTAATAGCAGAAAAAAAACCGAATAGATAAAAGTTCTATTCGGGTTTTATAATCATTCATAAGATATTATTATTCCATAACATCTAATTTTCTATAAGCTTTAATAAAAATAGCTCCTAAATTTTTATTAGGTGGAATGTAATCATTAAATAACTCTTGTTGTGCTTTTCCTTGTCTTTTAAAATAATTATCTAATCCATTCCAAATATTAACCCAATCTAAGTCTTTTCCTGCAAGTAATTGATCATTTATTGCATTTGTAATTGGAACATTGACACTTAAAGCACCAACTTGTTTAGAACTGATAATATGTGCGTCTGGAGCTGCATCTAGAACTTGTCCTAGATTATGATAACCTCCGCAAGAACCAAGAACTACTACTTTAACACTAGGGGTTAAGTTTTCAATAGTTGATGGTAAGAAATAACTATGTCCTCTATGTATAACTATAGTTGGTTCAATATTATTCTTTGCAAAATGTTCTTTTAATTTCCTTTGAGCAACTTCATCCTCTGGTTCAGTTAAAGGTTTATTTGCATAGATAATTACTTTATTTTTAGTTTTTGATGTGAATTTTATCCAATACTGATTTTGCTCAATGGACCATTTCCCATTTTGAAATAAAGGAACATATCTTCCATAACTCATTTTACCATCATCATCACCATAAAACAATACTTGTTGAATTACTTCTCCATTTTCATTTCTTAAATTTTCATTTTTAATATTAGTAATAGGAGGAATAACGTCATTAAGATTATCATTTAAATTACCTTCGGCATGATTAAATATTGTACTCAATAATCCATAAATAATTACGCCTTTTCTAGATTCATGATTGTTTGCAGCATAAGTTCGTTCATAATTTTTTTGTACTTCTTTTCTAAGAAAATCTAAAATTTCAGGATTTTTTAAACCGCCGAATGCATCAGCCACATCAACAGCATCTTCCAAATCTTCTGCAGGACCTTTTTCTAAATTAGCTACAAAAGCTTTCATTAATTTTGTTTGGGCCTCATTCTCCATGGTGTTTAAAAAGGGCTCAAGAGTACCATAGCCCGAACACATTCTAATAAATGTTCTGAAATAACTATTATGAATACTTTCTAAAAATAAATCTCCCGATTTTTGTTCCATTTTATGAAGCAAACGGTCAAACATCCATGTAAAACTACTCGTGTAAATTTCATCTTGGCCGCCAATAATCATAAAGTATAACTCTTCTGCACTATGTTCCATTAGAGATGCAAAACGTATATTTGCAGGACGTTCATGTAATTCATTTACCACACGTACAAACTGTAAACCTCTGTAAAAAATTTCCTTATCTAAAGCTATATTATCTTTGTTTTTAGGATCTTTCTTTAAGCTAACTAAAGCATTAAAATATTCTACTGGATCATCACTTAGCTTATCTACTTCAGCAATACTTCTTTTCTTTTCATGAATATCAGTTAAAAAAGCTAATGCTCTATTGGGCTTTTCAGATTGATTAGCTATTTGTACTATAGTTTGAACTAATGGGTCTGTATTTCTTCTTACCACATTTGACAAAATACTTGTAGAAGTAGCATAAATCATTATAGTTGTAGGATCTACATAAGCAGCTTTTGCTACAATTTTATCTGCAAATGGTTCATTGTAAAACTCTCCTAAACGCTTTATCATTTCTTCAGGATAAAGCATGCCATAAGATTCAAATAGTTGTTCTTTCTCCTTTGGATGATTTATTAAAACGCTGCTATTATCTATAGAGTAACTATTTATTTCTTTTTTTACAAAGTTTTTAATAGTATTATTTTCAATAGCGATTATCATATTTCTTAAATTCTTAACGCTATTGGAAAAATAAGCTATTTCTGTTTTTTCAATATTTTTTTGATTAAATCGTTTCAACATATCCTGTACTGCCCTGTGATATGCTATTTTTTCTTGATGTTTTGCTTTAGGTAAATTTTCTATAAGGATAATAAGATTAGGAACATCGGTAAAGAATGTTTTCGTAAGTTGCTTTGATCTTTCCTCATCAGAAAAAAATAATTTTTTATCTGCTTTACCGTCTTTAAGATCTAAAACCTTTAAAGATTTTTGAATGTTTTCAGTGAAAATTTGACGATTAATAGGAATTGGTTGTAATAAAGTATCTATCTCCATCCAGTTTAGAGTTTCCTCTTTATCCTCTGTTTTATCTTTGCTTTTATTAAAAAGCTGTGCTTGTGAGAAGAAAGTACAGCTAATAAAAATACCACTTAAAAAGGCTATTTTACCAAAATGAAATCGCATTTTATATATATTAATTAATTATTCGTTACAAATTTACAATAGAAATTCAGGAAATACTTCTTTTTGATCATAATTAAGAAATATTTAAAGGATATTTTTAGATAAAAACTAATACTTGAATTAAATTTTTATCTTTGTGCCTTGCAAAATAAATATTTAAAGCATGTTTAAAAAGTATTTAAATTCTCATAATCCGATGATACGCTTATCTGTTTTCTTATTTTTATGGGCTGCTTTTTTCTTGATAACCAATGCAATTCAACTACTGGTAATCAATAATATAGATGCTGATGGTTCGGATTTTGAAAAATTGAATTATTTAATTCAGCATAAACCTGTTTTAAGCAAAATATTGAATCTTTTTAATGCAATTAGTTTGTTTTTAATACCCGCTTATTTATTTGCGTATTTATCACAAGCGAAGCCATGGGAGTATTTGAATTTACATAAAAGACATTCTAGTAAGGTATGGGTATTAAGTATTGGATTTGCTTTAGTAATGATTCCCACTATAGTTGGTTTGGGTGGATTTATTAAAGAAATACAACTTTTTGGTGCATTAGGTTCTGATTTGCAAGAACAAAGAGATGCAACTATGCAATTGTATTTTCAAAATGAAGGGATCGGTATGTTGTTAATGAATCTTTTTTTATTAGCATTTATACCTGCATTTTGTGAAGAGTTTTTATTTAGGGGTGTTTTACAAAAAGTCCTTGCTCAAAATTTTAAAAATCCTCTTTGGGCAATCAGTATTTCAGCTTTGGTATTTGCTCTTTTGCATTTTAGTGTCTATGAGTTTATCCCCATTTTATTAGCAGGTTTAATATTAGGTACTATATATCATTATACTAAATCACTGAAGCTAACAATACTTATCCATTTTGTGCATAATGGTATGCAGGTTGTATTAATGACTATCAGTAATAATAATGAAGAAGTAGAAATTAGTTTATGGATATATTTATTGGTATTTATAATTGGTTTATTAGTTCTTAGAGTAATCTTTAAGCAATTAAAAATACAACAAAACGGCATTAAAAATTTAAATTATTAATTATGGCGATGAATTGGCCAACATTTTTTAAACGTTTGCTTTCTGCAGTTTTTTTTACTGCATTTATGCTTATTGGAATGTTGATTAAACATCCCTTTGCTATAATTATTTTGACTTTAATTATTCATTATCTATGTGTTAAAGAATGGCACTCTTTATTTAATAATATTCTTATTCAGAAAGATAAGAAGGTAGTTCCTAAAGCATTTCAATGGTTGCACCATTTCTTAGGTCTTGTTTTGTTATATGTGTTGTGGTTTACAGCCTTGCCTGCAGTTATACCATTATTAGTTCTTGTAGGCTTAGGTTTAGCTTCTTTTTTTGTATTTAAAAATAATAAAGGCGCTCAATTATTTATAGGTTTATTGTATATAAGTTTTCCTTTGTCTTTCTTATTTATATTACAACAATCCTACTTTTTTCTTCCATTAATAATTATCTTGTTTATTTGGACAAATGATACTATGGCCTATATTTCCGGATCATTTATAGGAAGAACACCTTTTTCTAAAATTTCACCAAATAAAACTTGGGAAGGTATCATTGGAGGAGTTTTATTTACAATCTTTTTGGCTTTTCTAATCGCACACTTTTCTTGGTTCGCCTATAATGGAGCTAAGTTGGAGCTGTTAGTTCTGGCATTTCTAACATCTATTGTAAGTATATTAGGAGATTTGATGGAAAGTAAATTAAAACGAATTGCTAAAGTAAAGGACAGTGGTAATATTTTACCAGGACATGGAGGTGCCTTGGATAGGTTTGATTCTATGTTATTTGCCTTACCAACTATTTTTTTCTATTATTATTATTTTATAGCTTAACATCAGATACTTTCAGTATTTTTGCTTATACTTAATTTTATCAAATGAAATTACATAAGGAAGGTTATTTACATGTATTTATTGCAAGCTTATTGACATCAGTATTATTATTTATTTCCTATAAATACTTTGGAAAAGCATATCCTATTTTATTTTGGATATTAGCAATACCATTATTATTAATATGGTTTTGGGTATTATGGTTCTTTAGAATGCCAAAACGAGTATTTGTATCAGATATTCAAAACGTTTTTAGCCCAGCAGATGGAAAAGTAGTTGTTATCGAAGAGGTAGAAGAAACAGAATATTTTAAAGATAAAAGAATACAAGTTTCTGTTTTTATGTCTCCATTGAATGTGCATGTGAATAGAAATCCAATTTCTGGTATTGTTAAATATGCAAAATACCATCCTGGTAAATTTTTAGTTGCTTGGCATCCAAAATCATCTACAGATAATGAAAGAACAAGCATAGTTGTAGAAAATGAAAATACTGCAATATTAATGCGTCAAGTTGCTGGTGCTATGGCAAGAAGAATCCGTTTTTACGTAACAGAAGGAGATAATGTGAAACAAAATGAAGAGTTTGGTTTTATAAAATTTGGATCTAGAGTGGATCTTTATTTACCTTTGGGTACTGAGATAATAGCTAAAATTGGTGATGTTGTTAAAGGGGGGCAAACAGTATTAGCAAAAATCAAATAGTATGTTATTAAAAGGATAAAAAGTTTTATTCTATTGCGATAAATCGAAAAAAAACAGTAATTTTAATTGAAAACTTTTTAAATTTTAAATATTTTTAAAAATGTCAAATGTGATTGAAGCACCAGTAATTTTAACAGAAGGTGCAAAAAAAGAGATTCGTAGGATTTTGGAACAACCTGAAGTTACTCCTGAGCAAGGGCTTAGAGTCGGCGTAAAAGGTGGGGGATGCTCTGGTATGAGTTATGTTTTGGGAATTGATAATAAAATGGACGGTGATATTGAATATGATATAGATGGTATTCGTGTTTTTATGCAAAAAGCGCATGGAATGTATTTGACAGGAATACAAATTGATTTTTCTCATGGTTTAGATGCAAGAGGATTTATTTTTGAAAATCCAAATGCATCTAGCTCTTGCGGTTGTGGTGAATCTTTTGATGTATAATGTTAAGGATAAAATACATATTTATATTTTGTGTTAGTTTTGTATTCCTTTTTTCAGAACTAAATGCGCAAAGCGTAGATATATCTAAAATTGAAGAGGAAACAAATATAAATCAAAAAAATAAATTTGGAGAACGTGAAGGCTTGTGGGTCATAAGTCAAAAAGAAAGAATGGGCGAACCTGCTCAAATTAAAATAGGACATTATGAAGATGGAGAAAAAATGGGTACTTGGTACACTTTTAATAAATATAAAGTTCTCATTGCTTCAGAACAGTATGTGAATGGACAAATCAATGGTTCAGTCAAATATTATGATGAACAAGGATTAATTTGCGAAGGACAATATTATGGAAACACATCAAAAAGAAGTGTAGATACTATTATCGTAACCCATCCCATTACTTTCATGGACACTTTAGTGCCCGTTTATCAAGATGAAGGATCTTTTAAACATGGTATTTGGAGTTTCTATAATTCAGATACCAAACAATTAATCAAAAGAGAGTATTATCAAGTTGGAGATTTACTTCGAATAGAAGAAGTTCCTTTAAAAGAAATAGTTGACTCAACATATATTCAAAAAAGAATCCAACAATTGCCTCATAATCAACCTGGAAGTAAAAGAAAGAATAAATCAAGAAAAAGCTTAATTCACTAAATATATCTAATAAAATCCCCCTAATGAGGTTAAAAATTTTTCTTTTTTTAGTCTTATTTTTGTGGAAATACTAATATAATGAAAAAAATTACCTTTAAAATAGCAGTTTTAGCTTTAGGTTTAGGAATCATTTATCATCCTAATATTGCTGAAGCTAAAAAACAAGATACAAGTCAAAATCAATCTTCTCAAATTCAAGTTAAGGTTACTTCTAAAGTATTATCTGATAAAGATATGGAACCGCTACCATTTGCAACAGTGGTATTAATCGATAAAATTACCGAAAAACAGTATGCTGAAAATGCTGATGAGAATGGGAATATTGTATGGGAACATTTAGCTCCTGGTGAATATGAAGTGAGGGGATATTATGTTGGGTTTGAAAATTATGTAAGTTCTCTTAGAGTTCCTTCAAATGAGAAAAGCTTCAATATGCCAACTATTGAGTTTGCTTCTAAAGGAAGTAAAGAGTTAAAAGAAGTTAAAATAGTAGATTATAGAGACTTAATTGAAGATAGACCTGATGGGATTGTATATAATGCAGATCAAGATAGAACAAATTTAGGGACTACTGCAGATGAGTTATTACGCAAGGTTCCTATGGTTACTGTGGATTTAGATGGAAATGTGAGTATGCGTGGTAGTCAAAATATTAAGGTGCTTATAGATAACAAGCCTTCTACCATTTTGGCTCAAAGTGTTTCGGATGCTCTAAAGCAAATTCCTTCAGATCAAGTTAAATCTGTGGAAGTTATAACAAGTCCTGGTGCAAAATATGATGGGGAAGGAACTTCAGGGGTGATTAATATTATTACTAAAAAAAGTGTAATATCTGGAATTAATGGAATGGTAAATGCAGGAGGAAATTATACTTTTGGTTATAATGATATTAATGGGCATGGGGGAGGAATGGTTAATTTTAGAAGAGATAAATATGGAATTTCTTTACGGCTTGGTGCTGGAAGATGGATGCGTCATTCAGAAGGTTTTTCTGAAAGAGTAGAAAAACCTGAATCTACTGATCCAATAAAGATGCAACAAGAAATGCAATCTAAAATGGGTGGTCCTTTTTTATGGGGAGGTTTGAATTTTGATTATCAGTTTGATAGTTTAAATACTTTCTTTGCTGGTGTTAACTTTAATCCTGGTAATCATATTAATGAAAATAGTACTCGTACTATTTTTGATGCTGCAGGAGTAGATTATACTAGAAATATCAAAGATGAAGCACCTAGAATGAATTATAGTTTTAGTGCTTCTTATAATAAAATATTTAAGAAAAATCCTAAACAGGCTTTAGATATTTTAGCTCTTTATTCTATAGGAACTTCTAATAATAAATATAATTTAGAGCAAATAAACCAAGGAGATGCTCATCCAAATTATTTTGAAAGAAGTACAAATGATGCAAATAATAATGAATTTACCATTCAAACCGATTATACGCACCCTTTTAATAATGATAAACAAAAATTAGAAGTAGGAGCAAAGTATATTCATCGTGATGTGATAAGTGATTATTATTTAGAATATAAAAGTTCTGCAGATAATGTTTGGACAGAAAATCCGAATAGAACTAATCGCTTAGATTATACACAACAAGTAGCAGCTTTATATGCACAACTAACCACCAAAATTATTGGAAATTTGGATGCTGTAATAGGTGTACGTAATGAATATACAGATATCCAAGCTATGCAAAGAGACTTTGGAGGTAAATTTGATGACAATTATAATAGTTTTCTTCCAAATGTTATTTTAACTTATGGATTAAAAGATTTTAATAAAATAAAATTAGCTTATTTTCAAAGAATAGGAAGACCTTCAATTGAGTATATAAATCCTTATATTAATTATTCAGATGAATATAATTTAAAGCAAGGAAATCCGACTTTAGATCCTGAAAAATCACATAATATTGAATTAGGATATTCTGGAATTTTTGGAGGAAGCACTATTAACTTAACAGGTTTTTATCGTTTTACTAATAATGCAATTGAAATGGTTGGTGAAATTGATAATAATGTAAGTTTAAGTACTTATGGGAATTATGCTAAGAATTCAACTACAGGTCTGAATTTATTCTTTTCCACTAGATTATTCAATAATTGGATGATTAATGTAAATGGTGATTTGTATTATAAAGACATTGAATCGGGTAGTTTAAATATGAGAAACTCTGGTTTGGAATATAGAGCGCATGCATATACTACTTATAGATTGCCAAAAGGGTGGAGTATAGAAGGTTTTGGAATGTATAATGCACGGTCTGTAATGTTACAAGGGCAAAATTCAGGTTATTATTACTATTCATTTGGTGCCAGAAAATCTCTGTTTGGAGGAAAAGCAGATGTGAATTTATCTTTAAGTAATATTTTTAATCCAAGTGTGAAATATACTATGGAGCACAATTACTTAAATGGTTATTATTATAATGAAAGTATGAATGCAGCTCGAGGAATTAGAATTGGATTTTCTTATCGATTCGGTAAAATGTCCTTTAGTCCAAGATCGAAAAAAATAGAAAATGATGATTTACTGCGTGGTGGAAGCGAACAGTCTGGTGGAGAGGAAAGAGCAATGTAAGAATTTAAGAAGAATAATTATCTAAATAATAAAATAGCCGTCTCAAAAGTTCATTTTGATGACGGCTATTTTATTATCGATTTTTACTGATAAATTGGTAGTATCCCGTAAAGTGTGTAAAAGCTATCTTGATTTATAACAAAGTTAAACA
>Ga0079225_10000220_pt1 | contig 30271 bp, 24 predicted proteins | sample Poulit2012_FD_76344 | JGI IMG/M metagenome (GOLD analysis project Ga0079225, IMG submission 76344) | Agricultural soil microbial communities from Georgia to study Nitrogen management - Poultry litter 2012 | ecosystem: Environmental > Terrestrial > Soil > Agricultural land | place: USA: Georgia... | reverse complement strand
CGAAGAAGTTCCTCGCCCTGGCCGACGACGGCGCCGCCTCCCACGCCGAGCGCCAGGCGTCCTACCGGCGCGCACTGCGCGAGCTCGAGGGGCTCGTCGTGCTCCCGACAGCCACCACCGACGCCTTCGAGCGCCGGATCGCCGGTGCCATCGACGCACCGCCCCCGGACGCCTGACGCGACTCCAGCTCGCCACCACGCCGCTCCCACGCGCCGGGGCTCGTCCTGGCGGTGGGAGCAGGCGGCGGTCCGCCCGAGCTGCTCGCCGGGCGGACCGCCGCCGGCGGTGTTCCTACCGCCTGCGCCTGTCGTGGCGTCGGGTGACCGCTCAGCGGGGAGGCAGCTCGCCGACCCGGTGCACCCGGATCGAGTTCGTGCTGCCGACCTGGCCGGGCGGCATGCCGGCGACGATGACGACGCGGTCGCCGTCCTCGGCCAGTCCGGAGCTGCCGAGGACCTTGTCCACCTGGGTCACCATGTCGTCGGTGTGCGCCACCTCCGGGACCTCGTAGGTCTGCACGCCCCAGGTGAGAGCGAGGACGTTGCGCGTCGAGGTCAGCGGCGTGAAGGCGAGGAGCGGGATCTTCGAGCGCAGCCGGGACATCCGGCGGGCGGAGTCACCCGACTGGGTGAAGGTCACGAGGTACTTCACGCCGAGCAGCTCGCCGATGTCGGCGGCCGCCCGGGTGATGACGCCGCCGCGGGTGTGCGGGGTGGTGCCGAGCGGGGCGATGCGCTCGCCGCCCTCCTCCTCGGTGTTCTCGACGATGCGGGCCATGGTGCGCACGGCCTCGATCGGATACTGGCCCACCGAGGTCTCCCCGGAGAGCATGACCGCGTCGGCACCGTCGAGGATGGCGTTGGCGCAGTCGGACACCTCGGCCCGGGTGGGGCGCGGGTTGGCGATCATCGAGTCGAGCACCTGGGTGGCGACGATGACCGGCTTGGCGTTGCGGCGGGCGAGCTCGACCGCGCGCTTCTGGACCAGCGGCACCTCCTCGAGGGGCAGCTCGACGCCGAGGTCGCCGCGGGCGACCATGATGCCGTCGAAGGCGCCGACGATCTCGACGAGGTTGTCCACCGCCTGCGGCTTCTCGATCTTGGCGATGACGGGAAGGCGGCGGCCCTCCTCGTCCATGATCGCGTGGACGTCCTCGATGTCGGCGGCCGACCGGACGAAGGACAGCGCGATGACGTCGGCCCCGAGCCGGATCGCCCAGCGCAGATCCTCCTTGTCCTTCTCCGACAGCGCGGGGACGCTGACCGCCACCCCCGGCAGGTTGAGGCCCTTGTTGTTGGAGACCGGACCGGGCACCTCGACCCGGGTGACCACCCGCGGGCCGGAGACCTCGATGATCCGCACGGCCACGCGGCCGTCGTCGATGAGGATCCGGTCGCCGGGCTTGCAGTCGCCGGGCAGGCCCGCGTACGTGGTCGACGCGATCTCCGCGGTGCCCGGGACGTCCTCGGTGGTGATGGTGAACGTCTGCCCCTCGGTGAGCTGGACCTCGCCCTCGACGAAGCGGCCCAGCCGGATCTTGGGACCCTGGAGATCGACGAGCACCGCCACCGCGCGACCCGAGGCCTGGGCGGCGGCGCGGACCCGGTGGTAAACGGCCTCGTGCTCGGCGGCAGACCCGTGGCTCCGGTTGATCCGGGCCACGTCCATACCGGCGTCCACGAGCGCTTGGATCTGGTCGGCGGACTCGGTGGCCGGACCGATGGTGCACACGATCTTCGCTCTACGCATGGGTGTCAGCCTAGCGTCCGGACCCGGGCGCACGACCGGGACGTCGGACCCGTGGACAGCATGTCGCTACCGGCCCACGGGGGTGATGTCGGCGCCGATCGGAGCGCTCGACCCCGTGACGGGGACCGGCAGACCCGAGTCGCCGCCCAGGAACTCGTCCACCGCGGCCGCGCACGCCCGGCCCTCGGCGATCGCCCAGACGATGAGCGACTGCCCGCGGGCGGCGTCCCCGGCGACGAACACGCCGGGGACGGAGGTGGCGAACGTCTCGTCGTGGACGATGCGCCCGCGCGCGTCGACTTCCACCCCGAGCTGGCCGACGACGCCGTCCCGCGGCACCCCCTCGAAGCCGATGGCGATGAGCACGAGCTGGGCGGGCAGGACGCGTTCCGTTCCGGGGATCGGGGTGACGCTGCGGTCCGGGTGGCGTACGACCTCCACGACCCGCACGTGGCTCACCCGGCCCGGACCGGTCGACCCGTCGGAGAGGAGCTCGAGGGTGCCGGTGCCGAAGACGCGCTCACCGCCCTCCTCGTGGGAGGTCGACACGGTGAAGACCCGGGGGTCCATCGGCCACGGCTCGTCCGGGGTCCGCTCCTCGCTGCGGCGGACGTTGATGTCCACTTGCGTGACGGAGCGGGCGCCCTGCCGCCTGGCCGTGCCGAAGCAGTCGGAGCCGGTGTCGCCGCCGCCGATGATGACGACGTCCTTCCCGGTCGCCACGACCTGGTCGGGGAGCTCCTCCCCGGCGACGGCGCGGTTGGACTGGACGAGGTAGTCCATGGCGAAGTGGACACCGTCCAGCTCCCGGCCCGGGACGGGGACGTCGCGCGGCACCGTGGCGCCCAGGGCGAGCACGACGGCGTCGTACCGCTCGCGCAGCTCCTCGCCGGTGACGTCGGTGCCGACGTCGACGCCGGTGCGGAAGATCGTGCCCTCGGCCTCCATCTGCGCCACCCGCCGGGTGACCTGGTGCTTCTCCATCTTGAAGTCGGGGATGCCGTAGGTGAGCACGCCGCCGATGCGGTCGTCGCGCTCGAGCACCGCGACGGTGTGCCCCGCACGGCTCAGCTGTTGTGCGGCGGCCAGGCCGGCGGGACCGGAGCCGACGACGGCCACCGTCCGCCCGGTCTGCCGGTCGGGGACCTGCGGGGTGACGAGCCCCAGGTCCCACGCGGTGTCCGCGATGGACTGCTCGATGTGCTTGATGGTCACCGCGGGCTGGTTGATACCCAGCACGCAGGCGCTCTCGCAGGGCGCGGGACACAGCCGTCCGGTCCACTCCGGGAAGTTGTTCGTGGCGTGGAGCCGGCCGATCGCCGCGTCCCAGTCCCCCCGCCGGGTGAGCTCGTTCCACTCCGGGATGAGGTTGCCCAGCGGACACCCGGCGTGGCAGAACGGCACGCCGCAGTCCATGCAGCGGCCGGCCTGCCGGGTGAGGGCGGCGGCGTCGGCCTGGCGGCGCTCGTAGACCTCGTGGAAGTCGAGGATGCGGACCGGCACCGGACGGCGGGCCGGCAGCTCCCGCTCGCGGTACTTGAGGAAGCCGGTGGGGTCAGCCATTGGACACCTCCAGGATGGTGTTCCACACGTCCGGGGAGCCGACGTCCAGCCCCTCCTGGGCCGCATCGGCGAGGGCGGCGGAGACGGCCGCGAAACGGCGGGGCAGGACCTTGACGAAGCGGGCGCAGGCGGCGGCCGGGTCGGCGAGCAGCCCGGCGGCAACGGCCGACCCGGTGTGCTCGTGGTGGCGGTGCAGCAGGTCGAGGACGATGGAGCGGTCCTCGGCGTCGAGCGCGACGACGAGGAGCTCGCCGTCGGCCAGCGCCGGGGCGTTGACCCTCCGCTCGTCGAGGTCCAGGACGTAGGCGGTGCCGCCGGACATCCCGGCGCCGAGGTTGCGGCCGGTGGGCCCGGCGATGAGGACGGTGCCGCCGGTCATGTACTCCAGGGCGTGGTCGCCCACCCCCTCGACGACGGCGGTGGCCCCGGAGTTGCGCACGCAGAAGCGCTCCCCGACCCGCCCGGAGAGGAAGAGCTCACCCGAGGTTGCGCCATAGCCGATGACGTTCCCCGCGACCGTGTTCTCGGCGGCGGTGAGCCGGGACTCCAGCTCGGGCCGGATGACGATCCTCCCGCCGCTGAGCGACTTGCCCACGTAGTCGTTGGCGTCGCCGAGGAGGCGCAGCGTGATGCCCGGAGGCAGGACCGCGCCGAAGGACTGGCCGGCGGTGCCGCGCAGGGTGATGTCGATCGTGCCGTCCGGCAGGCCGGCGGCCCCGTAGCGGCGGGTGACCTCGTGGCCGAGGCGGGTGCCGACGGTGCGGTGGACGTTGCGCACGGGCAGGTCGATGCGGACCGGCTCGCCGTCCTCCAGCGCGGGGCGGGCCCGCTCGAGGAGGGTGACGTCCAGGCTCCGGTCCAGGCCGTGGTCCTGGGCGCGCACGCAGCGCCGTGCGGTGCCGGGGGCGGGGTCCACGGCCGCGAGGATCGGGGACAGGTCGAGGCCGGCGGCCTTCCAGTGCCCCACCGCGGCGGCCGTGTCGAGCAGGTCGACCCGGCCCACCGCCTCGTCGATGGACCGCAGCCCGAGCGACGCGAGCAGCTCGCGCACCTCCTGGGCGATGAACTCGAAGAAGGCGACGACGTGCTCCGCCCGGCCGGTGTAGCGGGCACGGAGCTCGGGGTTCTGCGTGGCGATGCCGACCGGGCAGGTGTCGAGGTGGCAGACCCGCATCATGACGCAGCCGGCGACGACGAGCGGGGCGGTGGCGAAGCCGAACTCCTCCGCACCGAGCAGCGCCGCGACGACGACGTCCCGCCCGGTCTTCAGCTGCCCGTCGGTCTGCACGACGATCCGGTCGCGCAGCCCGTTGAGCAGCAGGGTCTGCTGCGTCTCGGCCAGCCCGAGCTCCCACGGCCCGCCGGCGTGCTTGAGCGAGGTGAGCGGGCTGGCGCCCGTCCCGCCGTCGTGCCCGGAGACGAGGACGACGTCGGCGTGCGCCTTGGCCACGCCCGCCGCCACGGTCCCGATGCCGACCTCGCTGACGAGCTTGACGTGGATACGGGCCCGCGGGTTGGCGTTCTTCAGGTCGTGGATGAGCTGGGCGAGGTCCTCGATGGAGTAGATGTCGTGGTGCGGCGGCGGGGAGATGAGCCCGACGCCGGGGGTGGAGTGCCGGGTGCCGGCGATCCACGGGTAGACCTTGGGGCCGGGCAGCTGGCCGCCCTCCCCCGGCTTGGCGCCCTGCGCGATCTTGATCTGGATGTCGTCGGCGTTGGTGAGGTACTCGGCGGTGACGCCGAACCGCCCGGAGGCGACCTGCTTGACCGCCGAGCGACGGCGCGGGTCGTGCAGCCGGTCGGGGTCCTCACCGCCCTCGCCGGTGTTGGACTTCGCGCCGAGCATGTTCATCGCGATCGCGAGCGTCTCGTGTGCCTCGGCGGAGATCGACCCGTAGGACATCGCACCCGTGGAGAAGCGCTTGACGATCTCGCTGACCGGCTCGACCTCCTCGACCGGGATCGGGTGGTCCTGCCGCAGCCGGAACAGGCCGCGCAGCGTCATGAGGCGCTCGGACTGCTCGTCCACCCGGCGGGTGTAGTCGCGGAAGATGTCCATGCGGCGGCTGCGGGTGGCGTGCTGCAGCCGGAAGACGGTCTCCGGGTCGAAGAGGTGCGGCTCGCCCTCGCGGCGCCACTGGTACTCCCCGCCCACGGGCAGGCTGCGGTGCGCCGGGGAGATGCCCGACGGCGGGTAGGCGGTGGCGTGCCGGGCGGCCACCTCGGCGGCGAGCACGTCGAGGCCCACGCCGTCGAGCGGGGCGGGGGTGCCGGTGAAGTACCGGTCGACGAGCTCACGGGACAGCCCGAGCGACTCGAACACCTGGGCGCCGCGGTAGGAGGCCACCGTGGAGATGCCCATCTTGCTCATCACCTTGAGCACGCCCTTGCCGAGCGCGCGGATGACGTTGCGCACCGCCTCCTCGGGGGTGACGCCGGTGACGGCGCCGGCGTGGACGAGCTCCTCGGCGCTCTCCATGGCGAGGTAGGGGTTGACGGCGGCCGCACCGTACCCGATGAGGAGGGCGACGTGGTGGACCTCGCGGACGTCCCCGGCCTCGACGAGGAGGCTGATCTTGGTGCGGGCGCGCCGGCGCAGCGTGTGGTGGTGGACGGCCGCGGTGAGGAGCAGCGAGGGGATCGGCGCCAGGGTGGCGGTGGAGTGGCGGTCGGACAGGACGATGAAGCTCACCCCGTTCTCGATCGCGGCGTCCACCTCGGCGAAGATCTCCTCCAGCCGCTGTTCGAGTGCGGCACCCCCGCCGGCGACCGGGTAGAGCCCGGAGATGACGACGGAGCGCAGCCCGCGCCCGGCCCGGGCCGACCCGATGTGGACGATCTTGGCGAGCTGGTCGTTGTCGATCGTCGGGAAGGGCAGGACGAGCTTGCGCACGTGCTCGGGGATCTCGGCAAGGAGGTTGGGCTCGGGGCCGATCGCGCCACCGAGCGAGGTCACCAGCTCCTCGCGGATCGCGTCCAGCGGCGGGTTGGTCACCTGGGCGAACTGCTGGGTGAAGTAGTCGAAGAGCAGTCGGGGACGGCTGGAGAGCACCGCCACCGGGGTGTCGGTGCCCATCGACCCCAGGGCCTCCACACCGGTCTGGGCCATCGGCGCCAGGACGATGCGCAGCTCCTCCTCGGTGTAGCCGAACACCTGCTGGCGGCGCACCACCGAGGAGCGGGAGTGGCGCACGTGCTCCCGCTCGGGCAGGTCGGCGAGATGGAGGGTGTGCTCGGCGAGCCAGTCGGCGTAGGGCTGCGCGGCGGCGAGCTCGGCCTTGAGCTCGTCGTCGTCGACGATGGTGCCGGCCGCGGTGTCGACGAGGAACATGCGGCCCGGCTCGAGGCGCCCCTTGCGGGTGACGGTCGCCGGGTCGAGGTCGAGCACCCCGGACTCGGAGGCGAGGACGACCAGGCCGTCGGTGGTGACCCAGTAGCGGGCGGGGCGCAGGCCGTTGCGGTCCAGGACGGCCCCGACGAGTGTGCCGTCGGTGAACCCCATGGCGGCCGGCCCGTCCCAGGGCTCCATGATCGCGCCGTGGTACTCGTAGAACGCCCGGCGGGCGGGGTCCATGTCGGGGTGGTTCTGCCACGCCTCCGGGATCATCATGAGGACGGCGTGGGGCAGGGAGCGTCCGGCGAGGTGGAGCAGCTCGAGCACCTCGTCGAAGGAGGCGGAGTCGCTGGCGTCCGGTGGGCAGATGGGCAGCAGCGGCTCGAGGTCGCCGAGCAGCTCGGAGGAGGCCACGCCCTCGCGGGCCGCCATCCAGTTGCGGTTCCCGCGGACGGTGTTGATCTCCCCGTTGTGGGCGACGAGCCGGAAGGGCTGGGCCAGCGGCCACGACGGGAAGGTGTTGGTGGAGAAGCGGGAGTGGACGAGCGCCAGGGTGCTCACCAGCCGGGGGTCGGTGAGGTCGGGGAAGAACGGGGCGAGCTGGGCGGTGGTGAGCATGCCCTTGTACACCAGGGTGCGGGCGGAGAGGGAGGCGAAGTACACCCCGACCTCGTGCTCGGCGCGCTTGCGCAGCCGGTAGGCGAGCCGGTCGAGCGCGATCCCGTGCCGGGTGCCGGCCGCGTCGGCGACGAGGAGCTGCCGCAGGGCGGGCATGGCCGCCCGGGCGGTGGGGCCGACGACCAGCGGATCGACCGGCACCTCGCGCCAGCCCAGGACGTGCAGCCCCTCCTCGGCCGCGATCCGCTCGACGGCGGCGACCGCGGTCGCCCGTTCGGCGGAGGCGCCCTGGCCGCCGGGGAGCATCGCCATCCCGACGGCGTAGTGGCCCGGCTCCGGCAGGGAGAAGGGGAGCACGGCACGGAGGAACGCGTCGGGGACCTGGAGGAGGATGCCGGCACCGTCGCCGGTGTCCTCCTCCGCGCCGACGGCGCCGCGGTGGGCCAGGTTGGCCAGCGCGGTGAGGCCCGCGTCGACGATGTCGCGGCCCGGAGTACCGCGCAGGGTGGCGACGAACGCCACCCCGCAGGCGTCGTGCTCGTAGGCAGGGTCGTAGAGCCCCTGCCGTGGCGGCGCTCCGGACTGCGGTGGGCTCCCGTGGATCGGCCCCATCAGGTTGTCCTTTCGTCTTCACCTGTTCTTTACCAGCGGTGGGGCGCCGTTGACCCGGTGGGCGGGAACATTACTCCCCGGTGACCCCCTGGTGAAGACGAAAGCCCCCGATCGGGGGCAGGTGTCTTGAATTCTGGACGCGGCGGACGGGTCAGGCGTGGCCGCGGTCGTCCGGCTGCAGGGACGACGAGGGGCGGCACCCGCCTGGGTGCCGCCCCGTGGCAGGAGGTCAGTCCCGTCCGCCCGCCTCGAGCTCGAGGATGCGGCCGAGCAGGCCGTTGACGAAGCGCGGCGACTCGTCGGTCGAGAGCTTGGTGGCCAGCGCCACCGCCTCGTCCACGGCGACGGGGCCCGGCACGTCGTCGTTGTACATGAGCTCCCACACCCCCAGCCGCAGGATGGCGCGGTCCACCGCGGGCATCCGCGGCAGCGTCCAGTCCTGGGCGTAGGTGGTGATGAGCTCGTCGATCTCGGCGGCGCGGTCGGCGACCCCCTCGACGATCTCGACGGCGTACTGCGGCAGGGCCGTCTGGGCCGTGGTGCGCTCCAGCCGCTCGGCGAGCAGCTCGCGCAGCTCGACGTCCAGCCCCGCCAGTGCGCGCTGGTCGGCCTCGTACAGGACGGAGACCGCGCGTTCGCGTGCCTTGCTCCGTGCGCCCATCAGTCGTTCGCGCGGCCGAGGTACTCCCCGGTGCGGGTGTCCACCTTGACCTTCGTCCCCGTCTCGAGGAAGAGCGGCACCTGGATCTCGTACCCGGTCTCCACCGTGGCGGGCTTCGTGCCGGCCGAGGAGCGGTCGCCCTGCAGACCGGGCTCGGTGTAGGTGATCTCCAGGACGACCGACGCCGGCAGCTCGATGTAGAGGACCTGGCCCTCGTGCATGGCGACGGTGGCGTTCTGGCCCTCGAGGAGGAAGTTGGCCGCGTCCCCGACGACGTCCCCACCCACGGTGAGCTGGTCGTAGGTGCTCGTGTCCATGAACACGTAGTCGGCGCCGTCCTGGTAGAGGTACTGCATCTCCCGGCGGTCCACGGTGGCCGTCTCGACCTTGACACCGGCGTTGAAGGTCTTGTCCACGATCTTGCCGGACAGCACGTTCTTCAGCTTGGTCCGCACGAAGGCGGGGCCCTTGCCGGGCTTGACGTGGAGGAACTCGACGACGGACCAGAGCTGCCCGTCGATGACGAGCACCATGCCGTTCTTCAGGTCGTTCGTGGTTGCCACTGAGAAGTCCTTGCGTGTCGGGGAATGAGCGCCAGTCAGCCTAACGCGTGCAGCGCCCAGACACCCAGCAGGGCACACCCGCCCGCCCACGTGTAGGAGATGAGCGTACCGATGATGAACCGCTCCGCGGCGGGGCTGCGCCGGTCGGGGTGGCTCTCCCGCAGCTCGGGGTAGCGCCCCAGCCCCTTGACGGCCAGCACGACGGCGATCCCCTCCGGGAAACCGGCCAGGACGGCGCCGGTGATCGCGGCCCGCTCGAGCATGCCGATCCACGCGCCGCCACGGAGCACGCCGTTCCCCGGTGGCTCGGACTCCACCCGGCGCAGCACGAGGACCGTGACCACCCGCCCCAGGAGCACCGAGAGCGCCAGCGCCCCCGCCACGACACCGACCGCTGCCCAGGTCATCCTGCCTCCGCCTCCCGCAGCAGCCGCGCCGCGAGGGGGTGCAGCCGCTGCTCCTCGTGCCACAGCGCCGTGTCGAGCCGCTGGCTCACCGCCTGGGCGGTGATCCCCAGCCGCTCGGCGGCCTCCCGCTGGGTGGCGACCTCGGCCATGAGGTCGACCACCTCCCAGCCGGCGGCGGTGCGCCGCCGCACGACCGCGGCGAGCAGCTGGAGCAGCGCCTCGGCCTGGTCGGCGGCGTCCGCGTCGGCCCCTGCGACGGCGAGCGGGACGCTCCCCGTCCGGCCGCGCGCCCGTTCGACCGCGGTGCGGGCCAGCACGAAGGCCTCCCCCGCGCTCGCCGGGGCGGTCTCGGCCAGCGGCTCGTGCACCGGCCCGGCGCCGATCCCCACGCTCCAGCCGCCGAGACGCTGGAGGAGCAGGGCGAGCCCGACGACGGCCCGGGCGTCGGCGAGCACGCCCTGGACCTCGTCCCCCACCGTGCGCTGCAGGGGCAGCACGAACGGGTCGACGTCCTGCCCGCTCCGCCATGCCGCGACGGCGTCGAGCAGGGCCGGCACGGCGTCACCGCGGCTCCGGCTGCCCTTCTGGTCCACCGTCACGACGAACATTGCTCAAGCCTAACGCCTTGATCGACGACCATCAAGGCCCCACCCTTGCCGCACGCCGTCGGATTCGTCGGCGCGCGCTCAGGCGATGGCCGCGTAGGCCTGCTCCAGCAGGCCGGGCGCGGGGCCCTCGAGTCGGCCGGGGCGGCCGATGCCGTCGAGGACCACGAAGCGCAGCGTGGCGCCGCGGGTCTTCTTGTCCCGGCCCATGGCCTGGAGCAGCTGCGGCCAGCGGTCCTGGCGGTACGTCACCGGCAGCCCGAGCGCGGTGAGCACCGCGCGGTGGCGCTCCACGTCGTCGTCCCCGAGGCGACCCGCGGCGCGGGCGAGCTCGGCGGCGAAGACCATCCCCACCGAGACGGCGTGCCCGTGCTTCCAGCGGAAGTCCTCGCACAGCTCGATCGCGTGCCCCAGGGTGTGGCCGTAGTTGAGGAACTCCCGGCGCCCTGCCTCCCGCAGGTCGGCGGACACCACCTCGGCCTTGACGGCGACGGCGCGGCGGACCAGCTCGGTGACCACCGGTGAGCCGGGGTCGCGCGCGGCCGCTCCCCCGTCGGCCTCGACGAGCTCGAGGATGCGCCCGTCGGCGATGAACCCGCACTTGACCACCTCGGCCAGGCCGGCGGCGTGGTCGTCCGGCGGGAGGGTGGCCAGGGTGTCGAGGTCGCAGACCACGGCGCGCGGGGAGTGGAAGGCACCGACGAGGTTCTTCCCCTCGGGCGTGTTGATCGCGGTCTTGCCCCCGACCGCGGCGTCGACCATGCCGAGCAGGGTGGTGGGGATCTGGACGACGGCCACCCCGCGCAGCCAGGAGGCGGCGACGAACCCGGCGAGGTCGGTGACGGCTCCGCCGCCGAGGCCGACGACGAGGTCCTGACGGGTGAACGCGGCCCGCCCGAGCCGGGACCACAGGTCGGTGAGGACGGCGGCGGTCTTCGCCTCCTCCCCGTCGGGGACCTCGGCGAGGAGGACCTCGTGCCCGGCGTCGGCCAGCGCGGTGCGGAGCCGGGCGGCCCGCTCTGCCAGCGGCCGTTGGTGCACGAGCAGCACCCGCCGCGGCTCGCTGCCCACCGCGGTGGTGACCTCCGCCTCCAGCCCGCGTCCGATGAGCACCTCGTAGTCGTGCTCGGCCCGAACCGGGACCCGGGCCGCGATCATGCCGTCACCTTCGGGCGCAGCTCGCCCCGCTCGAGGGCCTCGGCGATGAGGGTGGCGAGCCTGGGCACCGGCTCGGAGTCGGTGTTCACCACGAGCCCGGCGACCTCCTCGTACAGCGGCCGACGGGCGTCGAGCAGCGCCTTCCAGCGTCGGCGGGGGCTCTCGACGAGGAGCGGGCGCGCGCCGGAGAGGCCGACGCGCGGCAGCGCCTTGGCCATCGAGACCTCGAGGTAGACGACCGGCACGCGAAGGAGGGTCTGGCGGGTCTGCGGGTCCTCGACGGCACCACCGCCCAGGGCGACGACGCCGTCGTGCTCCGCCAGGGCGCGCCCGACGGCGTCCCGCTCGAGGCGGCGGAAGTAGGGCTCCCCGTCCTCGATGAAGATGTCGCTGATCGAGCGGCCCTCGGTGCGCTCGACGTCCTCGTCGGTGTCGCGCAGCTCGAGGCCGAGTGTGCGGGCGAGCTCGTGGCCGACGGTGGTCTTGCCGGCACCGGGTGGCCCGACCAGGACCACCCGGGCACGCAGCGCGGCGGCGCTCATCGCATGGCCTCGGGAACCGCGGCGAGGTAGGCGGCAAGGTTGCGGGCGCACTCGGCGACCGAGTCGCCCCCGGTCTTCTCCAGCAGCGCGTCGGCGAGGACGAGCGCGACCATCGCCTCGGCCACGACGGCGCCCGGGGCCACGGCGCAGACGTCGGAGCGCTGGTGGATCGCGGTCGCGGCCTCACCGGTGGTGACGTCGATGGTCTGCAGCGCCCGCGGCACGGTGGAGATCGGCTTGAACGCGGCGCGCACCCGGAGCACCTCACCGTTGCTCATACCGCCCTCGACACCGCCGGCGCGGTTGGTCACCCGGCGCAGGCCGTCGGTGTCGCGGACGATCTCGTCGTGCGCGACGGAGCCACGGCGCCGGGCGGTGCGGAAACCGTCACCGATCTCCACGCCCTTGACCGCCTGGATGCCCATGACGGCGCCGGCGAGCCGGGCGTCGAGCTTGCGGTCGCCGTGGACGAAGGTGCCCAGGCCCGGGGGCATGCCGTAGGCGAGCACCTCGACGACCCCGCCGAGGGTGTCGCCGTCCTTCCGGCAGGCGTCGATCTCGGCCACCATCGCCGCCGACGTCTCGGGGTGGAAGCAGCGGATGGGGTCGGCGTCGAGGGCGGCGACGTCCTCCGGCCCGGGGGCCGGGGCGTCGTCGGGCACCTCGACCGGGCCGACCGCGACGACGTGGGAGACCAGCCGCACCCCGGCGACCTGCTCGAGGACGGCGGCGGCGACGGCGCCGAGGGCGACACGGGTGGCGGTCTCCCGGGCGCTGGCCCGCTCGAGCACCGGGCGGGCGTCGTCCAGCGCGTACTTCGTCATCCCGACGAGGTCGGCGTGTCCCGGGCGGGGCCGGGTGAGCGGCTTGTTGCGGGCCAGCTCGCGGTGGTCACCGGTGCCGGCGTCCACCTCGAGCAGGCTGGGGTCGACCGGGTCGGGGGACATGACGGTCTGCCACTTGGGCCACTCGGTGTTGCCGATCTCGACGGCGACCGGCCCACCCATGGTGCGACCGTGCCGGACCCCCCCGAGGAGCCGGACCTCGTCCTGCTCGAACTTCATCCGGGCGCCGCGGCCGTGGCCGAGGCGCCGCCGGGCGAGCACGGCGCGGATGTCGTCGGTGGTGATCTCCACCCCGGCCGGTACGCCCTCGAGAACCCCGACGAGGGCCTCGCCGTGCGACTCCCCTGCTGTCAACCAACGCATGCCTGGCATCCTGCCACGGCGTGCCCACCTCACCGCAGGCGCGTCCAGCAGGCGGGTGGCACCGCGCCGGTCACAGCCCGAGCACCGGCCCGACGCGCACGGTGAGGACGCCGGCGAGTGCGGCGCCGAGGAGCAGCCAGGGCCCGAAGGCGATCGCGGTCGAGCGGGACGCCCGGCCGGTGAGCACGAGCAGCAGCCCGACGACCCCGCCGGCGACGAAGCCGAGGAGCGTGCCGGTGACCACCGCGTCCCAGCCGAGCCAGCCCAGCCAGGCGCCGAGCAGCGCCCCGAGCTTGACGTCCCCCATGCCCAGCCCGGTGGGCCGCAGCAGCGCCAGCGCGAGGTACCCGGCCCCGCACACCAGCGCGGCCACCCCGGCACGGGCGAGGTCGGCCCAGGCACCGGTCACCAGGGCGGCGCAGGTGAGGAGCAGGGTGAGTGCGACGGCGGTGGGTGCCAGCAGCGCGTTGGGCAGCCGATGGTCGGCGAGGTCCTCCACGGCGAGGACCACACCGACGACGGCGAGCAGCACCGCGGCGGGCAGGTCCGTGCGCCACCCGTGGAGCACGACGGTCGCGAGGGCGGCCGCGACGCACAGGGCTGCGACGACCGCCGGGCGCCGCCACCACTGGAGGGTCTGCTCAGCGGCCACGGACCGCGAGCGACTCGGTGAGCGCGGCTCGCATCGCGTCGACCGGGGCCGGGTGCCCGGTCATCAGGCGTACCTGCTCGACGGCCTGGTGCAGGAGCATCGCCCACCCGGGCGCCACGGCGCCCCCACCGGCGGCGAAGCCCGCAGCGAGGCGGCTGGGCCACGGGTCGTACGCGACGTCGAGGAGCACCCGGCCGGTGGTGCGGCCTGCGGCGCGGGCGGCGAGGTGGTCCCCGAGCTCGTCCGCGGCGTGCGCGGGCAGGGTGGAGACGGTGACGCCCGCCGTGCACGCGGCGTCGGCGGCCTGCTCGACCGAGGTCCACCGGCGGACCGTGGGGTGCACCCCCATCCGGTGCGCGGCGCGCAGCAGGGCGCCCGCCCGGGCGGGATTGCGCACCAGCACGAGTGCGTCGGTGACACCGAGCTCGGCGAGAGCGGCGAGCGTCGAGGCGGCGGTGGCGCCGCCGCCGAGGACGACCGCGCCGTCCGGTCGCCAGTCCTCCTGCCCGACCGCCTCCCGCAGCGCGGCGACGATCCCGTGGACGTCGGTGTTGGCGCCGACGAGCAACCCGGCGCCGGGCTGGACGATGACGGTGTTGACCGCCCCGACGACCTCGGCCAGCGGCTCGACGACGTCGACGAGCTCCAGGGCGACGTGCTTGAGCGGCATCGTCAGGGACAGCCCGCCCCACTCGGCGTCGAGCGCGGCGACGACCCCCGCCAGCTCCGGCTCGTCGACCTCCGCCCGGCCGTACACCCAGTCCAGGCCGAGGGCGGCGTAGGCCGCCCGGTGGAGCACCGGGGACAGCGAGTGCGCGATGGGTCTGCCGAGCACCGCCGCCCGGCGGGCGCCGTCGGGCAGGGTGCCCGCGGGATGTTCGTCGTAGGTGGGCAGCACGGCGCCGCCCCGGACCTCGCCGGTCACGCTCAGCCCTCGTCGGTGTCGTCGGTCGGGTTGTCGGCCAGCCACTGGCGGAAGAGCTCCTGATTGGCCAGGTGCTCCTGGTAGTCCGCGGTGAAGCGGGTCTCGCCGGTGTCGAGGTCGACGGTGACGAAGTAGCACCAGTCGCCCTCGGGCGGGTCGAGCACGGCCTCGATCGCCGCGACGCCGGGGGCACCGATCGGGGTGGGCGGCAGGCCGGGGTGGATGCGCGTGTTGTACGGGTTGTCGGCGTTGTCGAGCTCGGAGCGCTCAGGGACCCCGCCGGAGCGTCCCACGCCGTAGTTGATGGTGGAGTCCATCCCGATGAGGCCGTCGCCGCTGCAGTTCTGCAGCCGGTTCTCCAGCACCCGGGCGACCTTGCCGCGGTCCTCGTCGCGGTTGACCTCGTGCTCGATGATCGAGGCGCGCGTGAGCACCTCGTGCTGGTCCTCCGGCGGGACGCCGAGGGACTCCAGGGTGCTCTTCGTCTGCTCGACCATGGCCCGGAGGATCTCGGTGGCGTCGGCGTCGGGCTCGAGGATGTACGTGGTCGCGGCGAACCAGCCCTCGGGGTTCTCCGCCGCGTGCTCGGGCAGGCCGATGGCCTCGCGGTCCTGAGCCGCCGCCTCGACCTCCTCGACGGGGATCTGGGCGACGCTGGCGATGCGCTCGAAGATCTGCGACGCTCGCCACCCCTCGGGCACGGTGATGCGCAGCTCGGACTTGTTGGCCGGGTTGAGGAGCGCGCCGACGGCGTCGGTGGCGCGCATCTCGCGGAGCAGCTCGTAGGTGCCGGGCTGGATCTGCGCGGCGTCGGGGTTGGCGTTGAACGCCTGGACGAACGCCTCCCGGGAGGCCACCACCCCGGCCTCGACCAGGGTGTCGGCCATCGCGGTGCCGGTGGCGCCCTGCTCGATGGTCACCGACACGCTGCCGCTGCCGGGCCCGGGGAAGTCCTGGACCTCGCGGTCGCCGCGGCCCTCGAGCAGTGGTCGGATGACGACGAAGCCGCCCACGCCGAGGCCGACGACGAGGACCAGGCTCAGCGCGACGGCGATGATGGTGCGCCGCCGGCGACGACGGCGCCGCTGGACGCGCTCCCGGCGGTCTCGGCGCCGCTGGAACTCGGATCGCGGCTCGTCGGCCAGCAGCGTCTGGTCGAACAGGTCGCTCACGACTCCGCCTCCCTTCGCTGGTCGACGAGCTCCCCCGCCGGGTGACCGGTCCGGCGCTCCTGGTCCAGGGCCGACTGCAGGATCATCACGGCAGCGACCTGGTCGACCACCGCCCGGTGGCGTCGACCGGGACGACCTGACCGGTGCAGCGCCTGGTGGGCGCTGACCGTGGTGAGCCGCTCGTCGACCAGCCGGACGGGCACGGGGGCACACACCCGTGCAAGGTCACGAGCGTACTCCCGCACGAGGGATGCGGCACGCCCTTCGGCACCGGAGAGCTGCCGGGGCAGCCCGACGACGATCCCGACGGCCGCCACCTCACGGGCGACCTCGGCGATGCGGTGCAGCTGGGCGGCCCGGTCCCCGCCCACCGTCTCCACCGGTGTGGCGAGCAGGCCGTCGACGTCGCTGCGGGCGAGGCCCACCCGGACCGCGCCGACGTCGACACCGAGCCGCACCCCGCGCCGGGTGGCCGGTTCCGGGTCCGTCATCGAGCAACCACACCCCGGACGTCGGCGACAAGGTCCTCCAGCGCGGCCGGCACCGCGGCGGCGTCCGTCCCGCCGCCCTGAGCGACGTCGTCCTTGCCGCCCCCGCCACCGCCGAGGCGGCCGGCGGCGGTGCGGGCGAGCTGTCCGGCACGCAGCCCGAGCTCCCGGGCGGCGGCGTTGGTGGCGACGACGACGGCGGGCCGTCCGTTGCTCGTGCCCGCGACGGCGACGACGGCGGGGCGCGCCTCGCCGAGGCGGCCGCGGACGTCGAGGGCCAGGGTGCGCAGGTCGTCCCCGCCGGACACCGCACCGGCGTCGTGCGCGACGACGAGGGTGCCGTCGACGTCCTGGGCGGTGTCGGCGACCTTCCCGGCGGCGGCGAGCAGCTCGCGGCGGCGCAGCGCCGCCAGCTCCTTCTCCGCCGCCTTGAGCCGCGACATGAGGTTGGACACCCGCTCGGGCAGGTCCTCGGGGCGTCCGCCGAGCAGGCTCGTCACCTGGCTGACCAGAGCGCGCTCCTTGGCCTGGTGGCTGTAGGCGCCGGTGCCGACGAGGGCGTCGACGCGGCGCACGCCCGACCCGATGGACGACTCCCCGAGCAGGGTGACCCGCCCGATGTGGCCGGTGCTCGGGACGTGGGTGCCCCCGCACAGCTCCTTGGACCAGTCCCCGCCGATCGACACCACCCGCACCCGCGAGCCGTACTTCTGGCCGAACAGCGCCATCGCGCCGGAGGCGAGCGCGTCGTCGAGGTCCATGACCTCGTCGGTGACCTCGAGGTTCTCCACGAGCTGGGTGTTGACCCGCTCCTCGATCTCCCCGAGCACGCTGACGGGCACCTGGGAGCCGTGCCGGAAGTCGAAGCGCAGCCGCGAGGGCGCGTTCTCCGAGCCGGCCTGGGTGGCCTGCTCCCCCAGCGACTCGTGCAGCGCCTTGTGCACCATGTGGGTGGCGCTGTGCGCCTGGGCGATGGCGCGCCGACGATCGGTGTCGATCATCGCCACGGCGGCCTCGTCGACCGTCGCGGTGCCCTCGACGAGGCGACCGCGGTGCACGGTCAGCCCGGTGATCGGCGCCTGGACGTCGTCGACCTCGATGATGCCGCCGTCCTGGAGGCGGATGGTGCCGTGGTCGGGCTGCTGGCCGCCGGCCTCCGCGTAGAACGGCGTGCGGTCGAGCACGACCTCGACGTTCGCCGGAGCGGTGGCGGTCGGGACGGGCCGGTCGTCGACGAGCAGGCCGACCACCCGCGACTCGGTCGTCGTGTCGGTGTAGCCGAGGAAGAGGGTGTTGCCGCCGAGCTGGGCCTGCAGGTCGCGGTAGAGCGCGGGGTCGACGTGCCCGGCCTTCTTCGCCAGCGCGTCGGCGCGGGCACGCTCGCGCTGCTCCGCCATGAGGTCGCGGAAGCCCTGCTCGTCGACGCTCACCCCCTGCTCCGCGGCCATCTCCAGGGTGAGGTCGATGGGGAAGCCGTAGGTGTCGTGCAGCGCGAAGGCGTCCTCGCCGGACAGCTTCGGCCGGCCACCGCCGGCGGCCTCCTTCGCCTTGCGGACGGCGGTGTCGAGGATGGTCGTCCCGGAGGTCAGGGTGCGGCGGAAGGCCTCCTCCTCGCCGTAGGCGACCTCGCTGATGACCCCGAAGTCGCGCTCGAGCTCAGGGTAGGAGGGCGCCATGGCGTCCTTGACGACCGGCAGGAGGTGCGGCAGCACCGGCTCGTCCACGCCGAGCAGGCGCACCGAGCGCACCGCGCGGCGGATGAGGCGGCGCAGCACGTACCCGCGACCGTCGTTGCCGGGGCGCACGCCGTCGCCGATGAGCATGAGGGAGGAGCGCACGTGGTCGGCGATGATCCGCATCCGCACGTCGTCCTCGGTGCCGGTGCCGTAGCGCCGCCCGGTCAGCTCCTGGGTGGTGGTGATGAGCGGGAACACCTCGTCGATCTCGTAGATGTTCTCCTTGCCCTGGAGCAGGAAGGCCAGCCGCTCGAGGCCCGCGCCGGTGTCGATGCTCTTCTTCTCCAGCTCGCGCAGCAGCGGGTAGTCCTTGCCGCTGCCCTCGCCGCGCAGGTACTGGTCGAAGACGAGGTTCCAGATCTCCAGGTAGCGGTCACCGCCCGGGTCGACGGTGCCGCCGACGGCGTCCGGGCCGTACTGAGGGCCGCGGTCGTAGTGGAACTCGGCACACGGCCCGGCGGGGCCCGGCTGACCGGTGTCCCAGAAGATCTCCTCCCGGGTCAGGCGGACGATCTGGCGCTCGTCGACCCCCACCCGCTTGAGGGCGTCGAAGGCCTCGGCGTCCTGCTCCCAGATGGTGACCCAGAGGCGGTCGCCGTCCAGCCCGTAACCGCCCTCGTCCTGGGAGGTGGTGAGGAGGTCCCAGGCGTAGGTGATCGCCCCCTCCTTGAAGTAGTCCCCGAAGGAGAAGTTCCCGCACATCTGGAAGAACGTGCCGTGACGGGTGGTGTGGCCGACCTCGTCGATGTCGTTCGTGCGCAGGCACTTCTGCACCGAGGCCACCCGCGGCCACGGCGCCTCCTGGGTCCCGACGATGTAGGGGATGAACGGCACCATGCCGGCGATGGTGAAGAGGATCGACGGGTCCGGTGACACGAGCGGGACGCTCGGGGCGATGTGGTGGTCGTGCTTGGCGAAGTAGTCCAGCCAGCGGGTGCGGATCTCGGCGGTACGCAATGGGACCTCAGGGTGGGAAGGGACGAAGGGAGGGCAGGTCAGGAGTGCTCGGGGCGGCGTCGCTCGGCGGCGGCCGCGACGTCGGCGTCGTCCGGGAGCAGGCGTTCACGCAGCTCTGCCTCGCGGGCGGCGTAGTCGGCGCGGAAGGCGGCGACCCGCTCCCGCAGCTCGGCGGCGACGGACTCCACCCCGGCGCTGAGCCGGTGCCGCACCGCGGGGGTGGCGAGCACGACGACGACCAGGACGGTCGCCCCGACGACGACGGTCCGGCGCATCAGGACCCCCGGCGGAAGAAGCGGCGCACGGCGTAGGAGAACGCGGCGACCTTGATGATCGGGCCGCCGACGGTGGCCGAGACCAGGGTGGTGAGCGCCGAGACGTTCTGCGAGACCTCGGCGGCCGCCGTCGTCACGGTGTCGACCTTCTCGATCTGCGCGTTGCTCGCGGCGATCGTCGCCGCGGCCTCGTCGACGACCGGCACCGTGTGGGCGGTGAGCTCACGGACGGAGTCGGTGGCGGCGTCCAGCACCCTGCCGAGCTTGAGCAGGGGGACGGCGAGGAAGGCCACGAGGACGAGGAACGCGACGGCGGCCACGATCCCGGCGATGTCGCCGATGTTCATGTGCAGGCTCCTTGGGCTGGCGAGTGCGCTTCCGGAAGGCTACCCGGAGATGGGCGCGCCCCGGGACCGGCGTGGCCGGTGCCCGGGGCGCGGACGGCTCTCGTCCGGCTCGGTCAGCGCGAGTAGTACTCGACGACGAGCTGCACGTCGCAGGTGACGGGGACCTCGTCACGCTTGGGGCGGCGCACCAGCTCGGCGCGGAGCTTCTCCAGCTGGACGTCGAGGTAGGCCGGGACGTCCGGCAGGACGTCGCGGTGGGCGCCGGCCGCGGCGATCTGGAAGGGGACCATGGTCTGGCTCTTCGGCTTGACCTGGATGACCTGTCCCGGCTTGACCCGGAAGGACGGACGGTCGACGAGCTTGCCGTCGACGAGGATGTGCCGGTGCACGACGGCCTGGCGGGCCTGGGCGATGGTGCGGGCGAAGCCGGCCCGCAGGACCAGGGCGTCCAGGCGCATCTCGAGCAGTTCGACGAGCGACTCACCGGTCAGGCCGGACTCCTTGCGGGCCTCCTCGAAGACGCGCTGGAGCTGGACCTCGCGCAGCCCGTACTGGGCCCGCAGCCGCTGATTCTCCTTGAGCCGCACGGCGTAGTCGGACTCTTGGCGGCGGCGGGCGCGACCGTGCTCACCGGGGCCGTAGGGACGCTTCTCGAAGTGCTTGACCGCCTTGGGGGTCAGCGCGATGCCGAGGGCGCGGGACAGGCGCACCTGGCGGCGCGACCGTGCCTGGTTGTTCTTGCTCACGTGTTGGTTCTTCCTGTCGTTGTGACGTCACGCGGGCGGGAGGGTCCTCCCGGCGCGCGGGGCCGACCATCGAAGGCTGAGACCCCAGGGTGTGCCCGCAGGCAACCGGAAGATCCTACCAGGCCCCGCCCCTTCCCCACACCGCCACCGACGGGTGCCGCCTCAGCGGCCGCCGAGGATGTCCCGGATGCGGGCGAGGCGGGTGGCGATGTCACGCTCCAGGCCGCGCGGCTGCGGCTCGTAGTAGCGGCGCCCGACGAGCTCGTCGGGCAGGTACTGCTGGGCCGCCACGGCGTGCGGCTCGTCGTGGGCGTAGACGTACTCGGTGCCGTGGCCCAGCCTCTTCGCCCCGGCGTAGTGGGTGTCGCGCAGGTGGAGCGGCACCGGGCCGGCCTTCCCGGCCTTGACGTCGGCGATCGCCTCCCCGATGGCCCGGTAGGAGGCGTTGGACTTCGGTGCCGTGGCGACGTGCACCACCGCCTGCGCGAGGACGAGCCCACCCTCGGGCATCCCGATGAGGGCGACCGCCTGGGCGGCCGCGACGGCTGTCTGCAGCGCCGTCGGGTCGGCCATGCCGACCTCCTCGGCGGCGGCGATGACGATGCGCCGGGCGATGAACCGGGGGTCCTCCCCCGCGACGATCATCCGAGCGAGGTAGTGGAGCGCGGCGTCGACGTCCGAGCCGCGCATCGACTTGATGAAGGCGCTGGTGACGTCGTAGTGCTGGTCGCCGGCGCGGTCGTACCGGACGGCGGCGACGTCGATCGCCCGCTCCATCGTCGCGAGGTCGATGCGGCGCTCCTCGGCGGCTGCTGCGGCGCCCGCTGCGGCCTCGAGGATGGTCAGCGCCTTGCGGGCGTCGGCGCCGGCGAGCCGGACGAGGTGGTCCAGGGCGTCGTCGTCGAGCTCGAACCGGCCGTCCAGGCCGCGCTCGTCGCACAGCGCGCGGGCCACCAGCTCGCGGATGTCCTCCTCCTCCAGCGGCTCGAGGGTGAGGAGCAGCGAGCGGGACAGCAGCGGTGAGATCACCGAGAAGCTGGGGTTCTCCGTCGTCGCCGCGACGAGCGTGACCCAGCCGTTCTCCACCGAGGGCAGCAGCGCGTCCTGCTGGGTCTTGGAGAAGCGGTGCACCTCGTCGATGAACAGGACGGTCTCCGCGCCCGTGCTCACCAGCCGCCGGCGGGCGTCGTCGACGACCTGGCGCACGTCCTTGACCCCGGCGGTCACCGCCGACAGCTCGACGAAGCGGCGCCCCGACCCGTGGGCGACGAGGTAGGCCAGGGTGGTCTTGCCGGTGCCCGGCGGCCCCCAGAGGATCACCGAGGAGGCGCCTACCCGGGTGTCCCCGCTCGGCTCGACCAGGCGCCGGAGCGGCGCACCCGGCTCGAGCAGGTGGTCCTGGCCGACCACCTCGTCCAGCGACGCCGGCCGCATCCGTACGGCCAGGGGCGCGTCCGGCCGCACGGCCGGGGTCCCGGCGTCGTCAGCTCCCACCGCGTCGAAGAGGTCCACGACGGGAGCCTACGTCGCGCACAGACCCGGTCTCGCGCGTAGTGCGGCGTGTGAGGGCAACAGGGCCCTTCTGCTCGGCACGATCGCGGTCGGTGCACCGGTCCGCGGAGCCGTCCTGGTCGCCCTGATCGCGACGGTGCCAACTGCACCGCTCCCCGCCGCCCTCCACCGCCGCCCGCACCGCTCCCCGCCGCCCTTAACTCAGCCCGCCGCACTGCCCCCTCCCCAGAGGAGCCTGGCACCGGCTCCAACGCCACCTGGGCCTTCGACACCCATGGCTGCGAGTGCGGGCCAAATATGTGTCTCCCGAGGGGTCAAGCTGACCCACCACGTGGATCACCCTGACTCTTCCCGACCACATCACCGCTCCCCCTGCCGCGGGTGCTTGCGTGGCGCGCGGGTTCCGCGGGTGCTCGCGAGGTACGCCGGTTCCGCGGGTGCTTGCGAGGTACGCCGGTTCCGCGGGGCCGCGTCAGATGCGGGCGCCGCGGGCGCGCCGGCGCACCCGCCGCTCCCACCGGTCCATCTCGGTGCGCAGCGGGGAGGCGCAGAACTCCCCGAGCGTCACGCCCGCGGCCAGCGCGAGTCCCACGGACAGCGCCCGGATCCCCATCGTCGCGCCCCCGAAGATGTCGGAGGACTCGATGAACGCGAACATCGCGGCGTAGATCGACAGTCCGGGGAGCATCGGCGTGACACCGCACACGGAGACGACGAAGCTCGGCAGCCGACCACGGTCGCCGACCACCCCGGCGATGAGTCCGACGACGAGCGCGCCGAAGAACGCGGCGCCCGCAGGGCCGAGCCACAGTTGGTCGATGACGTGGGTGGAGCCGGCCGCGATCGCCCCGACGACGGTGATGATCGCGGCGTTGCGCGGCTGGGTGTAGGACGCCACCGCCCACGAGCCGGCGATCACGGCGCCGCAGACCACCTGCACCAGTCCCGTCGGCGCGTTGCCGAAGACATCACCGATGTACAGGGGGACGCCCAGCCGCTGGCCGACGTCCAGGACGAAGCCGATGCCGATGACCAGGCCGGTGGTGTACAGCGCCACCTCGAAGGCCTTGGCCGCCGCGGTGAGCGGGTAGCCGGCGATGGCGTCCTCGGCGGCGCCCACGAGCTGCATCCCGGCGAGAAGCACGACGATGCCCGAGGCGACGACGAGCGACGGCGGGAGCAGGTCCCGGTCCCACCCGAAGATGTCCTGGCCCCAGAGCAGGGCGATCGCCACCAGGGTCGCGATCGCCGCGCCGGTCGCCTGCTGGAACAGGTAGGGCAGGCCCCAGCGCCGCAGCACCCGCAGCGCGCGGTCGATGATGCCGGTGGTGACGGCGGCGACGAGGGCGACCTGCCAGCCGCCGCCGAGGAGCGCGGCCACCCCCGCGGCCATGAGCCCGAGCGCAAGGGTGACCACCCAGCGCTGGTAGGGGTGCGGGGCCCGCAGCACCCGGTCGAGTCGGGCATGCGCCTGCTCCAGTGAGAGCCGCCCGGCGGCGGCGTCGGCCACCATGGCGAAAAGCTCGGCGAGCCTGCTGTAGTCGGAGGTGCGGACGTTGATCACCCGCATCTTGGTGATGGGGTCGTCGTCGCGGTCGATCGAGGCCGCGATCGAGATGAACGTGATGTCCACCTCGCAGTTGGTCACCCCGTAGGCGGCGGCGAGTCGCAGCAGTGCGGAGGTGACATCGGCCACCGGCGCGCCCGTGGCGATCATCCCCTCCCCCACCCGCAGGACCAGGTCGAGGACGGAGCGCTCGGTCTCGGCGGTCAGCTCCGTCTGCCGCCGGGGCGGGGCGAAGGAGAGCGTCGGCGGGCCGCTGCCCGCGACCACCCGACGGGCCCGTTCGCGCAGGATCGACTCGCGGCGGACGTGCCCGACGGCGCGCGGCACGCCGAGCGGCAGGCCGGCGTCCGGATCTGGTGTCTGCCCCACGTTCCGACGCTACGACACCGGCGGCGGCGGGACGACGCGGACGGCCGGTGACGCTGCGCACGCGTCGCCGGTGAGAGACTGTCGGCCGTGTTCGCAGCACTCGCCCGTGGCGTCATCCGTCGCCCCCGGACGACGATCGCCGTGTGGGCGGTCCTCGTCCTGTCCTGTCTCGCCCTGGCGCTCGGTGTGGTCGGCGACGGCCTGTTCGCCCAGCTCCACTCCGGCGAGCCCCGCGTGCCGGGCGCGGAGAGCCAGCACGGCCGTGAGCTCCTGGCGTCCACCGCGGAGACCGGGGAGGAGGTCACCCTGCTCGTGCGGGGGACCGACCTCACCGACGAGGAGCTCACCGCGGACCTCGCCGCCGCACTCCTGCCGATCCGGCAGGAGATCGACGACCTCGAGGGTGTCACCGGCGTCATCGACCCGTTCCTCGCCCCCCAGGGGCCGGCGGACCCGCTCGTCCAGTCGCTTGTCTCGACACAGCGCGACGGCTTCCTCCTCATCGCCGAGCTCGACCCGGAGCTCGACGACGGTGGGGCCGCGCGCACCGCCGTGGAGGAGCGGCTCGCCGCCGTGCCGGGTGAGCTGGCCGACGTCGCGCCCGAGGCGGACGGGATCGTCTCCAGCGTCGCGCTCATCGTCTCAGCGGTCACCGACCAGGTCGAGGCCGACCTGGCCCGCGGCGAGGCGATCGCGCTGCCGCTGTCGCTGCTCGTCATGGTCGTGGTCTTCGGCGGCTTCCTCGCCGCGGGCATGCCCCTCGTCGGCGCGCTCGCCTCGATCGCCGGTGGGCTCGGTGTACTGCTCGGGTTCGCCCAGGTCATCGAGTTGGACGCCGTCGTCGTCAACGTCGTCACCGTGCTCGGGCTGGGCCTGTCGATCGACTACGGGCTCCTCATCGTCTCCCGATACCGCGAGGAGGTGGCCGACGTCGTCGCCTCCACCGCGAGCCGGGGGCTGCCGCTGCGCCGGCGTCGGCGCCGGAGCCACGGCCGGGCGGTGGTCGAGGAGGCCGTGCGGCGCACCATGATGACCGCGGGGCGTACGGTGACCTTCTCCGCCGTGACCATCGCGATCGCGATCAGCGCGCTCATGGTCTTCTCCCCCGACATCCTGCGGTCCCTCGGGGCGGCCGGGGTCTCGGTGGTGGTCATCGCACTGACCACGGCGCTCACGCTCGTGCCCGCGCTGCTCGTCCTCCTCGGCGGCCGCCTGCAGCGTCCCTCGCTCGTCTCCCGCGTGCCGGGGCTGCACCGGCTGCTCGGCCGGCTCGGCGACGTCGCCCCCGAGGACGGCATGTTCTCCCGGCTCGCCAGGGCGGTGCACCGACGCCCGTGGGTCGTCATCGCCGGCTCCGTCGCCCTGCTCGGGGTGCTCGCCTCCCCGGTGCTCGGGCTCCAGCTGCGCAACTCCACGACCGACCTCATCCCCGCCGGCTCCGACCAGCGTGAGTTCATCGCGGTGCTCGGTGAGGGCTACCCGGCGGCCGCGACGCCATCCGTCGGTGTCGTCGCGGACACCGACGTCGCCACCGCCGAGGAGTGGGCCGCCCAGATCGCCGCGCTGCCCGACGTCGCGGCGGTCGGTGAGGTCACCACCACGCCCGACGAGCGGTACGCCGTCATCGGCGTCGACATCGCCTCCACCGACGCCGGCGGCCCAGTGGCCACCGACGTGGTCCACGCGATCCGCGACCTCGACCCGGGCTTCCGCACCTGGGTGGTGGGGCAGGCGGCGAACCAGATCGACTTCCAGGCCGCGATCGCGCAGGGCGTGCCACTGGCGGCCGGGCTCGTCGTGCTGACGATCTTCGCCCTGCTCTTCCTCATGACCGGCTCGGTGCTCATCCCGGTCAAGGCGATCCTCGTCAACGCCCTCGGACTGGCTGCCGCGCTGGGGGTGACGACGTGGGCGTTCCAGGAGGGCCACCTGGCGGGGCTGCTCGGCTTCACGCCGATCGGTGGGCTGGAGAGCTACGTCGTGGCCGTCGTCGTCGCCTTCGGCTTCGGCCTGGCGATGGACTACGAGGTCTTCCTGCTCGCCCGGATCAAGGAGTACTGGGAGGCCGGGCACGACAACGACGCCGCGGTCGAGCACGGTCTGCAGCGCTCGGGACGGATCATCACCTCCGCGGCGCTCATCATCGCGCTGGTGTTCCTCGGCTTCGTCACCGGTGAGCTCATGGTGATCAAGCAGGTCGGCTTCGCGCTCGCCGTCACGGTGGCGATCGACGCCACCCTCGTCCGGATGCTCCTCGTGCCGGCGACGATGACCGTGCTCGGCCGCTGGAACTGGTGGGCGCCGGCCCCGCTGCGGCGGTTGCACGACCGCCTCGGCATCGCCCACTAACCCCGGGCGCGAGTCAAGCCTCTCGCTTTGATCGTGTCCGATCAGGTCTTCAGGCTTGATGCGTCCGGTCGGCGCACGTTCTCCACCTCGTGGCCGACCGTGAAGCCCAGGCGGGTGTAGAGCCGGCGAGCGGCCTCGTTGTCCGCCCAGATGCCGAAGTGGACGAGGGGATGTTCGCCCAGGGCCCAGCGGGTGACCGCCGCGGCCATGGCCGTGGCCACCCCGCGCCGCCGCCAGGCCGCGTCGGTGCCCAGACCGGAGAGGTGGACCGGCCGGCCCGGTGCCGCGTCGACGGCGACGACCCCGCGGAGCACGCCGGCGTCGTCCCGGTAGCCCCACCAGGTGAGCGCGGGGTCCTCCGGGTCGGCCATCGCCTCCGGGTAGGCCCGGGCGAGGCACTCACGCACCTCGGCGACGGCGCCGGGTCCGGTCACCGGCGCGACCCTCTCCTCCCCCGGCCGGACCGGCGGGACGGCGTCGCTCCACATCCAGTCCCACCCCGGCCCGGGGGCGAAGCCGAAGTGCCGTCGCACGCGCTCCCCGGTGAGCTGCCAGGTCCGGCGGGTGAGCAGCCCCGACCCGACCGGTGGGGCGCCGTCGGCGGCAGCCACCTCCAGCGCCCGGGCGAGGTCCGCCCCGGGACCGGCCCCGACGAGCTGGGTCCGTTCCCGCCCCGCCCGGGTCACCGTGACGAGGAGGAGGGTGGCGCCGGCGACGTGCCAGGCCCCCTCCTCCCGCCAGCGGTGGGCGTTGGCCCGCAGGAACGCCGACCGGGTCACGGGGCGGTGGGTGCCGCCGCCTCGTCCCGGTCCGCCTCCTTGGGCTTGGCGTCCACCCCGGCCTCGCGACGCTGCTCGGGGGTGATGGGCGCGGGCGCGCCGGTGAGCGGGTCGTAACCGCCGCCCGACTTGGGGAAGGCGATGACCTCACGGATCGAGTCGGCGCCGGTGAGCAGCGCGACGATCCGGTCCCAGCCGAAGGCGATACCTCCGTGCGGGGGCGCGCCGTAGGCGAAGGCGTCGAGCAGGAAGCCGAACTTCTCCCGCGCCTCCTCCTCGCCCAGCCCGAGCACGGAGAAGACCCGCTCCTGGACGTCGCGGCGGTGGATACGGATGGAGCCGCCGCCGATCTCGTTGCCGTTGCACACGATGTCGTAGGCCGAGGCCTGGGCGCCCGCCGGGTCCTGGTCGAACCGGTCGAGCCACTCCGGGGTGGGCGAGGTGAAGGGGTGGTGGACCGCGGTCCACGTGCCGTGCCCGACGGCGACGTCGTCGTCCTCGTCGGCCCGCTTGAACAGCGGCGCGTCGACGACCCAGACGAAGGACCACGCGTCCTCGTCGACGAGGCCGATGCGGTGGGCGATCTCCAGACGGGCCGCGCCGAGCAGGGCGCGCGCCTCGTGCGCCTTCGCCGCGGCGAAGAAGATCGCGTCACCCGGCTGGGCGCCGGTGGCCGCGGCCAGGCCGGCGCGCTCCTCCTCGCTGATGTTCTTGGCGACCGGGCCGCCGAGGGTGCCGTCCTCGCCGACCGTGACGTAGGCCAGCCCGCGGGCGCCGCGCTGCTTGGCCCACTCCTGCCACGCGTCGAACTGGCGACGGGGCTGGCTCGCACCACCGGGCATGACGACAGCGCCGACGTACGGGGCCTGGAACACCCGGAACGGGGTGCCGGAGAAGTACTCGGTGAGGTCGGTGAGCTCGAGCTCGAACCGCAGGTCCGGCTTGTCGGTGCCGTACCTGGCCATCGCCTCGGCGTAACTGATCCGCGGGATCGGGGTGCTGATCTCGTGGCCGACGAGGCGCCACAGCTCGACCAGCACCCGCTCGGCGACGGCGATGACGTCCTCCTGGTCGACGAAGCTCATCTCGACGTCGAGCTGGGTGAACTCCGGCTGACGGTCGGCCCGGAAGTCCTCGTCGCGGTAGCAGCGGGCGATCTGGTAATAGCGCTCCATACCGGCCACCATGAGGAGCTGCTTGAACAGCTGCGGCGACTGCGGCAGGGCGTACCAGGACCCCGGGGACAGGCGGGCCGGGACGAGGAAGTCGCGGGCGCCCTCGGGGGTGGAGCGGGTGAGCGTGGGGGTCTCGATCTCCACGAAGCCCTGCTCGTCGAGCACCCGGCGCGCGGCCTGGTTGGCCTTCGCGCGCAGGCGGATCGCGTGCGCGGGCTCCTTGCGGCGCAGGTCGAGGTAGCGGTACTTCAGCCGCACCTCCTCGTTGACCTGGCCGGCGTCCTCGGCGTGCTCGGAGACCTGGAAGGGCAGCGGGGCCGCGGTGTTGAGCACGACGACGTCGTGGGCGATGACCTCGATCTCGCCCGTGGCCAGGTTCGGGTTCGCGTTGCCCTCGGGTCGCTGGGCCACCTCCCCGGTGACCTGGATGACGTACTCCGACCGCAGCTCGTGGGCCACGTCCTCGTCGCGGATGACCACCTGGGCGATGCCCGAGGCGTCCCGCAGGTCGATGAAGGCCACCCCGCCGTGGTCACGCCGGCGGTCGACCCACCCGGCGAGGGTGACGGTGCTGGAGATGTCGGTGGAGCGCAGCGATCCTGCGTCACGAGTGCGGAGCACGAGGTTCCTTCCGTTGGTCTGACGCACCGCTAGACGGGCGGGCGCAGGGGCAATCCTAGTTGGGCGCGCGGGTGCCGCTACCACGCGGCTGGTGCACCGGGTGATGATCGGGGCATGACCCGTGCCCCTGCCGGCCGCCGGGCACGTACGGCCGGACCGCCCGACCTGGTGCGGACGCTGCTCGTCGCCTCGGTGTCGCTCATCACCATCGTGGCCTTCGAGAACCTCGCGGCCAGTGCCGCCCTGCCGGCGGTGAGCGCCGACCTGGACGGGCTGCAGCTCTACCCCGTGGCCGCCGGGGCGCCGCTGGCCGCCCAGCTCGTCGCCACCGCACTGGCCGGGGCGTGGGCCGACGCACGCGGGCCGCGGCCGGTGCTGATCCTCGGGCTCGTGCTCTTCCCGCTGGGCCTGGTGGTCGCGGGCACCGCACCGAGCATGGGGCTGCTCGCGCTCGGCCGCGGTGTCCAGGGGCTGGGCGGGGGCCTGCTCGTGGTGCCGCTCTACGTCCTCGTCGGCGCGCTCGTCCCGCACGAGCGCCAGCCCGGGTTCTTCGCCTGGTTCTCCGCCGCCTGGGTGGTCCCGGCCCTCGGCGGGCCGGCACTCACCGGGGTCGTCGTGGACCACCTGTCGTGGCGCTGGGTGTTCCTCGGGGCGGCCGCGCTCGTCGGTGTCGTGGCGGTGGGCTTCATGCCCCGGCTGCGGCACCTGCCGGCGCACGACGGCGACCGGGAGCGGCCCCGCGGGACCCGGGGGCTCGCGCTGGCCGCGGTCGGCACCGGAACGGCGGTCGCGGTGCTCCAGGTGGCCGGCAGCGCCCAGGAGGGGTGGTCGGTGCCGACCGTCGTCGCCGCCGTCGTCGTCCTCGCCCTGCTCCTGCCGCGTCTGCTCCCCCGCGGCACGCCCCGGCTCGCCCTCGGGGTGCCGGCCGCGGTGGCGTGCCGGGCACTGCTCAACGCGACGTTCATGAGCGTTCACACCTTCCTGCCGCTGCTCCTGGTGCGCGAGTACCGGTGGTCGGTGACCGCGGCGGGCTTCGTCGTCGCCGTCTCCTCGGTCACCTGGGCGGTCGGCGCCTTCGTCCAGGGTCGGGTGAGCAGCGCTGCCGGACGCCGGCGGCTCACCTGGCTCGGTCCGCTGCTCCTGGCGGTCGGGGCGCTGGTGACGGCGGGCGCGGCGCTGCCCGCCCTCGGCCCCTGGGTCGCGGTGCCCGGGTGGGCGCTGGGTGGGGCCGGGATCGGCATGGTGTACGCGGCCCTGACGGTGCTGGCGCTGCGCCTCACGCCCCCTGCACGGCACGGGGAGGTGAGCGCGGCGCTGCAGGTCTCCGACGCCCTGGGGGCAGCGCTCGGCCTGGCAGGCTCCGGCGCGCTGTTCCTCGCCCTCATCGGGGCGGGTGGCACCGTGGCCTACCTCGCCGGGCTGCTGCTCGCGGCCGCGGTCGGTGGGCTCGCCGTCGTCGCCGGGGCCCGCGCCTCGGCCTGACCGCTGTGCGGGATGTCACCGGACCGCCCGGTGTCGGCCGTGCGGCCTCACCGATACGCTGAGGTCTCCTGGAGTGTGCTGTGCCGCCCAGGCCCCTTG
>Ga0079225_10000219_pt1 | contig 30449 bp, 21 predicted proteins | sample Poulit2012_FD_76344 | JGI IMG/M metagenome (GOLD analysis project Ga0079225, IMG submission 76344) | Agricultural soil microbial communities from Georgia to study Nitrogen management - Poultry litter 2012 | ecosystem: Environmental > Terrestrial > Soil > Agricultural land | place: USA: Georgia... | reverse complement strand
GTCAAAGTTCAGGTCGATTCTCGTGAATCACACTGCCGGGCTCGCCCCTCAATCCACTGCCTCCCGCGGCGCCAGCTTCCTCACCGCCTCGCCCAACTCCGTATAGGCGGTCGGGTCGATCTCGCGGAAGGGGACGGCGCGATAGGCGATCCGGCCATCGGGCCCGACCACGAAGAGGTTTCGGTTCGTCAGCCCCGGTCGGCTGGCGAGGGCGCCGTAGAGCTCGCCGACGCGGGCCTCGGTATCGCTCGCCATCAGGAAGGGGAACTCATCGTCCCGTGCCCAGGAGGCGAGCTGGTCGATCGAGTCGGTGCTGATCGCGATGAGGACCACATCGCGGCCCGAGTTGAAGATCTGCGCGTACTGATCACGGTACGCGTGCATTTGGACTGTTCAGCCGGGTGTCCGTGCCCTGAAGAAGAAGGCGAGGACGACGGTCTTCCCTTCGAAATCACTGAGGCGCACCGGATCCTCGAGGGTACCGAAGCGGGTTGCGCCGGGGAGTTCGAAATCCGGGGCGACTGCGCCGATCTCGAGGGGCGGGTTCTGGGCAGCGGGGTCTGCAGGGCTCTCCGCACCTCTCTGACCCTGCGCCTGCGCGGCCACTGGGGTAGTAGCGAGTGTGAGGGCCAGCGGCAGAGCGAGTAGTGCCGCGAATCTCGGTACCGCAAATCTCGGTGCCATCTCGTATTTGCTCCTCATCGCTCTCGATCGCCACTCATTATGGCCCGCCCCCGGTGCCGAATGGTGGCAACTATCTTTCATATCCATCTGAGTCGCTCCGACAGGAGTAGACCGGCTGGGCTACTGGCATAATAGTAAACGATCGATGGCGTGTCCAGAGTTCTCTCGACCTGTCGGATCCTCCGGGCCTAATTCATCGGGAGTCTCAGGATCGCCTTGCACCCATGCCCGACTCTTCGGTTTGTCAGGGCAAGGCTCCCACCATGGGCCTCTGCGATCTGGCGTGAGAGGACGAGTCCGATCCCTGAGCCCTCGGGCTTGGTGGTGAAGAAGGGGACGAAGAGGTTGGCGGTCGGCGGGAGGCCGGGCCCATCGTCGTCGACATAGACCTCGAGCATACCACCACTCTCCTGCCATCCTACCCGCACACCACCATCGGTCTCGAGCGAGGCATCGGCCGCATTTCGTACCAGGTTGATGAGGAGCTGGTCGAGCTGGTCGCCATCGGCGAGGAGGGTGAGGTCAGGGCCTGGCACGACTGCGACGGTGAGCCGGGTCTCGAGTGCGGCGACGCGGTGGACCCACCTGGCCACATCGAGGGGCGCGGTGCGCGGGGGCGGGAGGCGAGTGAGGCGGGCGTAGGCGTTCATGAAGCGGCCGAGCGCGTCGGCGCGGGTCGCTACGATATCGAGTCCTCGCTCGACATCCGCCTCGAGGTCGGCGGGGCGAGGATCGCGGGTGAGGAGTGCCTGGAGCGAGCCGGCGATAGACTTGATCGGTGCGAGTGAATTGTTGATCTCGTGGCCGAGGACGCGGACGAGGCGTTGCCAGGCCTGGCGTTCCTCTTCGCGGAGCGCGCGGCTGAGGTCGGTGAGGACGAGGAGCCGGTGCGGGAGTCCACCCTGCCGGAACTCGCCGGTGCGCGCCTCCCAGCGGCCGGGGTGGCCCGGTCTCCCGGGGAGTGCGAGGTCGACGAGGTGCGGCGCATCTGGTCCGGCGAGACACCCCTCGAGTCCGAGTTCAGTGGCGGACCGGCCCTGGAGCCATTCGACGGGGCGGCCGATGAGCCGTTCGCCAGCATGGTTCGCGAGGCGGAGCCGATTCTCGGCATCGAAGGCGAAGATAGCGACATCGATCTCATCGATGACGGTACGGAGGAGCGCGGTCGCCTCGAGTGCGCCGATCCGTTCTTCGCGGAGGGTCTGGCTTAGTGCATTGACCTCACGGAATGCGAGATCGAGGGCATCGCCATCGCTGCCATGACGGCGCGAGCGGATAGAGTAATCGCCTTCGAGGAGTGCGGCGAGGAGGTTGGAGAGTGTCTGTATCGGTCTGACTACGCGCTCGCGAAGGTGAGCGGCGAGGACCCACCAGGCGAGAAGGAGGAGGAGGGTGAGGGTCCATTGGGTGCGTGGTGTGAAGTCACCGGTCCAGAGGAGGGCGAGGGCGAGCGCCGCGCCTGGGAGCCCGATGAGGAAGCCGAGGAGGGTGATGCGGGCCTCGTAACCGATACGATCTCTGCCGCCACCAGGGTGCTGTGGCTGTTGAGGCTGCGGCGGTCTGACGCGTCGCTGCATCTCGCTGACCGGCTGACCTGGCTCGCGCGCGCTCATCCGATCATCCCCCGCTGTCGATCCCATACTGCTCGATCCTGCGGTAGAGTGCGGAGCGACTGAGGCCGAGTGCCTCTGCAGCGCGGGAGACATTGCCATCGTGCCGTTCGAGGGCACGCCTTATCAGGTACTCCTCCGCCTCGGCGAGTGTGAGCTCCTCGAGGCGTCCAGCCCCACCGCGTGGTGTGCGGAGTGCGAGGTCGTCTACCTGGATGACATCGCCGGAGGCCATCAGGACGGCGCGTTCGATGGTGTGTTCGAGTTCGCGGACATTGCCGGGCCAGGGGTGTGCGGCGAGTTCGCGGAGCGCATCGGGTGTGAAGCCGGTCAGCCGTTTCCGGTAGTGGTGTGCGGCGGTACCGAGGAAGAAGGCGGCGAGGCGTGGTATATCCTCGGTCCGGTCGCGGAGTGGTGGGAGGTGGATCTCGACGGTATTGAGGCGGAAGAGGAGGTCCTCGCGGAACCGGCCCTCATCGATCTCGGCATTGATATCGACATTGGTCGCCGCGATGACGCGGACATCGACCTCATGTGTGCGTGAGGAGCCGACGCGCTGGAGTTCGCCACTCTGGAGGACGCGGAGGAGCTTCGCCTGTTGCGAGGCGGGGAGTGTGCCGATCTCATCGAGTAGGAGTGTGCCCCCATCGGCGAGTTCGAAGTAGCCGACGCGGTCGGTAGTCGCGCCGGTGAAGGCGCCCCTGACGTGGCCGAAGAGTTCGGACTCGAAGACGCCCTCGGAGAGACCGCCGGCATTCACGGCGACGAGGGGTCGGCGAGCGCGGTTGCTCGCCGCATGGATCCTGCGGGCGATGACCTCCTTCCCCGTCCCATGCTCGCCGGTGATCAGGACATTCGCATCCGAGGGCGCAACCCGTTCGATGAGTCGGAGGACGGGCTGCATTGCGGGGGAGTCGGCGATCAGTTCCGGCAGCCCATCGGCCCGGCTATCCTCGCGGAGCCGGAGGTTCTCCGACTCGAGTCGTGCCGCCCGGCGGAGTGCATGGCCGAGCTCGACCTGGGTCCGAAGAGTAGTGAGGAGGCGAGCATTGTCCCAGGGCTTCTCGATATAGTCGCGGGCGCCGCGGCGCATCGCCTCGACGGCACTCTCGACGCTGCCCCAGGCGGTCATGACGACGACAGGGAGAGCAGGATCATTCGCCTGCAGTACAGTGAGGAGGTCGAGCCCCTCACGCCCCGAGGTCGTATCCCGTGTGTAGTTGAGGTCTATCAGCACAGTATCGAACTCACGCTCCTCGACTGCGCGGATGACGGCCGCAGGCGAGTCGACTGCGACGAGCTCGAAGCCCTCGCCTTTGAGGAGGAGACGCAGCGCATCGAGGATATCGGGCTGGTCATCGGCGATGAGGAGGAGGGGATTGTCAGTCATCGGTCATCGGTCATCGGTCATCGGTTGTCGGCGCTGGCCCCTCAGCGAGGAGCGGAGGCCATTGAGCATCCTGCCTATCTGACTCGTACGCTGTAGGAGCTCACCTGCAGCCTGGGGATCGAGAAAACTCAGGCGTTCAGCCAGGATCAGATGTGTTTCCAACTCTGTGAGCGATCCATATGCTATATCGACGAAGCGAATGAAGTCACCTACCGAACGTCGGCCCTGTCCCTCCGCGATGTTGGCTGGTACCGACGCTGCAGCCTGACGGATCTGGGCCACAATTCCGTAAACCTCACGTGAAGGGAAGGTTTCAGTATAGCGATAGCACTCGACTGCCAGGTCGATCTCCTTCTGCCAGACCTCGAGACCCTTATACCCCTTACTCATCTCATCCCCCCAGTTGTCCCATGATCCACCTCAGATTATCAACAACCGACTACCGAAGACCGACTACCGACTACCGTCTCCCCCTCAAATGCGTACGCGACTTCGATCAATCTCCCCTCCGACCAGGCATCGCCGAGGATCTGTAGTCCGACGGGGAGTCCGGGGCTTCCGGGTGGTCCCTCGGGGAGATCGGCGTCGATATAGCCCATCGGGATCGAGATGGCGGGGAATCCGGTTGGTGGCGCGAGGTGCTGGTTGTTGTCGCCATGGGGTGAGCGGAGGTCGCCGATGAGGCGGGGCGGGTTGTTCCAGGTGGGGTAGGCGAGGGCGTCGAGTTCATCTGTGGCGAGGGTCTGCCGGATCGCAGTGCGGAGGCGCTCGGAGTTTTCGGCGGCGGCCAGGCACTCCTCGGCCGTCTCGGGGCGGTCAGCTGCGGCGGCGGCCATCAGGAGGTGTCCCTCGATACTAGGGTGGAAGTGGCCGCCCTCTATGATCTCGGCGAGGGTCCGGACTGGTGCATCGGGGCCGAGCCGGGCGAGGTAGGCCTCGATATCCTCCCTGAAGCTGATGCACCAGAGGGGATGACGCATGATCTCGTCGTATCCCGGGATATTGACGGGGTCGACGATGGTGACGCCGGCAGCGCGCATAGTATCGAGCGCCTCGCCGAAGCAGGCGAGGACCTCGGGATCGGCTGTGGGCGTGTTCGAGACCTGGCGGAGCACACCGATCCGTTTGCCCTGCAGCCCATCGGCGCGAAGGTGGCCGGCGTAGCGGTTGGCGAAGTGGTGGCGGCTCGCGCTGGTCGTGGGGTCTGCGGGGTCGTGGCCGGCGATGACGTCGAGGAGTGCGACGGCGTCGGCCACGGTGCGGGCCATGGGGCCGGCGATATCCTTGTCGAGGTAGAGGGGCACGATCCCGGTGCGGCTAACGAGGCCCATCGTCGGGCGGATCCCGACGAGTGCGGTATGGGCGGCGGGTCCGCGAATCGAGTTTCCTGTATCGGTCGCGAGTCCTACGGCGCCGAAGTTCGCGGCGATGGCGGCGGCGGTCCCCCCACTAGAGCCGGCGGGCACGCGGTCGAGGGCATATGGGTTCCGTGTATGTCCCTCGATTGCGGAGCCGATGGTCTCGTAGGGGTTGAAGGCGAACTCCGCCATATTCGCCTTGGCAAGGATGATCGCGCCCGCCTCACGGAGGCGCTTCACGATGAAGGCGTCCTCCGGTGGGACCGAGTGTGCGAGGGTCGCGGAGCCGGCGGTCGTCGGGAGGTCGTATGTATCGATATTGTCCTTGACGATCACCGGGACCCCATGCAGGGGCCCGGCGAACCGGCCAGTGTGGGCGAAGCTCTCGTCGAGTGCGTCGGCGGTCTCGAGGGCGCGGGGGTTGACCGTGATGATCGAGTTCAGCCTGGGCCCCTCTCTGTCGCAGGCCTCGATCCGGGCTAGGTAGACCTCGACGAGTCGACGCGTGGTGAGGCGGCCGGCGAGGATCGCGTCGTGGATCTCGGCGATCGTCATCTGATCGTCGGTCATTCTATCGCCGCTGATCTCCGGAAGAGGGGGAAGAGGTGATCCAGAGCGAGGCGTCGTGCTCTCTCGCTGATCATCTCCGTATCGGGCGCTGTCTCATCGCCGCCAGCCGTATTGTAGATACCGATCAACCCCACCTTCGTCTCGGGTTCGATGAAGATGAAGGAGATGAAGGACTTCTGGCTCCCGGTATGGCCGACGATGCGTCGTCCTGCATCTTCATATATGAAGAAGGATAGTCCCATCCTTTCGGGTCCGAGCTCGGAGGATTTCTCGGTGCTCACGATCGGCTGCCACATCTCCTCCAGGGTGGAACGCGAGAGGACCTGATCGTGGACCGCTCGGCTCGTGGCTGGCGCACCCATGAGGAAGGAGACCCACCTCGCCATATCACCCACTGTGGCATTGAGACCACCATTCGAGACGGTGATACCGGTATCGAAATCGATGCCATTCGGGACCGGCTCTCCATCGATCACCCGGTAGCTATTCGACCTCTGGTGCAGGAGGTGACGCGGCGTCCAATCGAAGTAGTTCGTGTACATCTTCAGTGGAGTGAAGATGTTCTTTGCCATCTGCGTCTCGTAGTGATCGCTGGTCAGGGCCTCGATCGTTCGGCCGAGGAAGACTATCCCGGGATTCGAATAGCTGTACCGACTACCAGGTGGGAAGAGTATCTCGGTGTATGGCAACATCCCCGCGAGCTGCGACCACTCGGTGGGCTCATGCGGATGCCAGGGTCGGTCTCCTCCCCAGGGCCAGGTCCCTGCCCTGAACCCTGCCGAGTGGCTCAGCAGATGACGGAGTCTGATCGACTCCATGGATCCGTATGGATTGTGGACCTGCCGTAGCTCGGGGACATAGCGGATGGCAGGGTCGTCCAGCTCGAGGAGGCCCAGATCGCGGAGCTGCATGATCCCGACGGCAGTGAAGGTCTTGGTCACCGAAGCCCAGTGATAGATCGTATTCTCATCGACGGGGCGCCGGCTCTCGAGATCGGCCATCCCATAGTAGTCGGTGGCGACCACCTCGCCGTCATGGACGAAGGCGAGGCTCGAGCCGACGATGCCCTCGGAGTCGAGGAGTCTTCTATGCTCGGCAACGAGGCTCCGCCAGGCGGGATCGAGATCCGTGGGTAGCTGGGCCCATACCTTCGTAGCAGGCCAGAGCGTGAGCAGAACCGCCAACAGAATTCGCGTCATGGACTCGTTTCCTCCATCAGCCGGGTGAAAGGGTCTGGTGAAAGGGTCCGGGAAGAGATCATTTCCGGGATACCAGCCCTCGGGACCAATCTCGCCTCACTCCTCGCGCAGCGCCACTATCGGGTCGATCACTGTAGCGCGGCGGGCGCAGGAAGAGTGCGGAAGGCGTAGCGTAGATCTAGCAGGATTGTTTGCATTGTGTCGCTACCTCAGTATAGAGATTGTCCCCGCAGATATCGAGGTTGACCTGGCGAGTAGGAATTCATACCACACTGGTATGAAAGCAACGGTTTCTGAAAAGGGGCAGGTCACGATCCCGAAGGCGCTACGTGACCGGATGGGCATTCGTCCCGGCCGGGTCCTCGAGTTCCGTGAGGAGCCGGGGCGGCTCGTAGTGAGCAAGCGGGTTCCTGGGGACACGTTAGCGGGTGTGATCGGCATCCTGGAGCTCGATCGGTCCACCGATGAGTTGATCGAGGAACTGCGCGGCCCGGCTGAGTTTCGGCGATAGTAACGTCGCCCAGACATCCGCCCCCTCATGCCTCCAACACCACCTTGACCCACCCCTCCTCACGCGCCGCGAGTCTGGCATACGCCTCGACCCCCTCCGCCAGCGGCAGACGCTGACTGATCACTCGCCCGACCAGATCGGACTCTTGTGCCGCGAGCTTCAATGCCTCCGGCATTATCCGCCGCGCCGGGCAACGTCCGGCCGAGTAGGTGAGGTTGCGGTCATAGATCGAACCGGGCGAGATCGCGAGGTGTGGTTCGGTGTGCACGCCTACCGCGGCGAGGGTGCCTCCGGGGCGCAGGATCTGTGCGGCGGTCTCTGTCGCCGCCGGTGAGCCCACCGCCTCGATCACGGAATCGGCGCCTCGCCCGTCGGTCGCATCCAGAATCTCAGAGACCAGGTCGGGCTGATCCACGGAGAGTGGTCTTGCTCCGAACTCTGCGGCGAGCTCAAGGCGAGAGGGGACCAGATCGAGGGCGAAGACCTTGCGGGCTCCGCGGGCGAGGGCCGCGCGGATGGCGAGGAGCCCAACGGCGCCGCAGCCGACGATGGCTACGCAGTCGTCGTCCTTGACCCGCGCCAGCTCCGCACCGAAGATCGCCGTCGAGAGGACATCACCGGCGAGGAGTGCGACGGTGGGATCGGGGAGTTCGTCGGGTATCGTGACCAGTGTGGTATCCGCGAGTGGTACGCGGACGTACTCGGCCTGTCCCCCCTGGAGCCCCTGTCCATCCTGCACCCAGCCGAAGAGTTGGCCATGGATACAGCGGGAGGTCAGGCCACTCGTGCATGCCCAGCACTCGCCACAGCTCGTCGAGAATGGTGAGACGACGTGGTCTCCGACCTCGAATCTCCTGACCCCGGACCCGACGGCGGCGACCCGGCCGCCGAACTCGTGGCCCATGATGGTGCCCCGATCGAGGCCCCTTTCACGGCCATGGTAGGGGTGCAGATCGGAGCCACAGACGCCGGCCGCCTCGACGGCGATGATGGCATCGCCGGCGTCGACTAGCTCGGGGTCGGTGGTCTCTTCGTACTTCAGTTCCTCGACATCGAGGAAGGTGATGGCGTTCATTCTGTCTCTTTCGTAAAGTTGAGGTGAATCATCTGAGTGACGCGCATCCTCACTCGCTCCTCAGCGCCACCATCGGATCCACCCGCGTAGCCCGCCGCGCCGGGATGTAGCTCGCGAGCAGCGCAACCGCCAGGAGCAGCAGTGGCACCACGATGAAGGTCACGCCATCCAGCGGCTCCACACCGTAGAGCAGTCCACGCATCAGCCGCGCGGCCACCACCCCGCCTCCGATCCCGATCGCCGTGCCCATGAGGGTCAGCGAGAGCATCCGCGAGACGACGAGGCGCAGCACATCTCCGCCCGCCGCGCCGAGCGCGATGCGGACACCGATCTCGCGTGTGCGCTGCGCGACCTGGAAGGCGACGACGGCGTAGAGCCCGACCGCCGCGAGAACGAGTGCTAGGACGGCGAAAATGGAGAAGAGAGCCGCTCCGAGGTGGAAGGGGTGTAATGCGGGGCCGAGGAGATCGGTGGTCGGCACGACGTTGACGAATGGCAGATCCGGTGCGAGCGACTGCACGGTGCTACGCACGCGCTCGATCATTCTGTTCGGCGGACCGGCCGTGCGCACGACGATCGTCTTCGTCCCCCACGCGCCTCGCCCCGCCTGCTGGGCGAGCGGGATATAGTACTTGGGCACTGCTGCATCGAGGGGCCGGTGCCTGATATCCTTCACCACGCCGACGACCTCAGCGCAGGGCGCGTCCCCGATCTCGAGGCACTCACCCACCGCCGCGCCACCCGGCCAGTGGAGGTCGGCAAAGGCCTGGTTGACTACCACTACCGGCGGGCTCGTCTCCCGGTCGGCCTCGGTGAAGGCGCGCCCGCGGAGCACCGGTGTGCCTACGGTGCGGAAGAACTCCGGCCCGACGAACTCAGCGTATGGGCCCTCACTGCCCTTCGGTAGCTCGTCCCGGCCGGGAATCCTGATCTTCAGGCCGATTGCCGATCCGCTGAATGGCGCGATCTGAATGAGTTCCGCCTGGACCACACCGGGCAATACCTGCAGCTGCTCGAGTGCCTGAGCCAGAAATGCACCCTGCGCGGCGTCGTCGTATCCCACATCCTCCAGGGGCACCGATACCTGGAGTAGCCGGTCGGCATCGAGGCCGAGATCGGTCGAACGCGCCGCGACCGCACTGCGCACCAGGAGCCCGGCACCGATCAGGAGGATCAACGAGAGTGCGACCTGCCCAACGAGGAGCGCCGTGCGTGTATGAGAGCGCGACGCCCCGGCGGCAGGCGTGCCATCCCGCAGTGCGGCGCCGAGGTCGGCGCGGCTCGTCTGCAGCGCCGGCACCAGCCCGAAGAGGAAGCCGGTCAAGATAGTCACGCCGAAGGTGAAGGCCAGGACTCCGGTGTCGATCAGCGACGGCAGCGGCGGGAGCGGGAAGAGGCGGATCAGTCCGGTGCTCCAGTAGAGGAGCAGTAGCGCGGCGATGCCGCCGAGTAGCGCGAGTAGCATGCTCTCGGTGAAGAGCTGGCGCATCAGCCGCCCTCGACTGGCACCCATGGCGGTGCGCACCGCGACCTCGCGCCGCCGCCTCGCCGCGCGCGCGAGCAGCAGGTTCGCAACGTTCGCGCAGGCGATCAGGAGCACCATCCCCGTGACCAGGGCGAGCCAGAGCGTAACCGACGCCGTCTGCGGACGGTTCGGACCGCGCGCGACCTGTAATGGGCCGAGCAGCAACTCGGGCGACTGGTCGAGGTAGGGCTCTGCCTCCGCCGCATGGCGCAGTACTGTTGCCCCCTCCAGCGCCGCCCGCTCGGCCGGCACACCCGGCGCCAGCCGCCCAAAGAGCTGTAGGCCGATGAGACCCGCCATCGTCAGGAAATCCTCGCCCATGACCGCCGCCGTCGGCACCCATAGGTCTACCGGCTCGGTATCGAGGCCACGGAAGTGCTCGGGCGCGACACCGACAACGGTGTACGTCTTCCCACTGAGGAAGATCTCATGGCCAAGTACATCGGGCGCTCCCGCAAAGTGGTCCTGCCAGAAGGCGTGACTTACCACCGCGACATGACTGGCGGGTACGGTATCCTCTGCCGGGCCGAAGAGGCGACCGAGTGCTGGGCGGGTGCCGAGAGTCGCGAAGTAGCCGCCTGTCACCGTCGCGCTCATAACTTCCCGAGCCCCGTCACCGCGCCCGAGGCTCATCATTCGCGGTGCACTCTGGGCACCGATCGACGAGAAGGCGCTCGCCCCCCGCCGCAGATTGGCGTAGTCCGGGTACGAGCCAGGACCGCCGTTCGGTGTCCGAATCATCCCCGAGTCGCGCACGATGTAGATACGCGCGATCCGGTCCGGCTCGAAGACCTCGGGCGGCGGGCGCAGAAAGAGGGCGTCGAGGATACTGAAGATCCCCGCATTCGCGCCGATGCCGAGGGCGAGGATGAGAATGACGGCGATGGTGAAGCCGGGGGTGCGCCGCAGGGTGCGGAGGGCGTAGCGGAGGTCTTGGAGAAGAGTGTTCATCCCGCCACCGCCTCACTCCGCCGCTCCCCCGCTACCCACCCGTCGAAGAGCTCGATCACCCGCTCGCCGTACTCCGCATTCGCCTCGGAGTGCGTGACCTGAATGATCGTCGTCCCCTCCTGGTTCAGGCGCCTGAAGAGCTCCATGATCTCGCGGGCCTGTGCCGAATGGAGGTTGCCGGTCGGCTCGTCGGCAAGGATCAGCTTCGGGCTCGCGATCACCGCGCGCGCGACGCCCACGAGCTGTTGCTGGCCGCCCGAGAGCTGCGTTGGGTAGAGGTCTTTTTTGCCCACGATCCCGAAGCGGTCGAGTGTATCGCCGACGAGTGCCTGGCGCTCCTTCCGCGGGATATTCCGGTACGAGAGTGGGATATCGAGGTTCTCGGCGACGGTCAGGTCGTCGAGGAGGTGGTACTGCTGGAAGACGAAGCCGATCTGCTCGCGGTTCAGCGCCGCCCGCTGCTTGGGCTTGAGTTTGTGGACCGGGTGGCCGAGGAGGTGGTACTCCCCGCCCCACTCGTGGTCGAGGAGGCCGAGGATACTGAGCAGTGTGGTCTTCCCCGCCCCCGAGGGGCCCATGATAGTCACGAACTCGCCCTCACGGACTCGGAGGTCGATATTGCGCAGGACGTAGGTGCGGCCGGCGCCGGCGGGGTAGGACTTTTCGAGTTGGGTCAACTGGATCATGGATCTCAATTCCTGCTAATCGTGATCGAATCTGGTTTACCGGTACACATCGGCTACCTCGGACTTACTAGCACTAGATGGATTTCCGTATTAGCGTTATGTTATTACATATGAAGAAGACGACGCTGATCATCCCAGACCGTGTCTTCCGCGAGCTGAAGCACCGCGCCATGGAGCGGGGGCGAACGATCTCGAGCCTGGCTACCGAGTTCCTGCGGAAGGGACTCGCTGAGCCGGAGCCGAGTGGCGAGCTGCCTCCCCTGCCGGTCTTCGAGGGGACTGGTCCGCCGCTCGTTGATGTGGCGGATCGCGATGCGCTGTACCGGGTCATGGCGTAAGGGAGATCCGCACGGCGGACACCGATTTTCATCAGTTCAGATTGCTGCGCGTCCATAACCCACTCGTTTCCTTAATTCCATATTCCCGTATACCATTCCGTACGCCCACCAACTATAACGAGACTCACTCCGCCCTCAGCGCCACCATCGGGTCCACCCTGGCCGCCCTCCGGGCCGGCAGCCAACTCGCCACCACAGCCACCGCCGCCAGGACGATCACGACACCCGCGAAGGTAGCCGGATCCCATGGACTCACCCCAAAGAGGTGGTGCATGATGAGCCGCGTCCCCGCGAGCGCCCCGGCAAGTCCTAGGGCAAGCCCGAGGAGGGTGAGCCTCACCCCCTGCCCGACGACGAGCACCTGGAGTTCACGTGGCCCGGCGCCGAGCGCGAGGCGGACCCCCATCTCGTGCGTCCGCTGGGCGACCGTATACGAGATCACGCCATAGAGCCCGACCGCGCTCAGGATGAGGGCGACGAGGCCGAAGGCGCTGAACATCGCCGCACCGAGCCGCCGTGGCTGGAGCTGGGGTCGGAGGAAATCCTCCATCGTCTTGAGCGAGATATACGGTAGTGCCGGGTCGAGTTCGGCGAGGGCCTGACGGACCACGGGGACGAGCGCAGCAGGGTCGCCGGCGGCACGGATGACGAGCGATGCCTGTGGGCCCCTGCCGCCCGGCTCCTGCGCGGCGGGGATGAAGTAGGCAGCGCGCTCGGGCTCGTCGAGGGCCAGGTACCTGGAGTTCGCGGCGACCCCGACCACCGTGTAGCAGGTCGAGCTCTCCCTACTCGTGCGGAACTCGACGCACTCGCCCAGCGGGTCCGCACTCGGCCAGGCGAGCTCGGCGAACCTCTCGTTGATGACGACGACGGGTGCGCCACCCTCGCGGTCCTGGTCGGAGAGGTCGCGGCCCCGGCGGATCGGGGTGCCGATCGTCCGGAAATAGTCGGGACCAGCGAAGTAGGCCATCGCCCTGCTCAACTCGGGTGGCATCTCGTCGCCAGCCACCGCCTCGCCCGCAGCCGGCCGGGCCGGGCCTGCAGCCAGTCCTGCCATACCGGGTATCGAGAAGGCGAGCATCAGCCCACCCCTCGAGAGCTGCGGTTTGGAGACCAACGTCGCACCCTCCACACCCGGTAATGCCCCGAGCCGTTCCACCGCCTGATCGTGGAAGGCCGCGGCGGCGCGGGCATTGTAACCTGCTTTCCGCAGGTCCACCGAGGCATGCAGGAGCCGATCGACCTCGAACCCCGTCTCGACTGCGTGCAGATTGCGGAGTGTGTGCACGAAGAGCCCCGCACCGGCCAGGAGCACCACCGCGAGCGCGACCTGTGTGACCATGAGTGCGCCCCGGAGCCGCGAACGATGGTCGGCGCCCGCACGGGAGCCGCCGCCCATCGTCGTCATCAACCCGGTGCGCGAGGCCTGGAGTGCGGGGACGAGACCGAACAGCAGGCAGGAGCCAAGGGCGCCCGCGACCGCGAAGAGGAGGACGCGGCCCTGCGCGAAGAAGGCGAGGCCCGGGAGCCCGAGCGCGGGGGCCGATCCGGTGCCCCAGAGGGCGAGGAGGAGGCCCGCACCCGCGCCGGCGAGTGCCAGGAGGACCCCCTCGGTCAGGAGTTGACGGACCAGACGACGTCGACTGGCGCCGAGTGCGAGCCGCACACCGATCTCGCGGCGCCGCACCGCTCCTCGGACCAGGAGCAGGTTCGCGACATTCGCGCAGGCGATGAGGAGGACGAGTCCCGCGGCGAGAACGAGCCAGCGGGCGAGGGAGGCCTGCTTGTAGAGGTTCCCCCCGAGTTCCGCCAGGTACGGTCCCCGCGCGGCCTGGATCGGCCCGAGGGCGAGGCCCGGGTTCTGGTCCCATTCGGGTAGTGACGTCGTCGCCACCTCGCGCAGGATCCCGGTAAGTTCCTGCTCCGCCTGCTCGCGCCCGATCCCCGGCGCCAGCCGACCCACGATCTCCGTCATCCCATCGTATGGCGCCCAGAGCCCCACCTGCGCGGCCTGTGAGAAGGGGACCCAGACCTCTGGCGCACCACCGTCGATCCCCTGGAACCCCGCGGGCGCAACGCCGACGACGGGGTAGTCATGACCATCGAGGCGGACCAGCTGCCCGAGCACCGCGGGATCCCCGCCGAAATGTCGCTGCCAGAAGCCGTGTCCGATCACCACCGCCGGGGGCGCGCCCGGCCCCGCATCCTCTTCGGCGGTGAAGAAACGGCCGAGCGCAGGCCGCACGCCGAGGACTCTGAAGTAGTTGCCGGAGGTAACCTGGCCATCGACCTGGCTGGCGCCCGGCCCCTCATCCACACTGACTACGATATCGGTGTACGCGGCGAGCCCCGAGAGGGTGCGGGCATGGTCGCGCAGGTCGGTGTAGTCACGGAAGATCGTGTGACTGCTCCCGCTATTGCGGAAGGCGCCCTCCGTCCGCGTAATATAGGGTCGGACCACCTCCTCCGGCGCGCCCACACCCGCCGGCGGGCGGAAGAAGAGGACGTCGACCAGGCCGAAGACGGTGCTGATCGCACCGATCCCGAGTGCCAGCGTGAGGATGGCGACGGCGGTGAAGCCGGGGCTGCGCCGCAGAGAGCGCATGGATTGACGAATGTCCTGCATTAGTATCCGCATCTCAGATCCCTCGAATCAGTTTTTCTACTCCGCCCTCAACGCCACCATCGGGTCCACCCTTGCCGCCCGGCGTGCCGGCAGCCAACTCGCGAGCAGTGCGACCACGACCAGTGCGAGTGGGACCACGACGAAGGTCGCGGGATCGGTCGTCGTCACCCCGAAGAGTTGTGAGGCGACGACGCGGGTGAGCGCAAAGGCGCCCGCGAGCCCGAATGCGACGCCGGCGAGGACCAGGATGAGCCCTTCGCGGAGGACCAGCCGCAGTACTGCACCTCGCCCCGCGCCGAGTGCGATGCGGATCCCGAGTTCACGCGTACGTTGCGCGACGAGGTACGCGATCAGGGCGTAGAGACCTGTCCCGGCGAGGAGGAGCGCGAGTGCGGCGAAGCTCCCGAGGAGGGCCGCGCTGAACCGGCGAGGCGCAATCTCGCGGGCGAGCTCCTCCTCCATCGTCCTCACCCGGTAGATCGGCTGTTCCGGGTCGACCGTGCGCACCACCTCCCGCAGCGCGGGTGCCAGGGTCTGCGGGTCGAGCCGGGTCCGGAGTGCGAGGACGGCGTAGGTGCCGTGCGGTACGGGGGTGAAGAAGATCGGCAGCGGCTCCACGGTCCCCGCCCGCTGCCGCACCACGCCGACAACGCCGGCCACGGTATACGTCGTCTCGCGCCACTCCCAGACCTCGCCGATCACCTCCTCCGGCGAGGTATGATCTGGGAAGATGAGGCGCGCCATCGACTCGCTGAGGATGACAACGGGGCGTTTGTCGATCTGGTCGTGCTCGTCGAACTCTCGCCCGGCGAGGAGCGGGATCCCGAAGGTCGCGAAGTGGCCGGCACCGACCTGGCTCGTCGCGATCGTCCGCGAAGCCGTGGTATCCGCGCCCGGCGGCGTATAGCGCGACGTCATATTGAAGCCGCCGAGTGGGAGGATACCGGTGATCGTGGCGGCCTCGACGCCGGGGAGTCTCTTCATCCCCTCGAGTACGGATTGATGGAAGGCGCTGCGCGAGGCGTCGTCGTCATAACGGGTAAAGGGGAGCGAGACCTGCGCGGTCAGGACCCCTCCGGCGTTGAAGCCGGGATCGATGCTGCGGTAGCTCAGGAAGCTGCGGGCGAAGAGGCCGGCGCCGATCAGGAGGACGAGGGCCAGTGCGAGTTGTGCGGCGACGAGTACCTGGCGGCTCCGGGCGCGGCTGCCGGCGGCGCCGGGGAGACCGGACTTGAGCGTCGTCTGCAGATTCGTGCGTATTGCAGTGAGTGCGGGCGCGAGCCCGAAGAGGAGGCCGGTCAGGACCGAGGCGGCGAGGGTGAAGCCGAGGACCGTGCGGTCGATGGCGATCCCCGGCACCCGCGCGAGCGCCGCCGGACCGAGTGCGACGAAGAGATCGAGTGCGTAGACCGGGATCAGGAGACCGAGGAGCCCACCGGCGAGGGCGAGGACGAGGTTCTCGGTCAGGAGTTGACGGGCCAGACGACTCCGACTCGCGCCGAGTGCTGCGCGGATCGCGAACTCGCGGCGGCGGCCCGTCGCCCGGGCCATGAGCAGATTCGCCACATTCGCGCAGGCGATCAGGAGGACGCACCCCACACTCGCGAGGAGGACGAGGAGTGCCGGCCGCAGATCGCCATGCTGCCTCTCGTGGAGCGAGATCACCCGGGCACCGACCTCCGGCACCTGTAACCTTGCCGGGAAGGCATCGCCTGCGGCGTGGCGCAGATCGACGAGTTCCGTCTGCGCCACCTCGGATGTCACCCCGGGGCCGAGCCGGCCGAGGGCGAAGAAGTAGTAGAAGGAGCCATCGGCCGAGGACGGGAGTTCGAGTGGGAGCCAGAACTCTGCGTCATTGGGAAAGCCGAAGCCCTCTGGCATCACACCCACCACCGTGACAGGGTGGCCATCGAAGTGGACCACCCGCCCCAGGATCTCCGGGTCGGCGCCGAAGGATCGGCGCCAGAGTGCATCGCCGAGGATGACTGTCTTCTCGTCGATCTCCTGGCCCTCCCCCTCGAGGATACCTCGTCCATGTACCGGGTGCACCCCCATCACCTGGAAGAACGCGGGTGTGACCGAGGCGCCCTGGAGCCGCTCTGGCTCGCCGCCGCCACTGAAGTTGGCGCCCGACGGCTGATATGCCGCCACCGCCTCGAGTGACCTCGACTCCTCGGCCCAGAGCTCTATGCTCGGTACGTCGACGACCTGCATATCGTCGCCACTGGAGGTGCTCGATATCGAGACGATCCGCTCCGCGGCCGGGTAGGATAGCGGGCGCAGGAGCACCGCATTGACCAGGCTGAAGAGGGCGCTATTCGCACCGATACCGAGTGCGAGGATCAGGACCACGGCGATCGTGAAGCCTGGCGCCCTGCGGAGGGTACGGAGCGAGTAGGTGAGGTCCTGCCAGAGGGTGTGCATTATGGTCTACCTCGGTGTGGGGGACAACGTTGCGGGCTGGCCGATTCCGCTATGGAATTGCCGGTCAGCGGTTCGATCACTTTGGCGGTCTCGTCGCGGAGATGCGGCTCCGGTTCCGGGAGCTTGGCACAGATACCAACTGAGCCCATCACTCCGCCCTCAACGCGACCATCGGGTCCACTGCGGCCGCTCGCCTGGCCGGGATCCAGCTTGCCACCGCAGTCACCCCGAGGAGGAGGAGTGCGATCGCCGTGAAGGTCACCGGATCGGTCGCGCTGAGTTCGAAGAGCATCCCACCGATCAACTTCGTGAGCCATAGCGCCGCGACGATACCGACCACGAGCCCGGCGGCCGCGAAGCGTAGCCCCCGACCCACCACCATCCGTACTACCTCACCACGCTCGGCGCCGAGCGCCACGCGGATCCCGATATCGCGGGTCTGCTGGGCAACCATATAGGCGATCACGCCGTAGATCCCCACCACTGCCAGGAGGAAGGCGGCGCTGCCGAAGACGCCGAGGAGGAGGAGGTTGAAGCGTCGGTCGGCGACATTGGAGGAGACGATCTCCTCGATGGTACGGAATTGCGGCGCGATCTCGGGGTCGAGGTCACGCAGCGCTGCCCGGGCCGAGCTGATCGTGGCGCCTGGGACGAAGTCACCATGCATCAGATAGGTGAGGCTCCGCGTCGAGGCGATTCTCTGTCTGGCGTTGCCGTAGAAGGTAGGGCTCGGCTCGTCGTCCAGCGCAAAGTCCCGGATATCGCCCACAACGCCGACGATCGTATAGGGCCTGAAGTCGCCATCCATATTCGCGTAGCTGATCAACTTCCCGATCGGGTCCTCGCCGGGCCAGCGCGATTCCGCGAGCGACTCGCTGATCACCGCAACGTGCGGCGCGTCGGGTCTGTCATGATCTTCGAAGAGGCGTCCGCGGAGGAGGGGGATCCCGAGCGTGTGGAAGTAGCCCTCGTCGGCTATCCGAAACTCTGCATAACCGGTACGGTCCTCGACACGACCGAGCGCCTCCCAATCCTCTATACTCTGCATCTCGTCCGGGCGGTTCAGGATCAGAAAGGCGCCATTCGAGCCCTCGGGCAGGAGCGGCATGGCATTGACCCCGCCCACCTCCTGCACCCCGGGGATGGCGCGAAGGCGAGTCGCCATTTCGTCGTGGAAGCGAGCCAACTGCGCGAGCTCCGCGGGGCCGTCCCCGCCGGGGACCGCGATCTTCATCGTGATCGTGCTCGTCGTCCTGAACCCCGGATCGACGGCGAGGAGGCGGAGGAAGCTCCTGCCGAGTAGCCCGGCGCCCACCAGGAGGACGAGGGTCAGCGCGACCTGGGAGACGACGAGTCCGCCCCGTAGCCGCTGAATCGCCCGCCCTGCAGATGTCGTCCGCTGGCTCTGCGCGAGGGTACCCCGCAGGTCGTCGCGCAGAGCGCGGAGTGCGCCGAGGAGGCCGAGCCCGGTTGCGACGAGGACCGAGATCCCGAGCGCGAAGCCGAGGACAGATGGGCTCACCCCGATCTCCGCCGCACGCGGGAGGGTGCCAGGCTCGAAGGCGAGGAGGAGTTGTACACCCCAGGTGGCGAGGAGGACGCCGAGTGTACCGCCGGCGAGCGAGAGGACGAGCGCCTTGCTCAGGAACTGGCTGACCACCCGCCACCTGCTGGAGCCGAGCACGAGGCGGAGCGCGAGCTCACGTTGGCGGGCGGCGGCGCGGGCGAGGAGTAGGTTCGTGACATTGGCGCAGGCGATCAGGAGCAGGAGCGCAGACGCACCGAGGAGGACGAGGAGCGCCGGGCGGATACGGCCCACGATTTGGTCGCGAAGCCCAACGACCACCGCATCCTCCATCCAGGTATCCGATCCATGCTCTGCCTTGAGCCGCCGCGCGATCACGCTCACATCCTGCCTGGCCTGCGGGAGCGTGATGCCATCCCGGAGCCGGCCGACCACCTTCCAGTTGTGTGCGGTGCGGCTGGGGTACCGCCCCATCAGCTCACGCGGGACCCAGAGGTCGGTCTCGGCCGGGAAGTCGAAGGTGGGCGGCATGACCCCGACAATCGTGAAGACTATATCCTGGAAGCGGAGTGTCTGCCCCGCGAACTCCGGGTCGCCACCAAGGTAGCGCTGCCAGTAGCGATGACTGATCAGGACGGCGGGTGCGCCGCCCTCCTGCTGCTCTTCGGGCGCGAAGCCCCTGCCGAGGATCGGCTGTACACCCATGATCGAGAAGAAGTCACCGGAGACCTGCGCAGCACCTACCCTCGCCGGCTCGGTCCCACCACTGACCGCGACGACTGCATTGCCGAACTCTGCGAGCGCCTCGAAACTCCGGTTCTGCTCAACGATATCTTCGTAGTTGGGATCGGAGAAGTGAGCGTATGCGCCCCTGTCGTTGACCTGCCAGAGCTGCACCAGCCGCTCGGGCTCAGGGTAGGGTAACGAACGGAGCAGCACCCCGTCGACTACACTGAAGAGCGCTGTCGTCGCACCGATCCCGAGGGCGAGGATGAGGACCGCAGCGCCGGTGAAGGCGGGGGTGCGCCGCAGGGTGCGGATGCTGTAGCGTAGGTCCTGGATGAGATTAGTCATTGGTCATCAGTTATCAGTTATCAGTTGTCAGGATTCAGGAATCAGGGGTTCGGGGTTCGAGGTTGGAGAAGTAATCCGGTGCATAGCTCCTGACCTGTTATCGAGCCCCAACGAGAAATCACTCCTGTACTCCTGTAACTCCTGTCAAAAGCCCTCGCGTGGCCAGGGGCACCTTACTCCGCCCTCAACGCCACCATCGGGTCCACCGCCGCCGCCCGCCGCGCCGGGATCCAGCTGGCGAGCAGCGCGACCGCCGCGAGCACCGCCGGCACCCCAACAAAGGTCAGCAGATCACCCGCACCCACTCCATAGAGGAACCTGGTCACCAGCCCCGACACCGCTAGCGCCATGACGAGCCCGACACCCAGCCCGACACCGATCAGTGCGAGCCCCTGCCGCAGAACGAGTCCGACCACCTCACCGGCCGCACCACCGAGGGCGAGCCGGACCCCGATCTCCGGTGTCCGCTGGCCGACCTGGAAGGCGAGTACGCCATAGATCCCGAAGGCGGCGAGCGCCAGACCGGTCAGCCCGAAGGCACCGATCACCAGCGCGGCCAGACGTTGCGGGAAGAGTTCGACGCCGATCACCGCCTCGAGTCGGTCCGCGGTCTGGAGTGGGAGATCGGGGTCGAGGCCCCGGAGCTCGCGCCGGAGCGCGGCGATGATCTCTGCCTCCGCACTGGGCGCCCGCGCAACGAGCGCCATCTCGGAGTTGTACGACTGCGCGAAGGGGAGATAGAGGTAGGGCCGCAGCTCATCGTCGAGGATATTGCGGTTCCGGCTCGCGCCGACCACACCCACCACCTCGCCGATCTGGCCAGCCACCCGTAGCTCCCTGCCGAGCGCCTCCCCGTCCGGCCAGAAGCGTTGCGCCAGGATCTCATTCACGATCACGACCCTCGGCGCGCCTTCCCGATCAGTGACCTGGAAGTCTCGCCCCGCCACGAGCGGGATCTGGAGTGTCTCGAAGTAATCGGTATCGACTATATTCTGCTCGACATGCGCATCCCGCCCCCCAGAATTCGCATCCCCTCCAGGCGTCTCGACATGGATCGTGAGGAAGCTCAACCTCGCCGGGAAGGCGGCGGCGAGTGTCGCGGATTCGACGCCGGGGTTGTGCCGGGCCCACTCGAGGAGTTCGGCGTAGAGTGCCCGCCCCCGCTCCTCGGAGTAGCCATTCAGCGCAGGGTCGGGCTCGGCCGCGACCACGCCACGGGTCTCGAAGCCGGGATCCGATGCCAGCGTCTCCTGGAGCGAGCGAACGAAGAGTCCGGCAGTGGTGAGGAGGACGAGTGTGATGGCGAGTTGGCCCACCACGAAGGCGCTCCGGAGCCGCGAACGGCGGCGGTCTCCCCCCGTCGTCCCCTCCTTCAGCGCAGAGACCAGCTCGGGCCTCGAGGCCTGTAGCGCGGGCGCGAGGCCGCAGCAGATACCGGTCGAGAAGGCGATGAGGAGCGCGACGCCGACGATTCCGGGGCTCAGCCCGATATCGAGCGCGACACGGAAGGCGCCGGGCGGTCGGTAGAGCGCGGCGAGTTGTGTGCCCCATGCGGCGAGTAGGAGCCCGGCGCCGCCGCCGAAGAGGAAGAGGACCACACTCTCGGTCACGAGTTGCCGGATGAGTCGACCTCGCCCCGCGCCAAGTGCCAAACGGACGGCGATCTCCCGGCGCCTCGCCGAGGCACGCGCCAGGAGCACACCCGCCACATTCGCGCTCGCGATCAGGAGGACGAGGAGTGCGGTTACCTGGAGGAGCATCGTGAAGCCGAGGACGCCGCCCCGAAACTCGGCGGGCACACCGGTCAACGGTTCGACCCGGACCCCGGTCGTGGCCGGGGCGCTCGCCACCTCCGGACCGAGAGCGCCGAGCACGGGAGTGAGGCGCGCCGCGGCCTGCTCAGCGGTGACCCCGGGAGCCAATCGCCCCTCGAGCTCGAGCCAGCTCTGACGGCCCGGAGTATGTATATCGGTGCCGGGATTGAGCTGCGGGAAGATCCCGAGGGGTATCCAGAGATCGTAGGCGAAGCCGACCGTCGTCCCGCCAAACTCCGGGGGCGCCACACCTGCGACTGTGAGTGGCTGACCATTGATCGTGACCTGACGGCCAACCACGCCGGGGTCGCCATCGAACCAGCTCTGCCAGAGGTGATGGCTGATGACGACGCTGGGCTCGGAACCGAAGAACCGTCCCCGCGCCGGGCTCAGACCGAGGACCTGGAAGTAGTTGTTCGACGCGTAGAGCCCATAGAGCGCCTCGACCCGCTCGCCGACCCGGAGCGAGACCCGCTCGTGCCCTGCCGCGGCGAGATCGATGGCGCCGACCGCGGCATCGCGGAGATCGAGGTACCGGGGGTACGAGTAGACCCGGCGCACTGTCTCCCCCGCTCCCGGTGCCCGGGAGGCCTGCACCTCATGCACCCTGACGAGTGTCGCGGGATCCTCCACCGGGAGTGGACGGAAGAGCAAGGCGTTGATCGCGCTGAGGATGACCGTGGTCGCCGCGACGCCGACCGCGATCAGAAGGATCGATATCGTAGTGGAGCCGGGGGCTTTGCCGAGGACTCGGAGCGCGTAACGAAGGTCCTGCCAGATGTTCTTCATAGCTCCCCTCACTCCGCTCTGAGCGCCACCATCGGGTCCACCCGTGCCGCTCGCCGTGCCGGCAGCCAACTCGCGAGTAGCGCGACCCCCACGATCACCGCCACCACCACCCCGAGCGTCACCGGATCGGTCGGACTCACCTCGAAGAGTAGCGACCCGAGCACACGGGTCACCACGAGTGCGGCGACGAGTCCTACCCCCACCCCCACGAGCGCGAGTTGGAGCGATTGGCCCACGATCAACCGTGCGACCTCTGCACCCCTCGCCCCGAGTGCGACCCGGACCCCGATCTCCTGCTCCCGCTGCCCTACGAGATAGGCGATCACGCCATAGAGCCCGACCGCGCCGAGGATGAGTGCGATCCCGGCCGCGATCCCGAGGAGGAGCATCGCGAAGGTCGTCCGGACCATCGAGCGAGCGGTGACCTCTTCCATCGTCTGCACCGCACTGATCGGGATGGTGGGATCGAGATCGTCGAGGATACGACGGATCCCGGTGGTCAACTCCCTGGGATTCACCGACTCTGTCTTCACCACCAATGTCATCGCGCGTGGCGGGCTCCAGAGGGGCGCCCCCTCGAGTGGCAACATCGGGAAGAAGACCGCCTCTGTCGGTGCCCGGTCGAGCCCTGCACCCCGCAACTCGCCGGTCACCCCGACCACACGGTAGAAGGGTGGCTCACTACTATTTCCCTTGATCCCCTTCCCGATCGGGTCCCCGCCTGGCCAGAGCCGCTCTGCGAGTGATCTGGTGACGACGACGTCGCCTGCAGCACGCGCCATATCGAGCCAATCCGGCGCCCGGCCACTGACCGGGATCCCGAGTGCCTCGAAGTAGCCCGGCGTCGCCTGATGCGTCCCGACGCAGGGGGGCTGCTCGCCGGGGCTGAGTGGCTTCTCCTCCGTGAAGATGAGCGAACAGAACCCCATCGTCTTGAGTGGCAAGACCTGCGCGGCACCAGCGCTCCGCACCCCGGGCAGCGCCTCGATCCGCTCCAGGAACGTATGGTAGAAGCGGTTCACATCGTTATAGCTCTGGTAGCGGGAGGCTGGGATCGCGACCTCGAGTGTGAGTACACCCTCCGCATCGAACCCCGGCTCCACCTGCCGCAGCTGTTGGAAGCTCCGGAGCATCAGCCCCGCCCCGGCGAGGAGTACCACCGCGAGAGCGACCTGGCCTATGACGAGCCCGGCACGGACCCGGTTCTGCTGTGGGGAGAGTGAGACATTCCGGCTCCCATCGCGGAGCGCTGCGAGGTCGATCCGCGCCCGGAGGACCGGGAAGAGACCGAAGACGACACCGGCGCTAACCGAGACCAGGCTGGCAAAGCCGATCGCTACACCGTCGAGCCCTACCTCCTCGAGCCGTGGGATCCCCGCGGGTGAGAGGGCGAGCAGTAGTTTGACCCCGAGATCCGCGAGGACGAGGCCGAGTGCACCGGCGATGAGGGAGAGGACGACGCCCTCGGTCAGATAGTGCCCGGCGAGTTGTCTGCGCCCCGCACCGAGTGCTGAACGGACCGCGAGCTCCCGCCGCCGTGCCTCTGCCCGGACCACGAAGAGATTGGCAACATTCGCGCAGGCGATCAGGAGGACGAGCCCGACCGCACCGAGGAGGACCCAGAGGACCCGCGCCATATTACCGATCACATGGTCGCGTAGCGGAGTGATCCTGGTGGTGAAACCAGTCTCCCGCATGAAGCTATCGTAGTAGGCGGTCGGGAAGAGTTCGGGGAACTGATTGGTGAGCCGGACCAGGTCCCGCTCGGCCTCGGCTACGGTCACACCTGGCCGCAGCCGCCCCGCCGCGGCGAGGTAGTGTGAGTTGACGGGGGTAGCGGCGGGATCGAGTTGGTGTGGGATCCAGAGATCTGCCCGCCGGTCGGGGAGCTCAATCCCCGGCTCCAGGATACCCACGATCTCGACAGCTGCCTCATTGAGATAGACGATCGAGCCGATCGCACCGGGGTCGCCACCGAACTCGCGCTGCCAGAGGCCGTAGCCGAGGACCGCGACAGATGGTGCGCCGGGGCGGTCGTCCTCGGGGCCGATCAGCCGGCCGAGTAAGGGGCGCGCCCGCAGGACTTCGAAGAGACTCGCACTCACCGACGCCCCAGCGACTCGCTGCGGCTCGCCCGTCCCGGTCAGGTTGAACTGGAGCGCGCCGAAGGCACCCGCATAGACACCGATCTCCTCGAAGGTCCGATTCTCCTCGCGGAGGTGGAAATAGCCCGCGGCCGAGAGACCAAAGACGGCATCCGGCCCAACCCCCGGCACCGGGCTCTCGATCCAGACGAGCCGCTCCGATTCAGGGAAGGAGAGGGGGCGCAGCGCGACGCTGTCGAGCACCGCGAAGATCGCTGTAGTCGCACCGATCCCGAGCGCGAGTATCAGGACCGCGATCCCCGTGAAGCCGGGGCTCCGGCGCAGTGACCGGAAGGCGTAGCGGAGGTTCTGTCTGAGGGTGCCCATGATGGCTGTCCTTTATGGTTTTGCGACCTATTCAGGTCCTTCACGTCATTGTCCGAAACTCGACCTCACCCCAGCTCGCCCTCTCCCAGACCAGTTCTCCCTGACCGCATCCGCGCCACCGCCTCGACGAGCGGTATCGCCGCGATCCGAGCGGCGAGGGCTACGGCGAGGGTGAGGGTGACTGCGCCGCCGAAGAAGATGGTCAGTAGCCTTCCCAGGCTCGCCAAGAGCGCCGTGAGTCATTCGTTGCCTATCAGTTCCGTGAACATTTTGCTACCCACCAGATATTGGCCGATCTCGGCCGGCCCCAACCAGAAATCGCCCTACTCCGCCGCTACTCACTCCACCCTGAGCGCCACCATCGGGTCCACCCGTGCCGCCCGCCTGGCCGGCACCCAACTCGCCAGCAGTGCTACCGCCAGCAGCACCACCGGCACCCCTACGAAGGTCAGGAGATCACCCGGGTCGACCCCGTGCAGGAACCCCGCGATCAGCCGCGCACCGGCCAGTGCGAGACCGAGCCCGACGGCGAGCCCCACGACGATCATCGTCATCCCCTGCCGCAGCACCAGCCCCACCACCTCCCCGGCCCGGGCGCCGAGGGCCAGACGGATGCCGATCTCGGGGGTACGCTGGCCGACCTGGAAGGAGAGCACACCATAGATCCCGAGCGCCGCCATGAGGAGCCCGACCACCCCGAAGGCGCCGAGCGCACTCGCCGCCAGCCGCTGCGGCAACAACGAGATCCGGTACTGCGCCGCGTACGAGCCGGCCCGGTGCAGCGGGAGGTTGGGATCGAGCTCCCGCGCTACATTCCGGATCCCGGCCAGTACCTCCCCAACGCTGGCGTGCGAGAGACGGGCGACGATCGTCATATTCATGCTGTACGACTGTGCGAAGGGCAGGTAGAAGTACGGCCGCGGCTCCCCTCCGGAGGTCTGGTCCTGCGTATCGCGCACCACCCCGACCACCTCTATCTCCGCACCGGGGTGCGCACGGGGCGCACGGAACGCCCTGCCCACCGCGTTCTCCCCCGGCCAGAATCGCTGGGCGAAGGTCTCGTTGATCACCGCCACCATCGGCGCGCCGGCCCGGTCGGCCGGCTCGAAGACGCGACCGGCGAGCTGCGGGATCCGCAGCGTCTCGAAGTAGCCGACGTCGACTGTATTCGATTCGATGCCGAACCCCTCATCCCAGGCAGCGGCACTCGGCCCCACGATCTCCACATCGGTACCGCCGTAGGATGTGCCGGGCATCGGCAGGTGCCCGGCGAGCGAGGCGCTCGCCACCCCTGGCAGGGCCGCTACCCGCGCCAGGAGAGCACCATAGAACTGCCGCGTCTGGGGCTCGTCGTAGTCGTGCCCCCGGGTATCGAAGGAAGCGACCACCACCCCATCCGGCTCGAAGCCGGTCTCCTCGGCCAGGCTCCGCTGGAGCGCACGGGTGAAGAGACCGGCGGTGCAGAGGAGGAGGAGCGAGAAGGCGATCTGTGCGGCCACGAAGATGTTACGTAGCCGGGTCGGCCGCCCCTCACCGCCCGGGCCACTCCTGCCGCCGGCCTTGAGCACTGCGGCGGATCCCGGGCGGACCGCCTCCAGCGCGGGCGCGAGGCCGAAGATCAGGCCGGTCACGAGCGCCACCCCCAGCGCGACTATGATGACGCGGTGGTCGAGGCCGAGGTCGAGCGAGACCCGGACCCCGACCGGAGGCTCGAGGGCACGCAGGAGCTTCGTCCCCCATGCCGCCATCAGTAGCCCGGCGCCACCACCCAGCACGAAGAGAGCGATGCTCTCCGTCAGGAGTTGCCGCAGCAGACGGCCTCGCCCGGCGCCCACCGCGAGCCGCACAGCGATCTCATGCCGCCGCGCGGCTGCGCGCGCCAGCAAGACGCCACCCACATTGATACTCGCGATCAGGAGGACCAGGGCCGCCGCGAACTGCAGCATCAACACGAAGCCGGTGACCGGCCCCCGCGCATCGGTCGGGAGACCGGTGAACCGGTGCAGGCGCACACCCGCCGCGGCCGGCGTATTCGGTTGCTCTGGCGGCAATGCCCGCGCGATCGCACCGAGCTGCGCCTCCATCTGGCCAGCCTCGACCCCCGCGCCTAGTCGGCCGAATGCATCCAACCAGTACATCGCCCCGGGAGCATTGATCTCCGACCCCGGGTTGAGCTGGTTGTAATGGGAGAGGGGTATCCAGACGTCGTGCTCGAGCCCCACGAATGCCCCGCCGAACTTCGGTGGCGTGACACCGATGACCGTGACCGGCTGGCTGTTGATGAATACCGTCCGGCCGATCACCCCCGGATCTCCGCCGAACCGGGTCTGCCAGAGATGGTCGCTGATCACCGCGACCGGCGCCGTGGCTCCGGGTCGCTCCTCAGCAGAATTGAAGAAACGGCCTCGCGCGGGTCTGACGCCCAGGACGTCGAAGTAGTTGCCGGTCGCGAAGAGACCGAGTAACCCCTCCGCATCGCCATCCCCCCTGAACGCCACCTCCCCCACCCCGAAGGCGGCCAACTCGACCCCGGCGGCCGCTGCACCCCCGCGGAGCGCCGTGAATCGGTTGTACTGGAAGACGCGACGCGCACTCGGCGCCCTGCCCTCGCGGGATTCGATGAGCTCCTGTACCCAGACGAGTCGATCCATCTCCTCGACCGGCAGCGGACGGAGCAGGAGGGCGTCGACGAGGCTGAAGATCACCGCCGTCGCGCCGATCCCGAGCCCGATCGTGAGTACCGAGACGAGGGTGACACCCCTCGCCCTGGCGAACCCGCGCATCGCATACCTGATATCCTGCCAGATCCCGCTCATCTTATCCCCTATGCCACTCGAGACGACGTCATCTGCCTCACACCCTCTCGAACCCCGCCTCCTCAAGCGCCTCCGCCGCACTCGTCGCCTCATCACGCACGATCTGGCCATCGAAGAGGTGGATCGCGCGGTCGGCATGGCGAGCATAACGCGGGTCGTGCGTGACCATACAGATCGTCGCACCCCCCTGGTGCAGCTCCCGCAGCAGCTCCATCACCGCCTCACCATTCTTCGAGTCGAGGTTACCCGTCGGCTCATCGGCAAGGAGGATCAAGGGCTCGCCGGCGATCGCACGTGCGACCGCGACCCGCTGCTGCTGTCCACCCGAGAGCTGCGCCGGGTAATGCCGCGTCCGGTGCGCCATCCCCACCCTCTCGAGCGCCTCCTCGACCCGTCGCTTCCGCTCCGCCGCGCCCATCCCCCGATAGGTCAGCGGTAGCTCGACATTCTCGTAGACCGTCAGATCGCCGATCAGATTGAAGGCCTGGAAGATGAAGCCGATCTCACGGTTTCGAATCCTCGCCCGCTCAGCCGCGGAGAGCCCGGCGACCGGCTTCCCATCCAGGTGGTAACTCCCCTCCGTCGGCGAGTCGAGGAGACCCAGGATCGAGAGCAACGTCGTCTTCCCACAACCCGACGGCCCCGCAATCGCGACATACTCACCCGCACCGATCTTCAGGTGCACATTCGAGAGGGCATGCGTCTCCACCTCCTCGGTATAGAAGACCTTCCTCAGCCCCTCGAGTTGAATCAATGGCTGCCTAACTCCCGACATCGCTCTCTCCTCCAAAGGAGTTGATCATGACCTGCGCCCCAATCAGATCCGAATCACCACTCTCCACCGCCCACGCCCCCTCCGCCGCCCGCGAACCACCAACAACCGATAACCGACTACCGACAACCGACTACCGAACTCTCACCCTCTCATGCGAGTCCCAATTCGACATATCGGAGAGGATAACGACGTCGCCCGCCTCCAACCCATCGCGGACCTCGATCGCATTGACCGAGCTCCTCCCTAGCCGGACACTCACCCTGGCCGCGCCCCTCCCACCTTGTTCGAGCCGGAAGAGACCGACGGTGCTCTCGGCCTGGCCATACGCGGGGCGGCCCACATAGAGGACGTCGTCGAGCCGTTCGACCTCGATCGTGCCATCCACACTCATATCGGGGCGAGCGCCGGGGGGCAGCTCACCCTCCAATTCGATATCGACAGCGACGGTGCCATTGACCACCGATGGATCGATCCGTCGCACTCGCCCCTCGATCACGCCATTCCGTGTGTCGATCGTCGCACGCTGGTTGAGGACGACGTCCTTCGCCTGCGTCTCGGGGATACGGACCACTGCCTTCAGACGGCCTGGCGGGACGACGACGGCGAGGTTCATCCCCGGCATCACCCACTCCCCTACCTCGAGTGAGAGCTCCTGGAGTACGCCCGCCGTCCCGGCACGGACCGTCATCGATTCGACCTGGTCCCGCTGGAACTCGGCGATCGCACGGAGCCGAGTGACCTGCTGACGCTGGACCTCCAGCTGCGCCTCGATCGTGCCGATGAAGAGCTCGAGCCGCTGCTCCTCCACACCGAGACGGATCTGCAGCTCTGCCGCCCGATCACGGGCACGGCTCAACTCCATCTCCGGGATCATCTCGTCCCGCGCGAGCTCCTCATGCATATGCAGCTGACGGCGCGCCTCTTCGTACTCGCTCCTCACCATCGCGACCGACGCCTCCTGCGTGAGGCGCTGGTTCTCGAGATCCGAATGCAGCTTTACGAGCTGTGCCTCCGCTGCGGTGAGCTGCTGGTCCGCCTGCAATGCCTGGATATGGACATCAGGATTGCTCAGCTCCAGGAGGACCGCGTCGGGCTCGACCTCGACACCGGGGCGCAGCGCTACACGGTCCACACGACCCGGCGTCAATGTCGTTATATACCGGATCTGCTCGGGGACGAGGTTCCCGGGACCACGGACCTGGCGCACCATCGGACCTCGCCGGACCGTGTCGGTCCAGATCACTGCGCGGTCCACACTCGGCGCTGCCGGCTCGAGGCGAGATAGTGCCAATGTGGTCAGGACCACCGCAAGGATCCCTGCTCCTATAGCGATATAGCGAAAGCGCTTCGGCCTGGGTTCGCGTGGAATGTCCATCGTCTGCACTCTATTGATTCCCTGCTATCCTTGTATCGTATCGGGTCCTGCATGACCGATCTTCAGGGAAGGAACGTGCCGCAGCCTGCCAGCCACACAAACCACTGTGGCATAACAAGATAGATAAACAACGACGACGAAGTGGAGCTACTGGAGTGTCCGGTTCCGGGAATCAGGGTCCCAGATGCGGACACTCACTGGCGAGGGTGCCGCTATCGGGTCGGTCGGGGCTGGACTGAGTGGGGAGGGAGGGGGTAGGGGAAACGGGGCGCGGAACCAGCTCGATTCGACGGCTGGCCGCACCCGCGCACCTCACCAGCTGATCGACCCCTGCTTCGAGGTATCGATCTCATCCCCCTCACCGGTCCTGAAGAGGAAGGCCTCCATATTGCCGAGGAGCATCTCCCGGGCGGGCTGATCACGGACATCGAGGCCATAGTGATTGATGAGCGCAGTCTGCTGCCTCAGCCACTGGTCCCAGCAGCCCTGGCAGATCGACTTGTGTACACGCTCGCCGATCTCGTTGCGGAAGGGCGGCCTGGCTAGCTGAGGCCCCTCATTCCCACAACGGACACAGGTGATCTCTGTCATTATCTCTTCCTCCGGCCAGGCACGCATCTGCCCAGCTACATAGCCAAAGTGATTACTACCTTAACGTACACCAGTGGCAGCAGTTGTCTACCCATGACCCCGGAGATCGATACCATCTCGACACTATTCAGAGAAGACGCCCGTGAGAGATCTTCTCCACGGGCGTCTCGCCAGCCACCGAACCAAGTGATCTCGGCCTAGTAGTCGTCGTCGTAACCACGACCACCGAACCGACCAGCACTCGCACGGCCCGGTCCGCCACCTCGCCGCGG
>Ga0079225_10000218_pt1 | contig 30473 bp, 26 predicted proteins | sample Poulit2012_FD_76344 | JGI IMG/M metagenome (GOLD analysis project Ga0079225, IMG submission 76344) | Agricultural soil microbial communities from Georgia to study Nitrogen management - Poultry litter 2012 | ecosystem: Environmental > Terrestrial > Soil > Agricultural land | place: USA: Georgia... | reverse complement strand
GGGGCGGTTTCAGTGCCGGATGAGGCCCTGGCGGCTCGCGGCGGCCACGGCACCCGACCGGGACTCGACATGCAATTTGTCGAAGATGTGCACCAGGTGGGACTTGACGGTGGCTTCGGAGATGAAGAGCTTGCGGGCGACCTCCTGGTTGGACCGGCCCTCGGCGACGTGCCGCAGCACTTCGATCTCCCGCGCGGAGAGCCTGCGGTCGGGCGTTCGTAGCCGCTCCATCAGCCGGGAAGCCACCGACGGGGCTAACGCTGACCGCCCGGCCGCAGCCGAGCGCACCGCCGCGAGCAATTCCTCCGTCGGGGTGTCCTTGAGCAGGTAACCCGAGGCTCCGGCCTCGACGCCAGCCAGAATGTCGGCATCGGTGTCGTAGGTAGTCAGGATGAGCACCTGCGGGGGGTCAGCCAGTGCGGTGATCCGGCGCGTGGCCGCCGCACCGGTCATATCCTGGCCGAACTGCAGATCCATCAGCACCACATCAAGGTCACCGGCCGCCCGCAGGGTGGTACTCAGCTCGACCGCCTCGGCCGCAGTGCCGGCCTCGGCCACCACCTGCAGATCGCTCTCGGTTTGCAATACCGCCCGCAGCCCGGCACGCACCACCGGGTGGTCATCGGCAAGGAGGATCTTGATCATCGCGACTCCGTTTCAGCCAGGGGGAACGTCACCGCTACGGCGGTGCCCGCACCCGGTGTCGATTCCACGCTGAGTACGCCGCCGAACTCGGCAGCCCTGGATCGCATCGACGACAACCCGAACCCGCCGCTGGGGCCCGGTTGCTGAACCGGCGACGCCGGGTCGAAACCCACTCCGTCGTCGACCACATCGAGGGTGACCTGCTGGTCCATCGTGGTCAGTGTCACCGCCACCCGAGTGGCGTGAGCATGCTGGCGCGCATTGGCAACTGCGGACTGGGCGATGCGCAGCAACGCCACCTCCACCGGTGTGGACAGTGCCACCAGATCTCCCTGTTGGTGGAACGCCACGTGGGGGCCGTCGCTGCCCACCGGCCCGGCCGCCCCGGCACAGACCCGCTGCAGCGCCCCCACCAGTGAGCCGCCCTGCAGTTCGGCCGGCGCCAGTGCCTGCACCAGGCGGCGGGCCTCGTCCAGGTTCTCCTGAGCAGCCGTCCGTGCCTGCTCCACGTGCGCTGCCGTCTCGGCCAGGGCCGGGAAGTCATCGAGGCGCCGGCCGGCGGCACGCAGCAGCAACTGGATGCTGGACAGCCCCTGGGCGAGGGTGTCGTGGATCTCCCGGGCCAGCCGCTCCCGCTCGGCGAGGACGCCGTGCTGTCGTTCCGCGGCCGCCAGGTCCGCCCGTGTCCGTTGCAACTCGGCGATCAGGGCTCGCCGTCGTTCGGACTCCGCGCTGAGGGTGGCGAACCCCCACACGGTGGCCACGGCAACCGCCGCCCCGAGCATGGGCCCGATCACGATCGCGGCGGTAAAGCTCGTCTGGTGCCAGGCGAAGCCACCGACGGCGATCACCACAGTCAGTCCCACGCCCACCAACCCGGTCCGCCAGGGCAGCAGGTGCAGCAGCAGGAAGAACCAGGCGAAGGCGAGCCAGATCGCATCCGGTGTCAGCCCGAGCAGCACCACCCAGGTGCCGAGCAGCAGGAGCAGCCACCCGGCAGCCACCCACCGTGCCCTGCGGATCACCGGCAGCAACGGTCCGATCGTATAGACCACGGCCAGCACCGCCGCGGCCACGGAGATCCCGGCCACCGGCCCGGCATAGCCGAGCACGGCCCGCACCACGATCAGCACCAGCAACCCTGCGACCAGGAGGTGCAGACACAACCGAAGCAGCCAGGGCACCGGAGTTGCGGCAGGAGCGGACATCAGAGCCCCAGCCTATGTTTCGGCGCCCATCGCCGGTATCCATCGAAAGTTGCACCACCGGGCCCCACGGCTGGGCGATGCGCCCGGGCCGGCGCACGAGGGACCGTTGAGGAGTCGCCGTGCAGTCCTGGACGGCAAGGGCCGCGAAGACCGGCCAACTGTGACCGCTGAAGGGATTCCGCTGTGTTCGTCGCCATCCGAGATCTACTCTTCGCCCGGGGACGTTTCGCCCTGATGGGCTCCGTCGTCGCGCTGATCACCCTGCTGGTGGTGATGCTCTCCGGCCTGACCGCCGGGTTGGCCCGGGAGAATATCTCCGCGATCGAGGACCTCCCGGCCGAACACCTGGTCTTCGAGGCTCCTGGCGCCGAGGGTGAGATCGACTTCGGCGATTCCACGATCCCGGCCCAGACCGCCACCGAGTGGGCCCAGATGCCCGGTGTGCAACAGCTTGAGCCGCTCACCATCGTGATGACCCGCGCCCAGGTCGATGACCGGAGTGTCTCGGTCTCCGCCTTCGCCGTCGCCGAGGAATCCGCGCTGGCGCCCGAACCCGTAGCCTCCGAGCACGTGGTGCTCTCCGAGGGCGCAGCCGAGGACCTGGGTGTGGGCCCCGGTGCGGAGCTTGAGTTCGCCGGACACACCGTGCAGGTGCAGTCGGTGGCCGGCCAGGACTCCTATTCCCACACTCCGGTGGTGTGGATGTCTGCACTCGACCTGCCCGACGACGACGCCACCGTTCTCGCCCTCACCTCCGAGGGGGCAGACCTGGCCACGGCCGACGCCGAACTGGGCACCCAGACGGTACCGGTCGGCGAATCGGTCCAGGCGATCGGTTCCTACGCCGCCGAGAACGGGTCGCTGCAGCTGATGCGGGGCCTGCTGCTGGCGATCTCGGCGTTGGTGATCGGCGCGTTCTTCACGGTCTGGACCGTGCAGCGCAGCGGGGAGATCGCGGTCCTCAAGGCCGTCGGCGCCTCGACCGGGTACGTGCTGCGCGATGCCGTCGGTCAGGCGCTGGTGCTGCTGCTGATCGGGACTGGCACCGGGGCGGCGGCCGCCACCGGACTGGGGTTTCTGGCCGCCGGGTCGGTGCCGTTCGTGCTGAACCTGACGACCGTGGCGGTGCCCGCGGCGTTGTTGATCGGCCTCGGGCTACTCGGCGCCGCTGTATCGCTGCGCCGGGTCACGACCGTCGATCCGTTGACCGCGTTGGGCAGCGCCCGCTGAGACCCCCGCGCGGCCAGAGGGCCGCACCTACCCATCGCTGACCCCAGCCCATCGCTGACCGCAGCCATTGAAGGAGCATTGACATGTCCCTGTACCTCGACGACGTCACCTTGACCTACCCGGACGGACAGTCCACCCTGACCGCGCTGGACCGCGTCACCTTGCGGGTGCCACGCGGGCAACTGACTGCAGTGGTCGGCCCCTCAGGCTCGGGTAAGTCCAGCCTGCTGGCTGTCGCGGCGACCTTGATCGCACCCGATTCGGGCCGGGTCACCCTGGATGGGCAGGATCTACTGGAGTTGAGCCGGTCGGAGCGCACGAAGGCGCGCCGCGACAAGATCGGGATCGTGTTCCAGACCTCGAACCTACTGGCCTCGCTGACCGCCACTGAGCAGTTGACGGTGATGGCACATCTGGCCGGCGGGTCGATGAAGCAGGCCCGCACCCGCGCCCTGGAGCTGCTGGAGGCGGTAGGAATGACAGACCTCGCCGATCGCCGGCCGCACCAGCTCTCCGGCGGTCAGCGCCAGCGAGTGACGATTGCCCGCGCCCTGATGAACGAGCCGTCGGTGCTGCTCGTGGACGAACCGACCAGCGCCCTGGATTCCGAGCGCGGGGCCGCGGTCCTGGACCTGATCGCCCGGCTGACCCGAGAGCAGGACCTGGCCACTGTGCTGGTCACCCACGATCATGGCCACCTCAGGCTGATGGACCAGGTCACCGAGATGCTTGACGGCCGGGCCAGTGTGCCGGTGCCGGCCTGATCGGGACCGGCGGTCACGCTGACCGAGGCCGCGGTCACGCCGACCGGGGCCGGCCGGTCACGCTGACCGGGACTGCAGAAGGCCAGCGGCCAGCTCAGCGCCGGCCGATGGCCTGCTGCTCCAGGCGCTCGATGCGTTCACTCATCGGGGGGTGGGTGGCGAACATCTTCGAAATCGCCCCGGACTTGAACGGGTTGGCGATCATCAGATGGGACACATCGGCCATATCGCCCTCGGGCTTCAGCGGCCGGGCGGCGGTGCCCTGTTCGAGTTTACGCAGGGCCGAGGCCAGGGCGAGCGGGTCACCGGTGAGGGCGGCTCCGGACTCATCGGCGTCGTACTCCCGGGTCCGGGAGATGGCCATCCGGATCAGCGCCGCCGCGAACGGAGCCAGCAACGCCATCGCCAGCATCCCGATCAACGCCAGCGGCCCACCGGAGCGCTGCCGCCCACCGAAGAACAGCATGAACTGGGCCACCGAGGTGATCACCCCCGCGACCGCCGCAGCCACCGAGGAGATCAAAATGTCCCGGTTGTAGACGTGCATCAACTCATGGCCGAGCACCCCGCGCAGCTCCCGTTCATCGAGCAACTCCAGGATCCCCACCGTGCAGCACACCGCCGCATTCTTCGGGTTGCGTCCGGTGGCGAAGGCGTTCGGCGCGCGAGTCGGGGAAATGTACAACCGGGGCATCGGTTGATCCGCTTTCGCGGCTAGTTCCCGCACGATCCGGTACATCTGCGGTGCCTCAGCCTCGGAGACCGGTTGGGCCCGCATCGCCCGGATGGCGATCTTGTCCGAGTTCCAGAAGCTGACGAAGGTCATCACCACGCCGATACCGGCAAACAACCAGATGAAGGTCGCGTTCTGGGTACCCGCGGCGACCAGAGCACCGAGCCCGAGCACCACCGCCCACAGGACGGCGAACAGTCCTGCGGTCTTCAGCCCGTTCCCGACTCCTCGTCCCATCGCGTCCTTTCCTCGCTCAGCCCCGCTGGTAGGCGACCTGCTCGGCCACTGCCTCGGCGAGGGCGCCGTTGCGGGAGATCTCGGTCATGTCCTCCCGGGGCACCACCTTGATCCGCGCCCGGCCGGCCGACTCCCCCAGGGCCCGTTCGTGGGCATCCAGCAGCTCCCACCCGCGCCAACTGGTGTAGGGGATGCCAGCAGCGCTCAGGCGTTCCAGGATGGCCTCGGGATCCCGGCGGGTGGCCGAGGGCAGTGTGCCCTGGCCCAGGGCCGCAGTGACGTCCTCGACCAGGTGACGGATCGTCTCCCCCGCGTCGGATTTGGTGTGCCCGATCAGCCCGACCGGACCACGTTTGATCCACCCGGTGGCATACCACCCGGGGATGTGCTCACCGTGGGAGTCCAGGACCCGGCCAGCGTCATTGGGGATGACCCCGGCGACTGGGTCGAACGGCACCTGCGGGATCGGCGAGCCGAAGTAACCCACCGCCCGGTACACGGCCTGGACATCGAAGTCCTCGAACCTGCCGGTGCCCCGCACCGAGCCGTCGCCGGTCAGTTCGGTGCGTTCGGTGCGCAACCCGGTGACCTGATCGGAACCGAGGATCTCGACTGGTCGGTGCAGGAAGTGCAGGTGGATACGCCGGGAGGCCCTCAGTTCCGCGGGGTCCCGCAAGGACCAATCGGTGAGGGTTTTGACGACCTGCTTGGTCTGGTTGGAGGAGCGGATCGCTTCCTCCGAACCGGTGTCGAAGTCGAAGTCCTCGGGGTAGACCACGACGTCGACGTCGGGCACCTTGCCCAGCTCGCGCAGTTCCAGCGGGGTGAATTTGGACTGGGCCGGTCCGCGCCGGCCGAAGATGTGCACATCGGTGACCGGGCTGGCCGCCAGGCCATCGGCGACGTTCTGTGGGATCTCGGTGGTCATCAGATCCTCGACGTGCTTGGCCAGGATCCGGGCTACGTCCAGGGCCACGTTGCCGTTGCCGATCACCGCGATCTGCTCGGCTCGCAACGGCCAGGTCCTGGGCACATCGGGATGGCCGTCGAACCAGGACACGAAGTCCGCGGCGCCGTAACTGCCGTCGCGGTCCACACCGGGGATGTTCAGGTCCGCGTCCTGGATGGCGCCGGTGGAGAAGATCACCGCGTCGTAGTACTCGCCCAGTTCGTCCAGCGACAGGTCCGTGCCGATATCGACGTTGCCGATCAGTCTGATGTCACCGCGTTGGAGCACCTTGTACAAGGCGTTGACGATGCCCTTGATCCGGGGGTGGTCCGGGGCGACGCCGTAACGGACCAGGCCGTAGGGCGCCGGTAACCGCTCGAACAGGTCGACGGCGACGTCCAGATCGGTCTTGGTGAGGATGTCGGCTGCGTAGATCCCGGCTGGGCCGGCTCCCACGATGGCAACGCGCAACTGGGGGGTTGGAATGGTCGGTCCTCATTTCCGTGCGATGCGACAAACGTGCTCTGTGACCAGTGTAGGCAATCCTTACTCGCTGCTGCTGTGGCCCGCCTCACTCACCGCCGCGGCCGCGGGGGCAGAGCCGTCCTGAGATAGATTCAGACAGTGCCTAACCCCGCTGCCGGCACGGGCGAGACGGCCCCGCGCACCGGTTTGATCTCCGGTGCCGCCGCCTACGGGCTGTGGGGCCTGCTCCCGCTGTACTTTCCCCTCCTGGTACCGGCCAGTGCCTGGGAGATCGCCGCCCACCGGGTGATCTGGTCACTGGTCTTCTGCGTCGGCCTACTCGCGCTCACCGGGGCGCTGGGCCGCCTGCGGGTGCTGCTGACCGACCGCAGGGTGCTGGGGCGCCTGACCGTAGCTGCGGCGCTGCTGGCCACGAACTGGGTGACATTCCTGTTCGCGGTGCTCACCGATCGGGTGGTCGATGCGGCCCTGGGGTACTTCATCAACCCGATCGTGACCGTGTTCCTGGCGGTGCTGGTGCTGCGGGAACGGCTGCGCCCGGCGCAGTGGGTAGCGGTAGCGATCGCCGGGGCCGGGGTGATGATCGTCGGGTTCGGCTATGGCACCGTGCCGTGGATCGCACTACTGCTGGCCGGCAGCTTCGGGGTCTACGGTCTGGCCAAGAACCGGATCGGGCGAACCGTCCAGGCGATCCCCGGCCTGGCGGTGGAGGCAGCGGTGCTGACCCCGGTGGCCCTGGGGTTCATCGGCTACCTGGCGATCACCGGCGGCGGGACATTCCTGGTGAGTGCCACCGCCGATGGTGAGCCGATCCGGTTCGGCATGGCCGCCCACACGCTGCTGCTGATCGGTTCGGGCCTGGCTGCCGCCATCCCGCTGCTGCTGTTCGCCACCGCCGCGCGCCGGTTGCGGTTGGCCACGATCGGCATGCTGCAGTTCATCGCCCCGATCCTGCAGTTCCTGCTCGGTGTCCTGGTCCTCGGTGAGCAGATGCCACCTACGCGCTGGATCGGTTTCGTCCTGGTCTGGGTGGCGTTGGTGGTGCTCAGCGTCGACGGGTATCGAGCACGACGGCGGAACCCGAAACGGGGCTTACCCGGCAGTGCGGCGGGACCGGCGTAACCGCACCAGGACCACCACGCCAGCGCCCAGCCCCAGCGCGCCGAGCAACCACCACCGGGTGGTCTGCCCGGCGGGGCCCATCGGGTCATCGGAGACGGTCCGGTCCTGATCGGGTGTGGTGGAGTTCGCGGATTCGGTGCCGTCTTGGGTGGGCGACTCCGGCCCGGGTGCGGTGCCGTCGTCGATGAACTGCAGCGCCAGCAGCGGGTCGATGATTCCCCAGCCGATCTGCCCGTCGCTGGCTCCGGTACTGGCCCGGGAAGCGGTGACCTGCAGGCGGTACGCCCACTGCTGGGCGTCCTCCTCGGGGTAGCGGGAGGCGATCAGAGCGGCCACGCCGCTGACGTGGGCGGTGGCCCAGCTGGTCGACGGGGGCGCCTCGAAGGGCTGCAGGATGCAGTCCCCGGCGTCGAAGAACGCCGTAGGTACATGCTGGCCCGGAGCGGCCACATCGACAATGTCGGACTCATAGGCAGCATCGGCCCACCATCTGCCGGTGGTGTCCACCGGAGACACCGCCAGTACCCCTTCATAGGCTGCGGGGTACCGCAGCACGTTCTCCTCGATATCGCTGGTGTTGCGGTTGCCCGAACTGGCCACCACCAACGCCCCGTGCTCGGCTGCAGTGGCGACCGCTGCCGCGAGGTCGGGGTGATCCTCGGTGGTGTTCAGGGACACGTTGATGACGTCGGCCCCGTTCTCAGCGGCCCACCGGATCCCGTCGGCGATCCGCTGGGGGGTGATGTGCTCGTCGTCGTCCTCGGCTTCCTCGGTGTCGGCGTAGTAGATCCGCACCGGCTGGATCGTGGACCGGGGCGCGATACCCACCACGGCTGAGCCGGTCACCGGCCGCGCGGCGATGATGCCGGCCGCCGCGGTGCCGTGTCCGAAGGTGTCCTCATCGGCCGGTGCACCATCATCGAGAAGGTTCACCCCCTCCTGCAAGGCGTCGGTGAAGTGATCATTGGCACCGGCCACCCCGGAGTCGATCACTGCGACCACCACCCCCTCCCCCTCGGCGTAGCGCCAGGCTTCCTCGATCTGCAGTGCCTCGAAGGCCGGAGCGACCTCGGTGACCCATTGCGGGTCGGCCACCGTGCACTCCCCGTGCGGCTGGGCCTGCTGTGACGGTCCGCCATCGGGTGGCAGATCCCGCCCCGGCTCCGGCAGCGACGTCGCCGGGGCAACCAGGACTACCAGGCCCACCAGCATCAGGCACCCGAGCACGAGCCCCTGGCAGGTCCGCCACACCCAGCTGGGGCTCCGCGCCCGCATATCCACTCCGAGCCTCCCTGCGCATCATCGGTGCGCACTAGTCGAAGGCCGCAGCCTGATGATGCACCTATCCTAATCGGCGCCGCGGAATGTGCAGCGCCGAGCGGGGAAGTCTCAGGCCAGCCGGTCGGCGAGCAACTGGGCGAAGGCCGCCAACCCATTCTTGGCCACCGATTCGGGCATCGGCTCAAGTTCGGCCACCGCCCGGGCCGACCACTGCTGGGCCAGGTCGCGGGCCTGGGACACCACCGGGTGCTCGCGCAGCCGGCGGAGCACGTCATCCAGCGCCGCATCGCTGGTCAGGTCCGCGTCTAGATCCGCCAGCAGCTGGTGACCGGCGGCGTCCAACGTACCGGCACCGGCGTGCTGGCGCAGCAGCAGCACCGGCATCGTGGCCACCCCTTCGCGCAGGTCGGTGCCGGCGGCCTTACCGGTTGCGGCTTCATCGGCGGAGAGGTCAATGACGTCATCTGCGAGCTGGAAAGCGACACCGACGTACTCCCCGTATCGCACGGCGGCCTCCCGGACCACTGCCGGGGCTTGGGCGAACAAGGTGCCGTAGTGCGCGGCCGCCGCAATTAAGGAGCCGGTCTTATCGGCCAGCACTCCGATGTAGTGCTCGATCGGGTCCTCATCCGCAGCCGGTCCCAGGGTTTCGTGCATCTGGCCTAGCACCAGCCGTTCGAAGGCGTCGGCCTGGATGCGCACCGCGCGGGGACCCAGTTCGGAGACCAGGCGCGAGGCGCGGGCGAAGAGCAGATCCCCGGTGAGGATCGCGATCGAGTTGCCCCAGACCTCGTGCGCGCTCGGCGCCCCCCGGCGCAGCGGCGCGGAGTCCATCACGTCATCGTGATACAGCGTGGCCAGGTGGGTCAGTTCAACGGCGACGGCGGATTGGCGCACCTGGTCGTCGATCCCGGTGCCGAACATCGAGGTGAGCAGCACCAGCGCCGGGCGCAACCGTTTCCCACCGGCCGCGACCAGGTGCCGGGAGGCGTCACCGATCAGCCGTTCGTCCTGCTCGGTGACCTCCAGCAGCTGTGCCTCGACGCCCTCCAATTCGGTGGCGATGAGGCGCTCGAGCGCAGTGTCGCCGAGCGGGATCGGTGCAGTGGTCACAGCATGAACTTAGCGGCGTCCGCGGCCAGGTCGAGCACCGGGCCAGGTAGCACACCAAGGGCCACAGTGCCCACCGCACACACACCGATCGCCACCAGGCTCAAACCCTGGGAGCGGACCACCACAGTGCGCGGGCCGGAAACCGGGGCCGGCGGCTCGGTGAAGAACATCTGCACAATCAGCCGGACGTAGAAGTAGGCCGCTGCCGCACTGGCGAGCACCGCGACCACCACCAGCGGCCAGGCGCCGCCGGCGATCGCGGCTCCGAAGACGGTGAACTTACCGATGAAACCGGCCGTCAGCGGGATCCCGGCGAAGGACAGCAGGAACAGCGCGAGGCTCAGCGCCAGCCACGGGTGGCTGCGGCCCAGCCCAGCCCACTGGGACAGGTGCGTCGCCTCTCCGGTGACGTTGCCCTCGGCGTCGCGCTCCCGGACCAGGGTGACCAGCGCGAAGGCCCCGACGGTGGCCAGGCCGTAGGCGAGCAGATAGAAGAGCACCGCGCCGATCGCGGAGGAGTCCAGGGCAATGATGCCCAGCAGTACGAACCCGCCGTGGGTGACCGAGGAGTAGGCCAGCATCCGCTTCACGTCGGTCTGCACCACGGCCAGGACGGTGCCCAGGACCATCGTGGCGATCGCCACGGTCCACAGCATCGGGGCGAGGTCCCACTCCAGGCCCGGCGCAACCACGTAGATGATCCGCAGCATCGCCGCGATCGCCGCGATCTTGGTACAAGCCGCCATGAAGCCGGTGACCGGCGTGGGGGCGCCCTGGTAGACATCGGGCACCCAGGAGTGGAAGGGCACTGCGCCGACCTTGAACAGCAGGCCGACGATCATCAGGGTCAGTCCGCCCAGCAGCAACCCGTCCATCCCCGCCGTGGCGGGCACCGAGGCAGCCAACTCGTCCAGGCGCACCGACCCGGAGTAGCCATACATCAGGGCGATGCCCATGACGAAGAACCCCGAGGCGAAGGCCCCCAGCAGGAAGTACTTCAGGGAGGCTTCCTGGGAGAGCAGGCGGCGGCGCCGGGCCAGCCCTGCCAGCAGGTACAGCGGCAGGGAGAGTACCTCGAGAGCGATGAACAGGGTCAGCAACGTACCCGAGGCCGGGAAGACGATCATGCCGCCGGTGGCGAACAGGGTCAGCGGGAAGACCTCAGTCTGGACCAGACCGACCTTCAGCGCCTGGGCCTCATAGCTGCTGCCCGGGATCGCCGAACCGCTTGGGGTGAAGGAGTCCTCCCCGCCGAACCGGTCGGCGATCACCAACACGCCCACCAGGGCGCAGATGAGCAGCACGGCCTGGGCCAGCAGTGCGGGTGCGTCCTCGATCACGGCGCCCGCGATCAGCTCGCTGGGCCCTTCGGCCTGCACCACGCTCCAGCGCCAGCCCACGGCGACCAGCGCCGCGCCGATCGCACCGATCGCCAGCACCGCCTGCACACCGCGGCGGAACTTGGCCGGTACGAATGCTTCGATCAGCACGCCGAGCACGGCGGCACCGAAGACGATCAGGATCGGCGTCAACGCCGCCCATTGCACGACCGGGGCTTCGAAAGTATTCATCAGGCGCTCCCGAGGATCGCGGCGAACGATTCAGCTACGCCGGACAGCAGGTCCAGCACCGGGGCGGGGTAGACGCCCAAGAACACGATGCCCAGGCCCAGCGGCACCAGGAGCGTCTTCTCCCGGGGCACCAGGTCGCTCAAGCCGCTGCGTTCAGCGGCCGGCGCCCCGGTGAAGACCCGCTGGTAGGTCATCAAGATGTACAGCGCGGACAACACCACACCGATGACTGCGGCCACACCGTAGGCCGGGTGAGCCTGGTAGCTACCCAGGAACACCAGGTACTCCGGGACGAACCCGCTCAGGCCCGGCAGCGCCAGGGAGGACAACCCGGCGAAGAGGAATGTCCCGGCGATCACCGGGGTGATGCGCTGCATCCCGGAGTAGGTGCGCATGTCGGCGCTCTGCCCGCGCTGGATGAGGAAGCCGGCGATCAGGAACATCGCGGCTGTGGACAGTCCGTGGGCGAGCATGTAGATCATCGAGCCGACCATCGCGGTCTGGGTGCCCACGAAGATGCCGAGCACGATGAACCCGAAGTGGGACACCGAGGTGAAGGCGATCATCCGCATCAGGTCGTTCTGCCCGATAGCCAGCAGTGCGCCGTAGACGATCGAGATGATCGCTGCCGCGATGATCACCGGCGCCGCCGCCTGGGCGGCCGCCGGGAACAGCGGCAGGCAGATCGCGATCATGGCGAAGGTGCCGACCTTGTCCAGGACACCGACCAGCAGCACCGAGGTGCCCGGGGTGGCCTCGGCGGCGGTATCCGGCAGCCAGGTATGCACCGGAACCATCGGAGCCTTGACCGCGAAGGCCAGGAAGAAGGACAGGAAGACCCACATCTGGGTGGTCGGGTCATCAGCCAGTACGTTGGCCAAGTTGTCCAGGCGCATCGCCTCCGGGCCACCGCCGGAGGCCACGAACAACACGATCAGCCCGGCCAGCATGATCAGCCCACCGGCCAGGGAATACAGCAGGAACTTCACTGCCGCGAACCGCCGGCCCGGGCCGCCGAAGATGCCGACCAGGAAGTAGACCGGGATCAGCATGGCCTCGAAGAGCAGGTAGAACAAGAACAGGTCACGGGCGGCGAACACGCCGATCATCAGCGCCTCGAGGATCAGCACCAACGCCACAAATCCGGCCTGCCGGTCAGTCAGAGCTCGTGCGGCCTGCTGGCCGGTCAGCGACGTCGGTGCATTGACCTCCCGCCAGGCGGCGATCAGCACCACCGGTACCAGGAGCGTCGCCAGCAGGATCATCGCCAGACCCAGGCCGTTGATCCCGACGTCGTAGCTGACGCCCAGTGCCGGGATCCAGGAAACGGTGGTGGCGAACTGGTAGCTGTCAGCTGCGGCGACGTCGAAGCCGGTGGCCATCGCGACAGCACCGGCGAGCACCACCACGGACACGCCCAGGCCGATCGGCCGGGCCAACCGGCGCAGCGGCGGGAGGACCCACAGCAGCACACCGGCCACTGCGGGGAGGCAGATCAGGACGGTGAGCCAAGGGAAATCGGCGAGTTCAGACATGCTTCTTTACTCCGGCTCAGATGACGCGCGTAGCGAGGACGAGGACGAGCACGATAACGACACCGATCATCATCGTGGCGGCGTAGGAGCGCACATAACCGGTCTGCATCCGCCGCAGCCGTTCGCCCCATCTGACCGTACCGGTACCGAGGCCGTTGACGGCGCCATCGATGACAGCCGTGTCGGTGGCCACGGCGGTACGGGTCAGTGCCTGACCGGGACGCATGAACAGTCCCTCGTTGATGGCATCGCCGTACAGGTCGTTGCGCGCGGCCCGGGTGAGCACCGAACCGGTGGGTGCCTCCATCGGGACGTTCTGGCTGACGTACTGGCGCCAGGCCACCAGCACACCGGCGGCGACCAGGACCATGGGCAGGGTGATGATCAACCAGACCGGTATCACCGTCTCGTGGTGTTCGGCGGTACCCACCACGGGTTCGAGGAAGGTGACGAACCGGTCCCCCGCGTAGAGCAGGAATCCCAATCCCACCGAGCCCACGGCCAGCACGATCATCGGGGCCGTCATCAACCACGGAGACTCGTGCGGGGAACGCTCTGGACCGACCTTCTCGGCCTCGGCGTCCTGTGGATCGTGCCAGCGCTTCTTGCCGTGGAAGGTCATGAAGAACAACCGGGACATGTAGAAGGCCGTGATCCCGGCACCGATCAGGGCCGCTCCACCGAACACCCAGGGCTGCCAGCCGCTCCCGGCGAACGCGGCCTCGATGATCTTGTCCTTGGACCAGAACCCGGAGAACGGTGGCACCCCGATGATCGCCAGCCAGCCCAGTCCGAACGTGGCCCAGGTGACCAGCATCGAGGTTCGCAGCGCACCGAAGTGACGCATGTTCACGTCGTCGTTCATGCCGTGCATCACCGAACCGGCACCGAGGAACATCCCGGCCTTGAAGAACCCGTGGGTGACCAGGTGGAAGATCGCGAAGGCGTACCCGGCCGGACCCAGGCCGGCGGCCAGGACCATGTACCCGATCTGGGACATCGTGGACGCAGCCAGGGCCTTCTTGATGTCGTCCTTGGCGCAACCGATGATCGCCCCGACGATCAAGGTCACGGCACCGACGATCACGACCACCAGCTGGGCCATCGGCGCACCCTCGAAGATGGCCGCGGAGCGCACGATCAGGTACACCCCGGCAGTCACCATCGTGGCCGCGTGGATCAGCGCGGAGACCGGGGTGGGGCCGGCCATCGCGTCACCCAGCCACGCCTGCAGCGGCACTTGCGCGGACTTACCACAGGCGCCGAGCAGCAGCATCAGACCCATCACGGTCAGGGCGCCCTCGTTAGTGCCCTCCGCAGCGGCGAATACCGTCTCGTAGTCGACCGCACCGAAGGTGGCGAACATCGCCATCATCGCTACCAGCAGGCCCATGTCTCCGACCCGGTTCATCACGAAGGCCTTCTTGGCGGCCACCGCGTAATCGGCGCGAGAGTTCCAGAATCCGATCAGGAGGTAGGACGCCAGGCCGACGCCTTCCCAGCCCACGAACAACAGGGCGTAGGAGTCGCCGAGGACCAGGAGCAGCATCGCGGCGATGAACAGGTTCAGGTACGCGAAGAAGCGTCGCCGGTCGACGTCGTCGGCCATGTAGGCGACCGAATAGATGTGGATCAGCGCGCCCACGAAGGTGATCAGCAGAGCGAAGGTCAGCGACAGCGGGTCGATCAGCAGACCCGCGTGGACCGTCAGATCGCCGGCAGTGATCCAGTCGAACAGGTGCACGCCCGCGGACCGGTCGGCGGGGTCCTGCCCGAGCATCTCCACGAGCATCACGATCGCCAGGACGGCCGGCGCCACCGCGGCCAGTACCCCCAGCCAGTGCCCCCAGGCGTCCGAACGCCGGCCGAGCAGCAAGAGCACGACTGCGCTCACCAGGGGGATGGCGATGAGCAGCCAGGCAAGGTTCACAGTGTCCACGAGCGGCGGACCTCTCTAGTTCTTCAGCAGGTCGGCGTCATCGATCGACGCCGAGCCACGGGTTCGGAAGATGGCCACGATGATCGCTAGGCCGATCACTACCTCAGCGGCAGCCACCACCATGACGAAGAATGCCAGAACCTGGCCGTGCAGGTCCCCGTGCATCCGGGCGAAGGTGACGAAGACCAGGTTCGCGGCGTTGAGCATCAGCTCCACCCCCATGAACGCCACCAGGGCGTTGCGCCGGGTCATCACCGCGACAGCGCCGATGGTGAAGAGAATGCCGGCCAGCACCAGGTAATGGGTCAGGCTCACTGGTCTGCCTCCTTGGTCTGTGCCTCTTCGGCGATCGCCTCGATCTCATCGATCTCGTCGGTAGCGACTTCGCTCTCCTCGCCGCGGATCCGCAGCACTGTGGTGATCGACTCCTCGATGACTTCCCCCTGGGCGTTCAACGCCGGCATATCGGCTGCGTTGTGCCGCGCGTACACACCGGGTGAGGGCCTGGGGCTGATCGCGTTGCCACCACTTTCGCCGAAGGCCTTCAGGCGGGCCTCGGCCAGATCCCGCTGGCCGGCCTTCGGTTCCAACCTCTGCCGGTGCGCCAGGATGATCGCCCCGACCGCGGCGGTGATCAGCATCGCCCCAGCCAGCTCAAACACGAAGACGTATTCACCGAAGATCAACCGGGCTACACCAACTGCGTTGGTGTCGGCGTTGGCCTCAGCCAGGCCGACCCCGGGTCCGAAGGTGGCCCGCGAGGCGATACCGATGAGCAGCAGCACCAGGCCCAGCCCAGCGCCGTAGGCCAGCCACCGTTGCCCACTGATCGTCTCGGTGCGTGATTCGGAGGCGTCCACCCCGATCAGCATGATCACGAACACGAACAGCATCATGATCGCGCCGGTGTAGACCACCAGCTGGGCCACCCCCAGGAACGGGGCGTCCTGGGCGATGTAGAACAGCGCGAGGATGATCAACACCGCCGCCATCGACACCGCGATCCGTACCGGCCGGCGGGCGAAGAGCAGGCTCAGGGCAGCCAATACCGCTAGGGGTGCGAGCACCCAGAACAGCACCGTCTCCCCGGTACTGATCTCCAGCCCGGTCTGGGCCAGCTGGTTCATGATCGGCTCCCCTTCGCCTCCGTGCCGCCGTCGCGGGCTGCGGCCTGCTCGGCCGCAGCCAGGCTCTCATCCTCTGGCCGGCGCTCCCGCACCCATTCCACCTGCTCGGTGGTCGGGCCGGTGACGGCCTCGGAATAATAGTCCACATCGGTGGTGCCCGGTGCCATCGGGTGGGGCGCGGCCAGCATGCCGGATTCCATCGGGGCGAGCAGCTGATCCTTCTCGTAGATCATCTCCGCCCGGGTCTGACCGGCGAGCTCGAACTCATTGGTCATCGTCAGTGCCCGGGTGGGGCAGGCCTCGATGCACAGGCCGCAGAAGATACAGCGCAGGTAGTTGATCTGGTACACCCGGCCGTAGCGCTCACCCGGGGAGTACTGCGCCCCCGGGGCGTTGTTCGCGGCCTCGACGTAGATCGCATCGGCTGGGCAGGCCCAGGCGCACAACTCGCACCCGATGCACTTCTCCAGCCCGTCGGCGTACCGGTTCAGCTGGTGCCGGCCGTGGTAACGCGGGAAGACATCGACTTTCTCGAAGGGGTACTGCTCGGTGGCCACCGGTTTGAACAAGGTAGAGAAACTCACCCCGAAACCAGCCACCGGGGCGAAGAGTTCCTGCAGCGCGTTCTTGTCCAGGTCGGCGTCGACGTCGAAGGAAGCCGGACCCTTACCAGGCCGGTCGACCTTGCCATGGGCGGTGGGCCGGGCGACGTCCTTATCCTTTCCCTGCTCAGCCATCGTTATTCTCCTCCGGATCGCGGGTGTCGGATTGCTCCCCGGCCGGTGTGGCCACCTTGACCTTCCGGGGCGACGGCGGGAGCTTCTGCCCGGGCAGCGGTGGTACCGGATAGCCCCCGGCGAAAGCATCGAAGTATTCCGGTTCGGCCTCGCCGCCGGCTGTGCGACTCACCTCGGTGGTGCTGGGCTCGGCGTCCTCCGCCTCGGTGTCCTTGCCCTTGCGCTCCGGCAGCATGAACAGCACGACGGCGAGGACGAAGAGTGCAGCGGCGGCGGCGAAGAACACCGGCTGCAGGTTCAACTCACCCAGGTCGGTGAACTGCAGCAGGCCCTGCCACACGGCCAGGCCCACCAGCCACACCAGTGCGGCCGGGATTAGCACCTTCCAGCCCAGGCGCATGAACTGGTCGTACCGGAACCGCAGCAGGGTGCCGCGCAACCAGACGAACATGAACATGACCATCCACAGCTTCACCACGAAGGTCAGCACCGGCCACCAGCCGGTGTTGAACATACCGTCGTTGATCTGGGAGATCGGCCACGGCGCGCGCCAGCCGCCGAAGAAGACGGTGACCATGATCGCCGAGACGTTCAGCATGTTGATGTACTCGGCCAGGTAGAACCAGGCGAACTTCATCGAGGAGTACTCGGTCTGGTAGCCGGCGACCAGCTCACCCTCGGCCTCGGGCAGGTCGAACGGCAGCCGGTTGACCTCTCCGACCATCGAGACAAAGTAGATCAGGAACGCCGGGATCAGGGCGAAGGCCCACCACATACCTTCCTGGGCGGCCACGATCTGGGAGGTGGCCATCGACCCCGAGACCAGCAGCACGCTGACCAGGGCCAGGGACATCGACAGCTCGTAGGAAATCACCTGGGCGGTGGAGCGCACCGAGCCCAGCAGCGGGTAGGTGGATCCGGACGCCCAGCCGCCCAGCACGATCCCGTACACCCCCAGGGCGGTGATGCCCAGGAAGTACAGTACGGCCACCGGCAGGTCGGTCAGCTGCAGCGGGGTGACGATGTCGGTGAACGGGATCTGCGCCTCGGGTCCGAAGGGGACCACTGCGAAGACCATGAACGCACAGAACACCGAGATCAGCGGCGCGATCAGGTAGATGACCTTATCGGCGCCCTTGACCGTGATGTCTTCTTTGAGCAACAGCTTCAGCGCATCGGGGATCGACTGCGCCAGCCCCAGTGGGCCGCGCACGTTCGGGCCGAGCCGCTGCTGTAGCCGGCCGATGATCCGCCGTTCGAACCAGAGCGCGAACAGCACCGACAACAGCAGGAACAGCAGGATCGCGACCGCCTTGCCGATCATCACCAGCAGGGTGTCGTTGCTGAAGTCGGAGGCCGGCGCTGCCGGACCGGAGACGAGCAGCGGGACGGCGATGCCATTCATGATGCGACCTCCGCAGTGGCAGTGGCCAGACGCACACTCGCGCCGGCCTGGACTCCGAGCATCCGGTGCACCGAGGATCCCGGGGAGTGCTGCGGGACCCACACCACTCCGTCCGGCATCGGGGTGGGTACCACCGGCAACACGATCTCACCGGCGGGGCCGACCAGGCGCACCTTCTCCTCCGGCGCCACCCCGGCCGCCTCGGCGGTGGCCGCCGACATCCGGGCCACCGGGCGGTGCGCGGTGCCGGCCAGGTGCGGCTCGCCGTCCTGACCGCGTGCGGCGTCCAGCATCAACCGCCAGGTCGCCAGGAGCGCTTCCCCGGGCCCACCGGCCGCCGGCAGGGTGCCGCCCTGCGCTGCGGGGGCAGGCACACGGGCCCCGCCCCAGCCGCCCATCTCGGCCAACTCACGGTGGATCTCCGCCACCGTGGCGGTGCCGAGGGCGACGCCCAGATCGCGGGCGAGCAGGTCGAGTACCCGGCCGTCGGTGAGGGTGTTGGAGCTGAACACCTCGTCGAAGGGCCGGGGGCGGCCTTCCCAGGTCAGGAAGGTCCCAGCCTTGTGGGTGGTGGGTCCGACCGGCAGGACGACGTCGGCGTATTGGCTCACCAACGATTCTCGGACCTCGAGCTGGACCACGAAGCCGGCGGCCTTCAGTGCCTTCTCGGCACCAGCCGGATCGGGCAGGTCGGAAATGTCCACGCCACCGACCAGGAGGCCGCCCAGCTCCCCGGCGCCGGCGGCAGCCAGGATCGAGGTCAGGTCCCGTCCCGGAACCTCAGGCAGTGCCGTCACGCCCCAGAGGGCTGCGGTGTCGATTCGGGCTTCGGCCTCGGTCACCGGCCGTCCTCCAGGCAGCAGACCGGGCAGTAGTCCGGCCTCGATAGCGCCGCGGTCACCGGCACGCCGGGGCACCCAGGCGAGCCGGGCGCTGGTGGCCTGGGTGTACCGCAGCAGAGCGCTGAGGGCGCCGGGGCTCGCGGCCAGCCGTTCCCCGGCGAGCACCACGGTGCCGGGGCGGGCCAGCACCTCGGCGAGGTCCTCGGCGCCCTGGCTGCCCTGGGGGAGTTGGCCGCGGGCCAGCTCATCGAGCACCTGGGCCTCACCGCCGGGCAGGGTCGGGATGACGTTGGCGCGCATCTTGGTGCTGCCCCGGGAGGTCAGCGGAGCGATCGTGGTGACGTTCACCCGTCCGGCCAGCATCCCCTTGCGCAGGCGTAGGAAGATGGTGCCGGCCTCGTCCTCGGGTTCCAACCCGACCAGCAGCACCTGTTCGGCCCGCTCCAGGTCGGCGAAGGTGACATCCATCGCGGACCCGGCCACGGTGTGACCCAGGAACTGCTCCTCCTCGGCGCTGTGCACCCGAGCGCGGAAGTCGACGTCGTTGCTGCCCAGCACCAGACGCGTGAACTTCGACCAGGCATAAGCGTCCTCTAGGGTGAGCCGGCCCCCGGGCAGTGCACCCACGCCGCCGTCGGCGATCGCCTGCCGCAAGCCGCGGGCGGCGACGTCGAAGGCCTCCGACCAGCTGGTGGCCACCAACTCGCCGGTCTCCTCATCGCGCACCATCGGTGCCTTGAGGACATCCGGACCGGACTGCCAGGTGAAAGCGAACCGGTCCTTATCGGTGATCCACTCCTCGTTCACCGCGGGGTCGTCACCGGCCAGGCGGCGCAGCACCACACCACGGCGGTGGTCGATCCGAATCTGGGAACCGCAGGCGTCATGTTCACCGATGGACAGGGAGGAGACCAGGTCGAAGGGACGGGAGCGGAACCGGTAGGTCGCCGAGGTGAGCGCGCCCACCGGGCAGATCTGGATGGTGTTGCCGGAGAAGTAGGAGGAGAACGGGCGCCCGGAGGCATCGATCGCTGAGGAACCCACGCTCTGCACGGCTTCGCCGCGGACCCCGGGTCCCCCGTCCGGACCGGCCATGTCGGCACTCATCGCCTGATCGCCGGCCCCGGCCTCGGCATCGGAGACGAAGTCCAGTACTCCCTCATCGAAGGCACCGATCTGCTGGGCGTGCAGGGAGTGCACCTCCATACCCGGCGAGCCACCGCCGCGACCCTGCAGGTCGATGAACGGGTCGCCGGCGATCTCGTCGGAGAAGCGGGTGCACCGCTGACACAGAATGCACCGGTCGCGGTCCAGCAGGATCTCAGTGGAGATCTTGATCGGCTTGGGGAAGGTGCGCTTGATGTCGATGAACCGGGAGCTCTCCTGGCCGTTGCTCATCGCCTGGTTCTGCAGCGGGCACTCCCCGCCCTTGTCACAGACGGGGCAGTCCAGGGGGTGGTTGATCAGGAGGAATTCCATCTGCCCGCGCTGGGCTTTCTCCGCCACCTCCGAGGAATGCTGGGTGGAGACGACCATGCCCTCCGTGGCTTCCAGCGTGCAGGAAGTCTGCGGTTTGGGCATCGGGCGCAGGTTGCCCTCCCGGTCCGGGGCGGAGACCTCCACCAGACACTGGCGGCAGGCCCCGGCGGGCTTCAGCAGCGGGTGATCGCAGAACCGCGGGATCTGAATACCCAACTGTTCGGCAGCGCGGATCACCAACGTGCCCTTGGGCACGCTGATCTGCACGCCGTCGATCGTGACGTCGACCTCCTCCACCGGCGCGATCCCGCCGGTGTCGGTGCGAGTGGTGGTGGTCATTGGGTGACTCCAGAGAACAAGGCATTGGCTTCGTAGGGAAACAGTTCCCAGGCGGGGGTGTGCACACCCTGCTCGAACTCGGATCGGAAGTACTTGATCCCGCTCTTGATCGGCTGGGCAGCACCGTCACCGAGGGCGCAGAAGGAGCGGCCGTCGATGTTCCCGGCCACGTCCAGCAGTAGGTCCACATCATTCTCGGTGCCCTTACCGGCCTCCAACCGGTGCAGGATCTGCTTCATCCAGTAGGTGCCCTCCCGGCAGGGAGTGCACTTGCCGCAGGACTCGTGGGCGTAGAAGTCGGTCCACCGGGACACACACCGCACCACCGAGGTGGTCTCATCGAAGATCTGCAGCGCACGGGTACCGAGCATCGACCCGGCCCCACCGACGGCTTCGAAGTCCAGGGGGATGTCGATGTGCTCATCGGTCAGGATCGGGGTGGAGGAGCCACCCGGGGTCCAGAACTTCAGCCGGTGCCCATCGCGGACCCCGCCGGCCATGTCCAGCAGTTCGCGCAGCGTAATGCCCAGTGGGGCCTCGTACTGTCCCGGCCGGGTGACGTGCCCGGACAGGGAGAACAGCCCGTGCCCCTTGGACTTCTCGGTACCCATCGAGGCGAACCAGTCCGCCCCGTTCCGCACAATCCCCGGTACCGAGGCCACCGACTCCACGTTGTTGACCACAGTGGGCCGGGAGTACAGGCCGGCCACCGCCGGGAACGGCGGCTTGAGCCGCGGCTGACCGCGCCGGCCCTCCAGGGAGTCCAGCAGCGCGGTCTCCTCCCCACAGATATAGGCTCCAGCGCCGGCGTGCACAGTGATCTGCAGATCGAAACCGCTGCCCAGGATGTCGGTGCCGAGCAGGCCCTCTTCGTGGGCCTCGCGGACCGCGCTGAGCAGCCTGCGATAGACGTGCAGCACCTCACCCCGCACGTAAATGAACGCGTGGTTGGACCCGATCGCGTAGGAGGTGATCGCCACCCCCTCGATCAGCGAGTGCGGGTTGGCGAGCATCAGTGGGATGTCCTTGCAGGTCCCGGGCTCGGACTCATCGGCGTTGACCACCAGGTACCGTGGTCCGCCGTCGGGCTCGGGCAGGAAGCTCCACTTCAACCCCGAGGGGAACCCCGCCCCGCCACGGCCGCGCAGCCCGGAGTCCTTGACCATAGTGATCAACTCGGCGGGCTCGGTGCGCAACGCGCTGCGCAGCGCCTGGTAGCCATAGGCGCTCTCGCTGTAGGAGGCCAGGGACCAGGAACGATCGGCGTCCCAGATGTCTGAAAGTACCGGGGTGAGCGTGGTCATGCCTGCGCTCCCTTCTGAGGCGGATGGCCTTGGTCACCGTTGCTGGTGGGTTCACGTTCTGCGCTGGACCCGGACTCCCCGACCTCCGGTTCACCCTGGTGCGGGTCGCGACCCGGATCGATCCCGGCGCCATCTGCCTCAGCGCCGGCAGGTGCCCGCCAGTCATTGCGGCGGGCCAGCTCCAGTCCGACCAGGGTCGCCGGCCCAGCGGCCAGACCCTCATCGGCCCGATGGTCATCGAAACCGGCCAGCACCCGGGAGGCCTCCTTGAAGCTGACCACCGAGTCCGCGCCCCGGGTGGGGCGGACCTGCTCACCGGCCAGGATGGCGTCCACAGTCGCCGTGGCTGTCGCCGGAGTCTGGTTGTCGAAGAACTCCCAGTTGATCATCATCACCGGGGCGAAATCACAGGCGGCGTTGCACTCCAGCCGCTCCAGGGTGACCTTGCCGTCCTCGGTGGTTTCGTCATGCCCGATACCCAGGTGTTCGGACAGCCGGTCGAAAATCAGGTCCCCGCCCATCACCGCGCACAGGGTGTTGGTGCAGATCCCCACGGTGTACTCACCGTTGGGACGGCGCTTGTACTGACTGTAGAAGGTCGCCACCGCCGAGACCGAGGCGCGGGACAGGTCCAGCACCTCGGCGCAGAAGGCGATCCCCGCGGGGGTGATGTAGCCGTCCTCGGACTGCACCAGGTGCAGCAGTGGCAGCAGCGCGGAGCGAGCCTGGGGGTACTTGGCGAGGATCTGCGCAGCGTCGGCGTCCAGGCGCGCACGCACTTCCGGCTGGTAGCCGCCCTTGTGATGGGCCATCAGCGGTCCACCCCTCCCATGACTGGGTCGATGGAGGCGACGGCAACGACGACGTCGGCGATCGTGCCGCCCTCGCACATCATGCCCAGCGCCTGCAGGTTGTTGAACGAAGGATCGCGGAAGTGTGCCCGGTAGGGGCGGGTTCCGCCGTCGGAGACCAAGTGCACGCCGAGCGCGCCCTTGGGGTGCTCGACCTGGGTGTAGACCTGCCCAGCCGGCACCCGAAAGCCTTCGGTGACCAATTTGAAGTGGTGGATCAGCGCCTCCATCGAGGTGCCCATGATCTTGCGGATGTGCTCCAGGGAGTTGCCCTGACCATCGGTACCGATGGACAACTGCGCCGGCCAGGCAATCTTCTTGTCGGCCACCATCACCGGGTGCTTGCCCTGCCGGTCCTGGGCCTCCAGGCGCTCGATCACCTGCTGAACGATCTTCAGCGACTCGCGCATCTCGGCGAACCGCAGTTCCACCCGGGAGTAGGCGTCGGCTTCGGTGCGGGTGGGGACCTCGAAGTCGTAGGTCTCATAGCCGCAGTAGGGCTGGTCCTTGCGCAGGTCGAAGGGCAGGCCAGCCGAGCGCAGCACCGGCCCGGTGGTGCCCAGGGCGACAGCCCCGGCCAGAGGCAACACGCCCACACCCCTCTGGCGGCCGATGAAGATCGGGTTCTTCAGCGTCAACTTCTCCAGCTCGGCGATCGAGCGGTGGATCTCCGGGATCTTCTCCCGTACCAGCGCGGGCAGGCCTCCGGGCAGGTCCTGGGCCACCCCGCCGGGACGGACGTAGGCGTGGTTCATCCGCAGCCCGGTGATCGCCTCGAAGATCCGCAGGATCTCCTCCCGGCCCCGGAACCCGATGGTCATCATCGTGGTGGCACCCAGTTCGTTACCACCGGTGCCGATCGCGATCAGGTGCGAGGAGATCCGATTCAGCTCCATCAGCAGCACCCGGATCAGCGTGGCCCGCTCGGGGATGTCATCGGTGATATCCAGGAGCTTCTCCACCCCGAGGCAGTAGCCGACCTCCTGGAAGAACGGGGCGACGTAGTCCATCCGGGTGCAGAAGGTCACGCCCTGGGTCCAGGTGCGGAACTCCATGTTCTTCTCGATGCCAGTGTGCAGGAAGCCGATCCCGCCACGGATCTCGGTGACGGTTTCGCCGTCGATCTCTAGCACCAGGCGCAGCACGCCGTGGGTGGAGGGGTGCTGGGGACCCATGTTGACCACGATCCGCTCATCGGCGAGCCGTTCCGCCTCGGAGCTGATCTTCTCCCAGTCCCCACCGGTAGCGGTGAACTCCGGTGCGCCGTCGGTGTCGCTGGGCGCGGCACCTGTTGCTGCAGTAGCCATTACTTGTAGGCCCTCCGCTCATCGGGCGCGGGAATCGTTGCGCCCTTGTACTCGACCTCGATGCCGCCCAGTGGGTAGTCCTTGCGCTGGGGGTGCCCGGGCCAATCATCGGGCATCTGGATCCGGGACAGGCCCGGGTGGCCGTCGAAGATGATCCCGAAGAAGTCCCAGGCCTCCCGCTCGTGCCAGTTGTTGGCCGGGTAGATCTCGGTGATCGAGGGGATGTGCGGGTCTGCGTCGGATACCGCGACCTCCAGACGCGCCTGCCGGCTGTGGGTGATCGAGGTCAGCGGGTAGATCGCGTGCAGTTCCCGACCGGTGTCGGTGGGGTAGTGCACCCCGTTGACGCCCTGGCAGATCTCGAACCGCAAGTCCTGGTCATCGCGCATGCTCCGGGCGATGAGCTTGAGGTGCTCGCGCCGGACGTAGAGGGTGAGTTCATCGCGGAAGACGACCACCTTCTCCACTGCGTCGTCGAACGCTACACCCGCTTCGCTGAGCACCTCGGCGAGCACATCGACGATCTCATCGAAGTAGGAGCCGTAGGGACGCTCGGACTGCCCGGGCATCGCGATGGTGCGCACCAGACCGCCGAACCCGGAGGTGTCCCCGGTGTCCTGGGTGCCGAACATGCCCTCCCGGACCGCGACGATGTCCAGCGGCGCCCGGCCCTCGGGGGCCTGCACCACCTGCTGGCCACCGGCCTCCTGGGCTTCCTGGGCCACGTCCATCGTCGGGGCCACACCGGCACCGGTGGTGCCACTGGCCTTGTCCGGGGTGCTGGTGCTGGCTCCCTCGGGGGTGGGGCGGTCGGTGTCCACTGCGGCGCCCGGTGGCATTCCCTCACCCGGGGTCGTCACGTCCGCTGAGCCGGTGCTGGGCTGATCGGCGCCCCCACTGCTCGCCGAGCCGCTGGCAGGGGTGTCCTTCTCGTCCGCACCGGGCTGCTTGGTGCCGTCTGGGCCATCACTCACGCCAGCAGCCCCTTCATCTCATGGGTGGGGGTGGCCTTCAGGGCGGCTTCTTCCACCTTGCGGTTGATCTCCTCGCGGTGCTTGCCCAGCGGCGCGCCCTTGATCACCTGGTTGTGCAGCTCCAGGATCGAGTTGATCAGCATCTCCGGACGCGGGGGGCAGCCCGGCAGGTAGATGTCCACCGGCATCACGTGGTCCACGCCCTGAACGATGGCGTAGTTGTTGAACATGCCCCCAGAGGAGGCGCACACCCCCATCGAGATGACCCACTTGGGATCGGACATCTGGTCATACACCGTGCGGATCACCGGCGCCATCTTGTGGCTCACCCGGCCGGAGACGATCATCAGGTCCGCCTGACGGGGCGAGGCACGGAAGACCTCCATCCCCCACCGGGCGATGTCGAACCGGGGGGTTCCGGCGGCCATCATTTCAATCGCGCAACAGGCCAGCCCCATCGTCACCGGCCACATCGAGGAGGAGCGGACCCAGCCGACCAGGTCTTCCACCTTGCCGAGCACGAAGCCCGAGGGCATCTTCTCTTCAAGTCCCATGTCTACTCGCTCTCAGTCCCAGTCCAGTCCACCGCGGCGCCATTCATAGACGAACGGCACGGTGATCAGGAACAGGAACGTGATCATGGCGATCAACCCGAACGTGGCGAGTTCGCTGAACGCGACCGCCCACGGATACAGGAAGACCACCTCGATATCGAAAACAATAAAAGTCATGGCCACCAGGTAGTACTTCACCGGGAATCGGCCGGTACCCCGGGTGTTCTGACTGGGGGTGATGCCGCACTCGTAGGCATCCACCTTGACCTTGTTGTAACGCTTCGGCCCGATCACAGCGCTGGCTGCCAGGCCGCCGACACCGAGCAGCAGTGCCAAGCCGGCCATGATCAGGAGCGGAACATAAGGGGAATACATCGGTATCTTCTTCTCTCACGCGGCCCGGACGACGCGGGTCAAGGTGGTGATGAGGCGGTCGGAGATGTCGCCGCCACGGGTGTCGTAGGAGTCGGAGAGCAACTTCAACACGAGTTTCATCAGCATCGGACGGGGTAGACCGTACTTAGTGCACAGGCGCATCACTTCGGGACGCTCGATCAACTGCACGAACTGCCGCCCGAGTGTGAAGTATCCGCCCAGGTCCTCACGCATCCGGTCCGCGTAGGTCATGAGCGTGCGTTCCCGGGCGTAGTCGGAGGTGCGCACGTGAGCCTGGGCGATCACGTCAGCGGCGATCCGCCCGGCCTGCAGGCCGTAGGCGATGCCCTCCCCGTTGAACGGGGAGACCATTCCTCCCGAGTCCCCGACCAGCAGCAGCCCCCGGGTGTACAACGGACCGCGGTTGAAGGCCATCGGCAGTGCCGCGCCCCGCACCGGGCCAATTTGGTTCTCCTCGGTGAACTCCCAGTCCTCGGGAGCGTTTCGCATCCAGGTCGCCAGCAGGCCCCGGTAGTCCAGTTGGGTGGCGCGTGCGGTGGAGCTCACCGAGCCCAACCCCACGTTCGCGGTGCCGTCACCGAGGGCAAAGATCCAGCCGTAACCGGGCAGCAGGGCCGAATTGTTCGGCTCCCCCTCCCACAGCTCCAGATGGGACTCCATCCACTCATCGGCGTGCCGGGGGGTGTTGAAGTAGGTGCGCACCGCCACCCCCATCGGGCGGTCGTCGCGCTTGGCCAGACCCAGCCCCGTGGCCAGGCGGGCAGAAACGCCGTCGGCGGCCACGACCACCCGGGCGCGCATCGACCGCTCCGCACCTTCGGCTCCTTGGATCCGCCGGCCCCGGGAATCGACCTGGCGCACTTTGACCCCGATCACCCGGCCGGAGCGCTCGTGCAGCAGTGGACCGGTGACGTTCATTCCTTCGAGCAGTTTCGCCCCGGTGGCCCGGGCGTGGTAGGCCAGCGTCTGGTCCAGGGACATCCGGGACTTGGCCATCCCGTAGTTGGGGTAGCGCTCAATCTCCGGCCAGGGCAGGTGCACCACGTGCCCACCGCCGTGCACGCGCAGGCCCTTGTTACGCATCCAGCCGTCCTCGGCGGGCATGGGCACACCCATCCGAACCAGTTCGGAGACGGCTCGCGGAGTGAGACCATCACCACAGATCTTGTCCCGGGGGAAGGTCGACTTCTCCAGCAGCAGCACTTCCAGGCCTGCGGCGGCGAGGTAGTGCGCGGCGGCCGACCCAGCGGGGCCCGCGCCGACGACGATAACGTCTGCGTCGTCCTCCACTGCGTATCCCACCGTGCCCACGTGCTTCGTTTTCCTTGTCCTGGAGCGCTTCGGCGACAGTTGCACTGTTCGCACCGTGCACTGTCATGGCCTGCGATTGCAATCGATGTTCGTTGCTTGTACCGACCCGCCCGCGGCGATAGCGAACGGATGCAGTTCCTAGGCTACCCCCGTTGCGGGACCGTGTTGGACAGCCTGCCTGGGAAGAGGAAAGGCACGCAAATCCGCAGAATTCCGCGACATCTGCGTTGCTTTAATCAGTGGCCCGGCTGTGCGGGTTGCTCGCGCGGTGCAACGCCACGATCCCACCGCTGAGGTTCCGGAAGGCGACCGAGCGCCAGCCCGCCTGGTGCAACAGTCCGGCCAGCCCTCGCTGGTCGGGCCACTGCGCGATCGACTCCGACAGGTAGGAGTACGCCTCGGTGTTGGAACTGACCACAGCAGCCAGTCGGGGAAGTACATGATCGTTGTAGACGGTGTACAACCTCGACCACAGCGGGTTGGGCGGGGAGGAGAACTCGGCGATCACCAGCCGGCCGCCGGGTCGGGTGACCCGGCGCATCTCAGCCAGACCACCGATGGTGTCGACAATGTTGCGCAGTCCGAAGGAGATAGTGACCGCATCGAAGCTGTCATCGGCAAAGGGCAGTTGCGTGCCATCGCCGACGACGAATGCCAGATCCGGACGGCGGGCCTTGCCCACGGCGACCATCCCGGCGGAGAAATCGCATGGGACCACCTCGATCCCGGCGTCGGCGTAGTCCGCACTGGAGGTACCGGTACCGGCGGCCAGGTCCAGCACCCGTTCCCCAGGGCGGGCCGCTACTGCCGCCCGGGTAGCCCGGCGCCAGAGCCGGTCCATACCCATCGACAACACGTCGTTGGTCAGGTCGTACTTGCGGGCGACGTCGTCGAACATTCCGGCGACCTCACGGGGATCCTTGGTCATCGAGGCGCGTGACATGCAGCCCATCTTCGCGCACTAAGATCGCTGGTGATGTCCTCCGCCGAATCCGACCTGTCCACGCTGCCCTCCTTACTGGTGCGCACCCACGAGCTGGACACCCGCGGCGTCGACCTCGATCCCGCGGCGATGATCAACCTGCTGCCCGGGGCCGACCCGGTCGACGCCCACGTGTGGCTGCGCCGCGGCGAGGGCCTGGTCGGCTGGGGCGAGGCAGCGCGGATCAGCACCAATGGGCCGGACCGGTTCAGCGAGGCGGTGGACCAGTGGCAGGAGCTATGCCGCCACATGGTGGTCCGGGACGAGGTGGAGCTGCCGGGCACCGGGCCGGTGGGTTTCGGCGCCTTCACTTTCTCCCGAACCTCCCGCGCCGAGAGCGTCCTGGTCGTTCCCCGAGTGACAGTGGGCACCCGGGAGGGCCGGTCGTGGATCACCACGGTCACCGCGCTGACCGACCTGGCCGCGCCGCCGACCCTGGCGCAACTGCGCCAGAACACGGCACCATTGCGCCACCCGGGCCGCCGGCACACCCGCCGGGGAGCGCTCAGCGCCACCGACTGGGTGGCCCAGGTCCAGCAGGTCATCGCCCGGATCCGCGCCGGGGACGCAGAGAAGGTGGTGATGGCCCGCGATGAGCACGTCGTGCTCTCCGAGCCGGCCGATGCCCGCCAGCTGCTGGGCCGCCTGGCCCGGGACTACCCCACCTGTTGGACCTTCGCCGTGGACGGTCTGGTCGGGGCCACACCGGAGCTGCTGGTCCGCCGGGACCGGGGGCTGGTCTCCTCACGGGTCCTGGCTGGCACGATCGGCCGTTCCGGCGATGACGGCGCGGACCTGGCCCGGGCCGGAGCGCTGGCCCGCTCCTCCAAGGATCTGGAGGAACATGAGTTCGCAGTGCGCTCGCTGACCAAGTCGCTGAATCCGTACGCCTCGACCACCAACGCCCCCGACGCACCGTTCGTGCTGCACCTGCCGAACGTGATGCACCTGGCTTCGGATGTCACCGCCGTACTGGACGACGAGCACCGGCAGATGAACGCCCTGCAGTTGGCCGCGCAGCTGCATCCCACCGCGGCGGTATGCGGTACGCCGACGTTGACTGCCGCTGACGTGATCCACGAGCACGAGCAGATGGACCGCGAGCGCTACGCCGGACCGGTGGGCTGGATCGGCGCCGACGGCGATGGTGAGTTCGGCATCGCGCTGCGATGTGCTCAGGTCGGCACCGACGGCAGCGAACTGCGTCTGTTCGCCGGCTGCGGGATCATGGCCGCCTCCGACCCGGGCGCGGAACTGAACGAGTCCGAGGCGAAGCTGGAGCCGATGCGCACCGCCCTGGCCTGAGCCCACCCCGCGCCACTCCCCTCACCCCGCGCCACTCCCCTCACTCGATCCCCTCGCCCACTCCGAGTCCCCCCAGGTGCCCCAACCATCCACCCGCACCACTGCGGCACCCAGAAAGTCCCCCCGGGTGCCATAACCATCCACCTGCACCACTGCAGCGGCGCATGCTTAGGCGGCTCGCTCGCCACCAAAGTGTGGACGCCAGTCGTCACTCATCACGAACCGGGCGCCTCCGCACGCCATCCAGGCCGCGAAGATGCGGTCTAAAGCAGCAGCCGGGCGGCGGTACACGTCCCGCGCCACCAGCGTGACGATCGTCCATCCGCTCCGCTGCAAAGACTCGCGCCGCTGAATATCGGAATCCCACTGGTCCATGTCCGTGCGGTGCTGCTGCCCGTCGTACTCCACCGCCAACCGCAATTCCGGCCAGCACAGGTCGAGCCGGTAACTACCCGCCCCCTTGCCGATGGCGAGGTTCACCTCCGGCTCCGGGAAACCCGCCCACAGCACCAACAGCCGCACCCGCGTCTCCATCGGTGATTCAACCCGCTCTCGCACCAACACCGCTGCCTCTCGGGCCGGGCCCGCCCCGCAACCGGGGGAGTCAACCAGTTGGTGCGGCTTTATCCTCTGCTGGGCGACGAGGGCATCGCCGGCGATCACCAAATCCATCAGGGTCAGAAGCTGAGCCAGCTCCACGAACAACTCGGGCCCGACCGAGAGCCGCAGGCCGTCAGCGGTGGTCAG
>Ga0079225_10000217_pt1 | contig 30532 bp, 23 predicted proteins | sample Poulit2012_FD_76344 | JGI IMG/M metagenome (GOLD analysis project Ga0079225, IMG submission 76344) | Agricultural soil microbial communities from Georgia to study Nitrogen management - Poultry litter 2012 | ecosystem: Environmental > Terrestrial > Soil > Agricultural land | place: USA: Georgia... | reverse complement strand
TCTTATTATTATTGGTCATGTAGCTGTTATCGCTAAAAATCAAGCTGGGTTAGAAACCGGATTTTTATTTGTAGCATTATTGGCTGTCGGTAATGCAGTGGGTCGAGTTGTAACAGGAATAGTTTCCGACAGAATTGGTCGAACAAACACACTGATCATCGTATTTTTGCTACAAGCAATCAATATGTTTGCTTTTGTTGCCTATACCTCAGGGGTGATGTTGACGATTGGAGCAATTGTTACCGGTGCGACCTTTGGTGCATTGCTCGCTCTATTTCCAGCAACAACTTGGGATTGGTTCGGGCTTAAATATGCAGGGACAAACTACGGTATAATTTTTACCGCTTGGGGAGTAGGTGGATTTATAGGACCGATTATGGCAGGACGTATTATTGACGCTACAGGCGGATATACCGGAGCTTATATCGTATCTGCAATTTTGTTATTGATTGCAGCAGGGATGGCCTTTTTTACTAAACAACCCAAACCTAAGGAGTAGAGAAAGAGGTGGCTTTTAAATAAACTAATTTGGGTAACAGAAGCTTGTGAAGCGATTAATTTAATAATCTTCGAGGTGGTAAAATTGTATAATGAACCGAATAAATTTAATACTGATTAAACTAAAATAATTGAAACAACAAAAAACAGAAGTAAAGACTCCGAGACAAAATAATTCCCGTGCCTATTTAGTTATGGTAGCGGGCACTGCTATTAATCTCTGTTTAGGAATGCTCTATGCGTGGAGTGTCTTTGCAAAAGAACTTCAAGACTCACTTGGATTTACAAGCACGGAAACTGCTTTGCCCTATAGTGTTTCAATCATATTATTTGCTTTAGTTATGGTTCCTGCAGGGATTATGCTCGATCGTTTAGGACCGCGATTGTTGATAATTTTATCGGGGCTTTCGATTGGAATCGGTTTTGCGATTGCAGGTATGACCTTAACTGTAACCGGGTTTGTTATAGGGTTTGGTATCTTGACCGGAGCAGCGATGGGTTTTGGTTATGCCGGACCAACCCCCACAGTGGCAAAATGGTTTAAACCTCATCTGCGAGGAACAATTACAGGAATTGTTGTTTCCGGTGTTGGTCTTGCCGCAGTGTATGTATCGCCTTTGGCAAATTATCTTTTGAGTAATTTTGGGGTAGCAAAAGCTTTTTATTATTTAGGGGCTTTTTTCAGTATTTTGATTATTGGATTGTCTTTCGTGATGAAATCTCCGCCTGAAGACTGGATACCAGTAGGAGGTAAGCCTCCAAAACCAAAAAAATCGGAACAAACTGAAATTGAGAAACCCGATATGATCCAGAATGAATTCACTCCACGCGAAATGATGAGAACCCTTCAGTTCTGGTCGTTATGGATTATGTATGCTTTTTCAGCATCCGCGGGTCTTATTATTATTGGACATATAGCCGTTATTGCTAAAGAACAAGCTGGGTTAGAGACCGGGTTTCTATTTGTAGCACTTTTGGCTATTGGTAATGCGGGAGGTCGAGTGGTAACAGGAATATTATCCGATAAGGTCGGTCGAACAAATTCAATGATCATCGTATTTGTGCTACAAGCAATCAATATGTTTGCTTTTGTCACTTATACTTCAGGAGTGATGTTGACCATTGGAGCAATTGTTACCGGAGCAACTTTTGGTGCATTACTCGCCTTATTTCCGACAACCACTTGGGATTGGTTCGGGCTTAAATATGCAGGAACAAACTATGGAATAATCTTTACCGCTTGGGGAGTAGGTGGGTTTGTAGGACCGATTATGGCAGGGCGAATTATTGACGCTACCGGCGGATATACCGGAGCTTATATCGTATCCGCAATTTTATTGCTGATCGCCGCAGGAATGGCTTTCTTTACCAAACGACCCAAACCTAAGGAGAGGGAAATTAAATGAATTTAAAAATAACAAGAGGCTTCAGGATGAAATGATTTCTGAAAATCACTACTTTCCATTCATTTGTATATCTTTACAATAAATTATTACAGTTAAAGCATTTTGACTTAAACCTGCTTAAAAGGGGTTTAAAAAGAAATGGTTTGACTTAATGTTAAGCTGTTATTTCACGAGCTTATTTATTATTGATAATAATTCCATAATAGAATCATTTTAAAAGAAAGATAAAAAATCACAATGATTAAAAAAGCATTAGAAAACTATAGTCGATACCTACAAGATTTTCTTATAGAACAGGGAATGACGGAAGATTGGGCAATGTTTTTGAATGTAGTGATCAATTCTCTTATTGTTGTCGGGGTGCTCGTTGTCTTTGACATTGTTCTTCGCAGGTTTTTAGTTGAAGCTTTTAGAAAATTTAGTCTCAAGACGAAAACCACGTTTGACGATTATCTTGTAACAACAAACTTTCCGAAATTTGTTACGCGTTTACTTCCGTTGGCCTTACTTAGGTTTTTGATTCCAATATTGTTTATAGAATATCCGTTGGGAGCTAAATTCGCAATGGTTGTTCTAAAGGTTTATTTGGTGATATTAGGAGTTCTGATTATCCGAAGTATTCTTAGAACCGCCCATCTTTACTTAGCTGAAGATGAGCGTTATGGCGATAAGCCCTTGGCAAGTTATGTTCAAGTCCTGATGATTTTTGCTTGGGGAATTGGCGGTTTTTGGATTATTCAATTACTGACGGGCCAATCCGTAAAAAGTCTTGCTACTTTAGGAGCAGCATCGGCTGTTATCTTACTTATTTTTAAAGATACTATATTAGGATTTGTGGCAAGCATCCAAATCTCGGTAAATGACATGGTTCGCATTGGAGATTGGATTACCTTCAAAAACTTTGGAGCCGATGGTTTCGTTGTAGAAATTAGTTTAGCCACCGTTCGGGTTCAAAATTGGGATAAAACTTATACCACTATTCCTACCTATAGCTTGATTTCAGACTCTTTCCAAAATTGGAGAGGAATGCAAGAAAGTGGGGGTAGAAGAATAAAACGATCTATCCATATTAAACAATCTTCCATTAAATTTCTCAATGAAGAAGATTTAGAAAGAATGAAAAAAATCAGTATAATAAAACCTTATATCGAACATCGACAAAGAGATATCGACAAATACAATGAACGTATTGGTGCTGATAAAAAAGTACAAATCAATGGTCGTAACCAGACCAATCTCGGTATTTTCAGACATTATGTCGATGCTGTTCTTAAGAAAAACACAGCTATTCATAAGGAGTATTCATTGATGGTGAGACAATTGGCTCCTACCGAAAATGGATTGCCCATTGAGATTTATTGTTTTAGTAAAGATATCCGTTGGGTAAATTACGAGCGAATCCAAGCCGATATTTTTGATCATCTGTTGGCAGCGTTGCCCTATTTTGATCTCGAAGTATTCGAGTTACCCACAGGAAAAGATGTTAGAGATTTAAAGACGTCAGAAAATTAGTATAGGATTTTAATCTTGGTAATGTTATCTCATCAATAAATAATTGAGTTAATTTCTTTCTGAAATAAGATATATTGAGTAAATTCTCGAGAATAAAAGTATATATACAGGCTTATAAACTGCTTAAACATGTATTCTCAAGATAAAATTCAAAGTTTGATTGAAGAGTCGCCTATGCTTCAGGAAATAATAGATAAAAAACCGGTTTTATGGTTGAATCCGAAGCGTAAAAAGATGAGAGATATGCCGAATGCTCCTTTGAAGAAAAAGGATATGAAGGAAGCGGCTGAGTTATGGGAACGGTTTGCGCCGTTATTAGAAAAAGTTTTCCCCGAAACTGCTACAACTAACGGAAGGATTGAGTCTGCCTTGAAGGAAATTCCGAAGATGAAGGATTTGCTTGTCACAAAAGGAGATGAATTCGAAGGTAGATTTTTTGTGAAATGTGATAATGCTCTGCCTGTGGCGGGTTCTATCAAGGCACGAGGAGGTTTTTTTGAGATTCTACACTACGCGGAAGAGTTAGCGCTCAAAGCCGAATTGGTTAATCCCGATGATGATTACAGCCAATTTGCTTCTCAAAAAATGAAAGATTTTTTTAGTCAGTATCATATCGGCGTAGCTTCAACAGGAAATTTAGGCTTGAGTATCGGAATCATGAGTGCTACACTGGGTTTTGCGGTAAAAGTGTATATGTCAGGGGATGCCAAGGAATGGAAAAAGAATTTGCTTAAAGAAAAAGGCGCTGAGGTGATTGAATTTCCCGGCGATTTTGGGGAAGCTATTTCTGAAGGGAGAAGAAAAACCAGAAAAGACCCCAAAGCCTATTTTGTCGACGATGAAAATTCTTATGAACTCTTTTTAGGTTATACCGTTGGCGCACTGCGAATCGCTGAACAAATTGAAGAAAAAAATATAAAAGTCGATGCCGATCATCCCTTGTTTGTATATTCTCCTTGTGGAGTAGGAGGCTCTCCCGGCGGAACTGCTTTCGGGTTAAAACAGATTTTTGGCGATCATGTGCACTGTTTCTATGTGGAACCTACACATTCTCCTTCGGTATTAACGGGCTTATTGACTGGTGAACTCAGTAAAATCAGTGTGCAGGATATCGGTTTAGATAATATCACCGAAGCTGATGGATTGGCGGTTGGACAGCCTTCGAATTTTGCTACAAAAATCAGCAGTAATATCGTCAGTGGAATTTATACTGTTGAAGACGAAAAATTATTTGAACTTTTAGCTGATTTGGTCGATACCGAAGATTTGTTTCTTGAACCATCGGCGACTCCGGGGTTACTAGGACCGCAAATCATCGCCAACAGTGATTATCCTAAAAAACACAACCTCAACATGAAAAACGCCACGCACATCGCTTGGGCAACCGGTGGTGATTTGGTTCCGGATGAGGAGCGAAAAGAATTTTATGAGAGAGGGAAATCTAAAAATATCTAACTTTATCGATATTAAAATTGCACCTAATTAAAAATACGGGGTAATAGCTTGGTTGCTGTATGGAATAATTCTCATCAAAGATTTAAAAAATAAAGGGATAGTACAGAAATTAATCTTGTCTATCCCTTGTTTTAAAATTTAAAGTATGTTTTACCTCTTGGTAATTTTAAAGGATTTAGTCACGCCATCAATATCTATTTTCGTGATATAAATACCGGATTGCAAATTAGAAATATCTATCGATTCCTTATTATTAGCAAGTTTCTGGTTTACAACTTCTTGTCCTAAGATGTTGTAAATACGGACATTATTCATTGCTTGATTTGAAGAGAGGTGCAAGAAATTATCTGAAATGTAGTGGGTAAAACCTTCAAAGTTTACGTGATCAACGCTTAAAGCGCCTGTAGTAACTTTAAAGTCATCTATTTGAAAACCAAACTGATCATTTGCCACGTGATTGATAGCAATATAAACATCTTGTTCAGCATATTCTTCCTCTAATTCTACTACGAATTCTTCCCACTCCATAGCGGAAGGAACTAAATCGGTTTCCAGCATAGTAAAGTTTGCAGGATCAGTATCTGTCACAGATATTGCAACATTAAATTTCTCGTTGTTATACGATCCATCAGCTGCTTTAGCCCAAAAGGAAACGATATTGTCAGATTCTCCAAGGGTAATCTGTGGTGAAATGAGCCAGTCATCATTAGGGCCCGGATTGGCAGCAAAAGAGGTCATGCATTTTTCTCCGCTTCTGGCGGTCCAATCACTTCCTTCACTTGGGGTTAAAGGAGGCATAGTTGCAGTGGAATTAAAAACAATAAAGGCCATAGGAGAACCGGAATTTTGAAATGTAATCCCAGAAAACCCATATGTAGGAAGGCCATCTACGTCTACTAATGTCCAATCTCCAAGATCTTCAATGCTGAAATTTTCATAAGATTCGAAATCGTCTTCGAAAATTGTCGTTTGCTGGGCGTTCATTGCAATACAAGCAAAGAATGCCATTAAAAAGGTAATTTTTTTCATTGTTCAAGCTATTTAAGATTATGTGAATTTAAAGTTACAATAAATATTCATTTAAACAAATTTTTAGAAATAATTTTTATTATTAGCATTAAGGTCCAGAGTGGGAAATGAACGACAAAACAAATGGATGTTTTGTTTTTTTGATTAACTATTGTTTGTGAACGGATTTTACTAGCATTTAAATAAATGTGATTTTTGTGTTGCCACATAAAAACCATATTAGTTAAATGATTCTTGCTTGCTATTATATATTTTTCCAGTCAAAACGATAAAAAGAAGACTTTAAAAAAATAGTAATAATTATCCTTTCAAGTATTTTTTGGTGTGTAATAGCACAAATCATATCGAGAAAGAGCGTTAAAAGTGATTTCTCGATACGAATTTTATTTTTCTATGCACTTTACTAAAAGCTGTTAGTAATAAAAAGACTCTAATTACTGCTGATAAACATTATTAATCCGCTTCACATCAGCCATACGCTGAGAAGGATCAATCTCGATTCGTTTGACTTCGCTTTCCGGTCTGTCCAATAGCAACTCATAAGTAGGATATGCCCAAGCCCAATCGTCTTGAACTTTTCCCGCATTGGGTTTTGACCAGTACATCATCCGAAGCGGAATGTATAATTCATCTGAACTTCCATCGGTATAATCCACTTTTATTTCCAACGGCATCGGCATCAGACCATATCGTCTTAAAGTCACTTTTGTCTGATCTCCGTCGCCTTCCACATTATCAATTCCATAATCAATGGTGTTGGTCGTGCCAATCCAGTCAGTTAAATACCACTGTAGTTCAGCTCCGGAAACCTTTTCTGCTATTCGAATAAAGTCATTGGGAGCAGGATGTTTGAATTTCCAATCGTCATAATAGCGGTGAAGGATTTTTGAGAGGTTTTCTTTGCCTACCAAATACTCCAATTGTTCGACAAAAATTGCTCCTTTTACATAAGCATTTATACTGTATTGACGATTATTGTCATATCGATCTGAATGCGTGGTGGCCGGCATTTCTCTCCCTAAATTGGCGTGATTGATATAAGCGCTATAATAATCTTCCATAAAGTGATCTTTCGGCTCTTTTTCGAATTCATTCATCGCTTTTTTGGAAATATAACTGGTGAAACCTTCATCCATCCAAGGGTATTTAGATTCGTTAGAAGCCAACACCAAGTGAAACCAAGCGTGCGCAAATTCGTGGGCAGTAGTTCCCAAAATACTTCCGTACTCCTTATCGCCATTGATTAAGGTTGCCATCGCATATTCCATTCCTCCATCTCCTCCTTGAATAATCGAATACTGCTTATAAGGATATGGACCAATGTGTTGAGTGAAATAATCATATAAAGTTGAAGCATCAACTTGCAATTTCTCCCAGTTTTCAATTACAGAAGGTTTGTCTTTATACAAGAAGTGAAGCGTAGTTTTTCCGTCTTTAGTTTTCACGCGATCGTGGATATAATCCGGGTCGGCCGCCCACATAAAATCGTGTACTTCCGGAGCGATAAAATGCCAGGTTAATTTCTTTCCTCTGTGCTTTACCTTTTTATTGGGGTTTTCCTGATAACCGTGTCCAATTTTATCCGGGTTTTGCAAATAACCTGTTCCGCCTAAAACATATTCCTTATCAATGGTGATTTTCACATCAAAATCACCCCAAACGCCGTGGAATTCTCTTGCTATATAAGGATCAGCATGCCAACCATCAACATCGTATTCCGCGAGTTTAGGATACCACTGACTCATTGAAAGCGCAACTCCTTCAGCATTATTTCTTCCCGCACGACGAATCTGAACGGGAACTTGTCCGTTGAAATCCATAGTGAAAGTAGTTTTCTTTCCCGGCAGTAAAGGTTCGGCAAGTTTTACTTGATATATCGTACCGAGAGTTTTGCCTTCAATTTTCTTCCCGTCTTGTTTAAGGTTTTCTATCTTTAAATATCCGATTTCATCTTCCTTGAGCTTACTGATTCGATCTCTTACTCGAGAATCCGGATCGACGATTGTTCTTGAACGAACATCCATTTCGCTTCCGGGTTGAAAAGCATTATAAAACAGATGATAGAAAACTTGATGTAAAGTGTCTGGAGAATTGTTGGTATATACCAATTCTTGAGTTCCTTGATATTGATAATTCTCCACATTCATTTCAACCTCCATGGTATAATCGACGTGTTGTTGCCAATAACAAGGATTAGGCTGTGAAAAAGCCAAAAAACTTCCAAGGAAAAACAACAGAAAACTAAATTTTATATTCATTGAGTATAAGTTTTATAAAGTGCCGGGAATATAATGATTTTATAGATTAAAATGGAAATCAATTTAGATTGGGATAAAAAATTAAAATCGAAGCTGAAAATTTCAACTTCGATTTTAAATATCAATTCACTTTATCTCAATGTCAAATTAATATTGAGCTAATAAATAATTAATCATATCGGTGGTGGTTACCATTCCGACTAATTTTCCTTTGTCCAGTACAGGTAAAGAGTGAAAACTTTGCTTGGAAAGAATTTCAGCAGTTTCTTTAATTGAAGTATCAGCCTCTACAAATACCGGCACCCTGGTCATTAATCGAGGAATGGTGTACATCTCATAAATCATCGGAACAATACTTTCATCATTTTCATCTAAGTCGGCAAAACTAATTCTCAATAAATCATTATGGCTAACCATGCCGACTAAACGTTCCTTGTCAACTACCGGAATATGACGGATGTTGTGTCGATTAAATAATTTTTTAGCTTCATATAAAGAATGATACGGATTAATAGTAATCAGTTTTTTACTCATTATTTCGGATACAGGAACATCTTGTTTCATATTTTATAAATTTAATTGATTAAAATTATCTTATGTTTTTTCAAATATACATAGAATCTATCACAGAAATTATGATGAAAAACATTGTACAATAAATCTTATTAGTGTAAATTAAGGGATTCTGTGATAATCCGGTTCTTATTTCTCATCTATTGGTGTGGTTTTTATTTCCATACCATCTCTTAAAGATGAATTTGCACTGGTTATTATTTGATCTTGATCTTCTAAATCTCCGAATATTTCTATTTTACGGTCGTAGGTAATCCCTGTTGTTACCGGGATTAATTGAACTTTACCCGACACTACTTTAGCGACAAAATTATCGGTTTTGGTTTGAATAATGCTGCTGGCAGGAACTTGCCAAGAAGTAGAATTTCGTTGGAAAGCAATATTGACATCTGCATAATCTCCGGCGTTCAACAAATCCTCACTATTATCTACATCATACTCTACCATAGAAGATCGCAATTCAGGATTTAAAACTTTACTGTTTCTGGAAAGTTCAACCGAAAAACGTTTGCCGGGATAACCGTTTACTGAAAATTCCGCTTGGCTTCCCGGTTGTAAAGCATTGGCGTGTTTTCCGGGAATAGCGACAGATAATCTTAATTTATCCTCTCTTGAGAGTTTAAATAAAGCTTGTCTTTCTCCGCCGACAAGAGCACCGGAAGAGATTAATCTATCGGTAATAATTCCGCTAAATGGGGCCGTGATGGTTCGATATTTTGCCAGATGTTCAGCTGCAGAAACTTCTGCTCTCACTGTATTTAAGGCTGCACTATCTGCCATAAAACGAGATTTTGCCTGTTCTACTTCAATTGTGGAAACCGCTCCATCAACCGAAGAAGCTTCTTTTAAGTATTTATAATTCTGAGCGCTAAAACTCAACTTCTCAAGAATCTCTCGCTCTTTGCTTTTAGCGGATAAATACTTTTGTGCAATTTCAGGGGCTTCAATAAATGCTAAAACCTCACCTTTTTCAACTTTATCTCCACGATCAACGTTGATATCTTTCACAAAACCTTCAACCTTTGCATATAAAGTAACCTGATCATAGGGCAACAAATCGCCCGGAAGATTCAGTTTATATTTTAAAGTATCACTTTTTAAATTTGTCACTTCATAAACCGGTTTCGATTTTTCAGATTCAGATGAATTAGATTTCTCTGCACTTGCTTGACTGCAAGCTGCAACAACTATGGACAAAATAATGAGTCCGAATAAATTAATATAAGATTTCATAAATTATGCTTTTAAAGATTTTTCAAAATAAATACTTGTTTCGTCATCAGGATCTAATGACACGCTTTTGACTCCTGTATTGCTAAAGCCGGTTGTGTAGATAAAAGGTAATACCAACAAGGCAGTTAGGGTTGAGAAAATTAATCCGCCAATAACTGCTTGTCCTAATGGAGCTACTTGTGCTCCGCCTTCTCCCAGACCTAAAGCCAAAGGCAACATTCCGGCGGTCATCGCCAAAGTGGTCATCAAAATAGGTCTAAATCTTGCATTTACGGCAAATCGTGCAGATTCAGCCGCACTTTTTAAAAGGGTTTTCCTCGCAATTTCTGCTTGATCAATTACCAAAATAGCGTTGGAAACTGAAACTCCAACAGCCATGATAATCCCCATATAAGACTGCAGATTCAGGGTGCTTCCCAACAAACTCAAGCTGATTAAACTGCCCGTCACTACGGCCGGAATCACAGAAACAATAACCAATGCGGTTCTGAAGGACTGATAATATGCTGTCAGCATCAGGAAGATAACAACAATAGCGACAGCTAATCCAGATTCTAAACCTGATAATGTTCCTGAGAGAATATTGGTCTGCCCAACCACATTAACACGATAACCACGTGGAGGCTGTTCCATTCCATCTAAAATACCTTGCACTTTTTTAGCAGCACTTCCCAAATCAGATTCAAAAGTATTGGCTGTAACCGTCATAAAACGATTGGGCCCTTTACGATTCACTTGTCCGGGTTGTTTGTTGAGCTGTATATCGGCTACATCATCTAAGATAGGGCTGGAACTTCCCGGTTTTAAAGGAATGTTGCGTAAATCATTAAGGGAGTTTACCACATCTTCAGGAAACTGAACTTGTACTTGAAACACTAATCCTGAATTGGGATCTACCCATAAATTTTTATCGACATATCTCGAGGAGGAGGTCGCCGTGGTTAAAGCTGAACTTACTTCTGGCAATTCCAAGCCCAGTTGTCCTACGCGTTCTCTATCGATTTCTATCGCAATACTCGGATAATCTATCGGTTCGTTAAGATGAACATCGGTGAGGTAATCTTCTTCCCGTAAATTATCACGAATTTTTCCGGCATAATCTTTTATTTCATTTAAATCCTTTCCTAAGATTTCGATGGCAATTGGCGTGTCATAACCTTGTCCCATAATCTTTTCAACCAATTCCATCAGTTCAAAAGTGAAATTCAACTCCGGGAATTTTTCGTTTAAACTATTTCGAATTTTCTTTTTAAAATCGCCGACAGGTTGATTAAAATCATCGGGAAGAGAAAATTGGAAAACAGCATCGTGAGAGCCGGTATTAAAGAGAAAAATCCCATTAATTGGTGTGTTGGGAGAATGCATACCCACCATCGCTGAAGTTACTTTTAATTTTTGGGGAGCTATTTCTTCATTGATATGATCTTCAACAGCCATGACATACTCTTCTGTTTTATCCAGTGCCATTCCTTCTTCCCCCGTAATTCTTATCTGCAAGTCTTTTGAATCGCTTGGAGGAAGAATGTCGGTTCCTATAAAAGTGAAAAGTACTCCTGCTAATGCTAAAGCACCAACAATATAGGAGATTAAAATTCCATATCGGTATTTCTCCTTCTTCTCGATGAAGTTGACATATCTATTTTTGAACTTATCAAACTTCGTTACTTTTTTGTTTTTATATTTTTCCGGATTGTGCTTCATAATCCAATTGGCCATCACAGGTACAAATGTTTGTGAAGCCAAAAAAGAAGCGATCATCGCTGAACCTACTGCAATAGAAAGCGGCATAAACATGTCTTTGGGAATACCGACCATCATTAGAGAAGGCGTCAATACAGCCAGAATACTCAGTAAAATCAGTAATTTTGGAACCGATATTTCAAATAATGCATCGATAATGGCTCTGGGTTTACTTTTGTCTTTTTCAAAATGCTGGTGAATATTTTCAATGGTCACCACCGTTTCATCGACTAAAATCCCAATGGATAATGCCAAACCGCTCAAGGTCATGATATTGATGGTTTGCCCCATTAAATAAAGCATAATTACTGCAGATAACAGGGATATCGGAATAGTGAGAATTACGATAAGCGCGCCACGTCTATCTCCTAAAAAGAGCAAAACCATCAGTCCGGTTAAAATTGCTCCTAATATTCCTTCAGACATCAAATTGGTCAACGCGTTTTCAATATAAGAGGATTGGTCAAAAACAAAATCCATTTTTACATCTTCCGGCAGGTTATCCCTTAACATCGGCATGTTGTTTTTAAGATTATTAATCGCAGACAAAGTCGAAGCTGAAGCTTTTTTAATAACCGGTAGATATACTGTTCTTTCCCCATTCACCATTGCATATCCTGTTGTTTTATCGGCCTGATCAACTACATTGGCTATATCTCTTATATAAACTGTTGGACCAGAACCGGATTTTATAGGCGTGTTCATAAAATCTTCACTATCTCTAAGCAACGTATTTGAAGGAGCCATAAAATTGACATCCCCTATTTGCACATTTCCATCCGGAGAAGGGAAGTTATTTTTACTTATTGCCGTCATTACCTCTTCTGGGGTCAACCCATGAGCTCTCATTTCTTTTGGATTAATATTGGTTACCATGGTTCGGTTATTTCCTCCAAAAGGTGCTGTTCCGCTAATCCCACCAATAGTCACAAAAGCCGGTCTAATTCTACTGACAACCAAGCTCTGGATTTCCCCTATAGAACGCTGCTCGCTTTCAAATACTAATTGACCAATCGGTTGTGCACCGGCATCAAAACGAACCACTTGCGGAGGAACGGCTCCCGGTGGTAAAAAGGCCATTGCTCGAGATACTTGTGTTGCCACATCAGCTTGAGCTTGTGCCATGTCTGTGCCCGGATAAAAGGTAAGTTTCATCAAGGACAAACCCTGAATACTTTTAAATTCCAGGTTTTCAACTCCGTTTACAAATACCAAAACTCTTTGAAATTGATTGGACATAAACCCATCCATGTATTCAGGAGACAACCCTCCATAAGGAGTTGCGATATAAATTGCAGGAGCTTCGACTTCCGGGAAAACATCCACCTTAATTTTGTTGATGGCAAGTACTGAGAAATATATAATAGCAAGCACTGCCACGATGGTTGCTATGGGTTTTCTTAAGGCTAATCTAATCAGCTTTTTCATTGTTGTTTCTTGTTTTCTTTATTAGTTGAATACTGTGGTTAATACGGAGAAATCTGCTTGGGAATAAGCATAAGCGTTCCAATAGTTCCAATAATCGTAATAAGCTTTTAAGCGTGATTTCTCTGTAAACTGAAGGGTTTGCTGAATTTGCAACAAGGTTGCCAAATCTATAATTCCACTTTCATAACGCACTTTAAAAAGCCGATAAGACTCACTTGCTGCAGCGTAAGCTTCTTCAGCATCTTCAATCTCTTCAAGAGACTTGTCGATATGATAGAGCAAAGAGTTTTCACGTTCTTCAAGATGTCGCTCTACTGCAGTTTCTTCTTCTTTTATACGAATTTGTTCCTGTTGATTTAATCGCTTTTTTACACCATGATCATAAAATGAACTAATATCCCAAGTCATTCCCACGCCTACTAAATAGTTGTTGATCGGTAATTCATAACTGTCTTTCCATTGGCTTCCTTGATCACTAAAACCAACTCCGCGAAACATCCCACCGGCCAACAATGAGATGTTAGGAAGAACTTGGTGAGTAATGTTTTTTTCCTGAATTTCCAGCCGTTCTTTTTCTTGCTTTTTGGCTTCGAGTAAGGGGTGGCTTTTTTGCTCCACTTGAACTAAGTTGTCGTTTAATGTTGACAAAAACTGTTGATGAGGTTTTTCCTTTCCGACTGAAATCCCCGCATATTCTTTTATGCGATTTTCAGCTGTGCGCATTTGGGCTTCCCAATCGCTTTTTTGCGCCAAGGTTTGTTTGAGCTTTGTTTTGGCAAGTAAAGAATCAGCAGCAGAAGCTAGTCCTGAGTTTACTCTGGTTTGAGCAAGCTTCAAAATAATGCTGTCTCTTTCCACTTCTCGCTTTGCCCAATCCTGCATATAATTGGCATATTGCCAAGATAAATAAACAGCTGTTATCTCCTTTTTAAGATCGATATCAGCTAATTCAAAATCGGTTTCCGCTTTGTCTTTATCAATTTCAGCAAGTTTAACTTCATCTCTGTGTTTTCCAAATTGGATGAAATCCCATTGTGCTGTTGCCGAAATAAAAGTATTGACAGCGGTTTCACTTGAAGGGCCATCACCACTAACATTAAAGATTCCACCAACCGGAAAAAACGCTCCGGCTGTACCTTCATAACTGCCATAGGTGTTTTGTGCCTGAAATTGAATCCCGGGTAGGATTTTTCTTTTAGTGATTGTCTGATTGAACTTTGCTGCTTCAATACCGGCGGTTTTTGCTTTTAATCCGGGGTAGGAAGCGGCATTTTTGTATAAATTTGTCAGTGAAGTGTTTTCAGAAATTTGAGCAGAAACAGATAAGCCAATTCCGAAAATGAGCAACACAGACAAGAGTCCTTGCTTCATTTAAAAAATATTTTAATTAGGTGTAATATGAATAGTGTCTCAGGGTGAAGATGTTCACGCTGAGGTGTTTAAACAAAAAGAAGTAAGGTGATTAAGCGTAGATCTGGATGCGCTTTAAATGCAGATATAAGCGCGAATTGTACTTGTGAAGTACAGGTGTTGGTCTATTGAAAGATTTATTTCGGTATAAAAATACCAGCAATACAAGTAGAAGAATTGCCGACTTTATAGTGAAATCGGGGAGGACTGCAATATGTTGTATTGGCGTTATTAAAAGTGCAGAAGAAAATTCTATTAAGTTTTCAGCGCAAATTTGACTTAACGTTGAAGCCTCTGCCGAAACAGCGGTAGCTTTATTCACCGGAAGTACAGATGATTCAACATCTGTTCTGTCCATTCCGTGTAGTGCTAAATCTTTTATACTACAGGAACCTGCAAAAATCATCCAAGAAGAAAATAATAGTAAAACTAATTTTCGCATTTCGGAGGAATGTTTCTGGTGAATGGGTTTAAATTATTCGACAATTACTTTGTGCAATCTCAGTTATTGATTTCGAGCTAAAAACTGAATCGTTCAAATTGAACTCGAAATAATAATGCACAATAATACAAGATTAAATTCAAAGATATAAACAGATTAACCTTTTTTTAAATTGTATGCAATAGTTGGGGTGCACTAAAGTCAATAATGTTTTTTCTTTAATCAATTGAAGTAAATTGTCGAAAAGTATGTGTTTTTATTTTTGTTTGAAAAACTATACTTTTGATTTATACCCCAACAATCGCAGGGCATTGGCCACCACAAGCAAGGTAGATCCCTCGTGAATAATCACCGCCGGACCAATCGATAATCCCAAGATAGTCAACGGGACAAGGATAGCCATCACGCCAATACTGATAAAAAGATTTTGTTTGATGACCCGAGCTGATTGTTTGGCCATTAAAAAAGCAAAAGGAAGATTTCTAATTGAGTCTCCTAAAAGTGCTACTTCGGCAGTTTCTAATGCGACATCACTTCCCGCAGCTCCCATAGAAACTCCAAGATTACTGCTGGCCATAGCCGGCGCATCATTGATACCATCTCCAATCATGGCGATTTGGTAATTCTTTTTCTTTTTTTCAATCGCTGTTACTTTATCTTCGGGTAATAAATCGCCAAAAGCGTCTTTAATTCCTACTTCTTCCGCAATCGTATCCGCCACACGCTGATTGTCACCGGTTAGCATAAGTATTTCTTTCATGTCTGCTTTTGACTTTAAATTGGCTATGCTTTGAGCAGCTTCTTCTCGAGCGGTATCTTGAACAGCTACTATTCCGATATAATTTTTTTCTTCCAAAACGATCATCGCTGTATGGCCTTGATTTTCCAATTCGACTAATCGATCTTCTAAATCTTTTGGAATACTTGTTTCGGTAACCTCTCGCATAAGTCCGCGATTTCCAATATAAATTGTTTTTTGATCAATACTGGCACGTACTCCACGAGCATTTAGAGATTCTAAATTCATCGCTTCTGGTATTCCTTGGCCTTCCAATTTCTTTTTTCCATCGTTAACGATTGCTTTTGCTAAGGGATGGTCAATTAGGCTTTCAACGGCCACAGCTTTTTGGAGCAATTCATCTTCAGTGTGTTCGGCATAAGGAATTACATGGGTTAGTTTCGGAATGCCTGTGGTCAACGTTCCCGTTTTATCAAAAGCAATCGCATTTATTTTAGCCATTTCTTGCAGTGGAAGTCCTCCTTTAATAAGAACTCCACCTTTGGCTGCGCGAGCAATTCCCGCTAAAACCGCACTGGGAGTAGAAATAGCCAAAGCACAAGGAGAGGCAGCTACCAACACCGCCATCGCGCGATAAAAACTTTCTTTAAAAGTTTCATCAATCACCAAAAAAGCGAAAAATAACAACCCGACTAAAAATAGCACAGCAGGAACAAAGATTGAAGAGAATTTATCAGCAAATACCTGAGCCGGCGCTCTCTGCGTTTCTGCACTTTGTACTAAAGTCACTAATTTAGATAAAGTGCTGTCTTCTGCCAGCTTTAAAACCCGCAATTCTAAAGGTTCACTACCATTGATAGATCCGGCAAAAACTTTATGTCGGGTGTGGACGTTGTCAAACTCCTCTGAAGATTGCTCATCGATGGGACTTTTATCTACCGGAATACTCTCCCCGGTAATCGGAGATTGATCTACTGCGGATTCTCCCTGAATGACCACCCCGTCTGCGGCAATTTTATTGTGGGGTTTGGCAACAATAATATCTCCTATTTGTAAATCTTCAATAGGTACTTCTTTGGTTTCTCCATTTTTTTTAAGCAGAGCAGTTTTTGGGGTTAACTCAGATAAGGCTGAAATAGATTGAGAGGCTTTATCCATCGCATAACTTTCCAATGCATGCCCGAGGCTGAAGAGGAATAACAACAATCCGCCTTCTGCAAATTTCTCTAAACTGGCTGCGCCTATCGCTGCAACCAACATCAGGAAATCTATATCAAAACGCTTTTCTTTTAAAGTTTCCCAAGAATTAATAACGGTATAATATGCACCGAAAAAATAACTGATTGCGTAAATAGAGAAGTAAACGATAAAGGTAGTTTGGCTAAGTCTTTCTATTAGAAAGGCCGACAATAAAAAAACACCGGAAAGAATGGCAAAAGCCAAGTTTTTTTTAATGTTGAAGATTTTCTTTTCAGTAGGTTTACAACAAGTTGATTGATGCTTACTCATCTCAATTATATCGCTAAATTATTTTATACAAAACTAAGCGATTAAGTGATGCAATGGAAGTGCATTGTCAATTGGAAGAACAGCAATTGTCGCATATTCCTCTAACAATTAGATTCATATCCTGAGCGATATAGTTTTTAGGTAAACGAATTTTTGGAATAGAATAATCTGTCAAACAAGTTGTTTCTTCACATATCGTACAATGGAAATGTAAGTGCAAATCCTTGTGATCGCCGCTTGCACAAAAAGGTTCACAAAGTGCATATTTTGTTATGCCGGTTCCGTCTTCTATGGCGTGAACTATTCCTTGGTTTTCAAAAGTTTTCATCGTTCGGTATAAAGTAGTCCGATCGGCAGCTTCAAAATCGTTTTCTAAATCGGTTAAACTCAAGGCAGCTTCTGCAGTAGATAATATTCGATATACTAAAATGCGCATCGCCGTCGGACGGATATTTTTTTTATTTAAAATGCTTTCTACTTCAGACATAACAAAAGATTCTTCGGGTTAAATTTAGAAAATAAAATCGAACAACTGACAGATTTAAGATAATTACAAATTTGCAATTCCCATTCAATTAAATGTTGGAAATAACCAAATTTGTAATGAATGATATAAAAAGGAAACCGCGATGTATATAATTATCGAAGTCTGGTGTTTTATAAGGTAATTTAATCCGTAAAATCTTCTTCTCCTTTTGATTTATTTCCTGGTTGAACTTGTGTAGGAGGTTCACTCGCCGGAAAGCTTTCCTCAACTTGTTCATTTGTTTTTTCAGACAATTTTTCTTTATTCTTTCGCGTCTTCTTCCTTTTTGGATCCCCGTGAGGAGAGGTCTCTTTACTCAATGGAAATATTTGTTCTGTCTGTTTGTCCATTTTGTTTTTTTGGTGTGATTTCGTTTCTTCTTTTGAAATCTCTTCTTTGTCAATACTTCCCGGTTGTAGGTGAGAAGATGGATCACTGGCGGGAAAACTTTCATCCACCTGCTCAGCAATTTTCTGTTCTTTTTTCTCTTTATCCGACTTTCTTTCAGGATTTTTCATAATGCATAGATTTGGTTTTATATTGAATTATAAAATTACCGAATTAGAATCGAGAGATGTCTTTTATTAACAATATTAATGACTTTAAATTTGTTATTTCATTTCTTAAACTCTTCTTACCGTCTTGCGCATAAGTAATAAAGGAATTATCTTTGCAAATTCATGAGTAGAGCTAACATTCTTCAAAAATTCGGACAGTCCCCCCAACAAAGGGAATTGAGGGAAGCTTTGTCCTTTTCAGAAAATAAAATACACCTTCAAGGACTTGTTGGATCTGCCCTTTCTTTTGTGGTGGCCAATGCCTTCCAAGATGCCGAAAAACCTTTTCTTCTTGTTTTTAACGATAAAGAGGAAGCGGCTTATTATCTCAATGATTTGGAACAGCTTATCGGTGAAGAAGACGTTTTGTTTTATCCGGGAAGCTATCGCAGACCTTATCAGATTGAAGAAACCGATAATGCCAATGTTTTGTTGCGCGCTGAGGTCTTAAACCGTATCAATTCTCGTAGAAAACCTGTGATTATAGTTACTTATCCCGATGCTTTATTCGAAAAAGTTGTCACCCGAAAAGAACTCAACAAAAACACTTTTAAAATTAAATTAGGAGAGGAATTATCTCCTGATTTTATCAATGAAGTGCTGTTTGAATATGAGTTTAAACGGGTAGAGTTTGTAGTTGAACCCGGAGAGTTTTCCGTAAGAGGAGGAATTATAGATGTATTTTCTTTCAGTCACGAGGAGCCTTTCAGGATAGAGTTTTTTGGCGATGAAGTCGACAGTATTAGAAATTTCGATATAGAAACCCAGTTATCTGCTGACCAAGTGAAGGAGGCGAGAATTATGCCTAATGTGGAAAACAAAAAACTCGATGAGGTTCGGGAAAGTTTCCTAAAGTATATTTCTCCTAAAACAGTGGTATTTTTGAAGAACTTCGATATGTGTGCCGCACAAATCGAGGATTTATTTGAAAAAGCAGAAGAAGCTTTTGTCACTTTATCTAAAGAAATTACTCGCCAAGAGCCTAAAGAGTTATTTAGTGATGTCAATGCGATAAAACAAGGATTTGAAGCACATACCTTGGTTGAATTAAGCAGTAAAGCATATTTACAACCAGAAAATAATTCCAAGCAAATAAAATTTCACACCAAACCTCAACCTTCTTTCAATAAAAAGTTTGATTTACTTACAGATGATTTGTTAGCTCATCAAGCGGAAGGTTATACCAATACTATTTTCTGCGCCAGTAAACAACAAGCTCAACGGTTTCACGATATTTTTGATGCCCAAGAAAGTACGGAAGAAGGTCAGTTGCAATATAAAACCACTGTTTTGCCGATGCATCAAGGATTTATTGATGAAGTAGGAAAACAAGTTTGTTATACAGATCATCAGATATTTGAACGCTATCACAGATTTCGTTTAAAAACCGGATATGCGAAAAAACAAGCCATCACCCTGAAAGAGCTCAACAATCTTAATAAGGGAGATTTTGTGGTGCATATTGATCACGGAATCGGAAAGTTTGCTGGACTGCAAAAGATTGAAGTTGAAGGTAAACTTCAAGAAGCAATAAAACTGCGTTATGCCAAGCGCGATGTTTTGTATTTGAGTATTCACTCTCTTCATAAAATTACCAAATACAACGGAAAAGACGGATCCGAACCATCTTTACACAAATTGGGAGGAACAGCTTGGGCACGTAAAAAACAGAAGACCAAGGCAAAAGTAAAACACATAGCTTTTGATTTAATCGAGCTTTACGCAAAACGAAGAATGGAAAAAGGTTTTCGATTTGGTCCGGATTCGTATATGCAACATGAGCTGGAAGCTTCTTTTATTTATGAAGATACCCCCGATCAAAGTGCAGCTACAGAAGACGTGAAAAAAGACATGGAAAGTCAACAACCTATGGACAGACTGGTGTGCGGAGATGTAGGTTTTGGAAAAACAGAAGTTGCTATTCGTGCAGCTTTTAAAGCAGTTGATAATGGAAAACAAGTGGCCGTTTTGGTGCCGACCACCATTTTAGCTTTTCAACATCATCGTACTTTTAAAGAGCGCTTGAACGATATGCCGGTAAAAGTGGATTACTTAAGTCGTTTCCGAACTGCAAAAGAACGCAGGCAGATTCTGGAGAATTTGGAAAACGGAAAGTTGGATATTGTTATCGGGACACATCAATTGGTTAATAAATCTGTGAAATTTAAGGATTTAGGATTGTTGATTGTCGATGAAGAGCAGAAATTTGGAGTGAGTGTAAAGGATAAATTAAAAACTATCAAAGAGAATGTAGATACCTTGACTTTGACAGCTACTCCAATTCCACGGACTTTACAATTTAGTTTAATGGCTGCTCGAGATTTGTCGAATATTACCACTCCACCGCCAAACAGGTTTCCTGTAGAAAGTCACGTGGTGCGATTTGCTGGTGAAAATATCAGAGATGCGATTTCTTATGAAATTGAACGGGGGGGACAAGTATTCTTTGTGCACAACCGAATTGAAAACATCAAAGAAGTAGCCGGGATGATTCAGCGATTGATTCCGGATGCAAAAATTGGAATCGGCCACGGACAAATGGACGGTAAGAAGCTGGAAAAACTCATGTTGAGCTTTATCGATGGAGAATTTGATGTGTTGGTTTCCACAACAATTGTAGAAAGCGGATTGGATGTTCCCAACGCCAACACGATGCTGATTAACAATGCGCAGAATTTTGGATTGGCAGATTTACACCAATTGCGCGGACGTGTTGGAAGAAGTAATAAGAAAGCTTCCTGTTATTTTATTACGCCACCTTATTCTGCGATGACCGAAGAAGCACGGAAACGTATTCAAGCTTTAGAACAATTTTCAGATTTGGGAAGTGGAATCCATATCGCGATGAAGGATTTAGAAATCCGAGGAGCCGGAGATTTGTTAGGAGGCGAGCAAAGTGGATTTATCAATGAAATGGGTTTTGAAACGTATCAGAAAATCCTGAGTGAAGCGATTGATGAACTCAAAGAAAATGAGTTTAAAGAGCTTTATGAAGAAACTGAAGATATTGAAAACAAGGAATTTGTTAGAGAAGTGCAAATCGACACAGATTTTGCCCTGATGTTCCCGGATGATTATGTAAATAATATCAACGAAAGATTGAATTTATATACGGAATTGAACAAGCTTGAAACTGAAGAAGAATTGGAGAAATTTGAGGTGGAACTTATAGATCGATTTGGTCCTTTACCCACCCAAGCAGTTGATTTATTAAACAGTATCCGAATTAAATGGATTGCAAAAAAGATCGGATTGGAAAGAGTGATTATGAAAAAAGGAAAGTTGATCGGATATTTTATCGCCAATCAAGAATCTCGGTTCTATCAAACGCAAAACTTCACCAAAGTGCTTCAATATGTGCAATCTCATCCTTATTTATGTACCCTCAAAGAAAAAGAAACGCGAAGTGGTTTAAAACTTCTGATTCGTTTTGAAAAAGTAAAATCTGTCAATGAAGCTTTGCAGGTATTAAATCCGTTGACTTTTGAAAAGGAAAAAGTTGAGAGTTAGTGTATTAGCGAACATGGGAAGAAGTGAACCAGTAAACCTGTGAACCTGTGAACTTGTTATTAGTTCTTTCTTGTGAAAAATCTTGCCTCATTGTTAGTTTACAACTCACCACTGACTATTCACAAAATCCATTCGTGCATTCGTGGCTTAAATCTGCAGTCTGTTTTAGTCAATTCTATAAAAACTTTTTCGCTTAAGATCAACTCACCACTCACAAACGAATTCTACACCCCTTTTATCGCATATCTAAAAGTGAACTCTTCTACTTCTTCTTCCAAACTTTTCATAGTTTGAATAAGTTCTTGAAACTCTTCTAATTGAGATAATTCCATATTGATAAAATGGATTTTCAACGGTAGTTTTACTTCTCCCGAAATAACATCAGATAGTGCATCCATATTTTTACCGAAATGTTCCGGAAGGTCGAGTTCTTTTTGAAGCTGTGCATAGAAATCCTCCATGCTTTTGATATTGAGAAAATCGATTTTGATTTGCATAATAAGTTATTGTTTTTGAAAAGATTTATAATGGTCTTTAGTAACGTAAATCAACCCATCATTAGAATAGACAAGTCGATCTGCGTTGCGTTTTCCACAGTTGTAATTCAAGTCAGCTTCATAAAATTGACGGCCGGTTTTATTTGGCAATAAACCTTCGCGATTTCCAAACCTATCGCCTCCAATTGCTTTTCCTGGTAATACTTCACACAGATTTCCCTTCACGGGAACCCAACCTTTTTGCTTAGCTTGATTTTTGGTTAAATAATATTCCGGTAATTCGCCGTGGGTTTTAAAATAATTGACGACCACGGTTTCATCGGTCAGTTGATCTATTTGATGTTTGGAGTTGCTGACTTGCTCTTTGTCATTGGCTGATTTTCTTTCTTTTACAACTTCTTTATTATTATCCTGCAGATAAATAATTCCCAATATTAAAATCACAAGAAGCGATAATCTGATAATTTTTTTCTTGGAAAAATGAGACTTCATAAGCTTAGAAAGATCTTTACCCGGATGTTATAAACACTGTGGTTAGCAACAAATATATAGATTTGATAGGCCAAGACGCCATGAATAAAGAAAGAATTGAAAATAAATCCAGTGAATATTTTCTGATTTTATCACTTCAATTTCATTTAATTGCTTGACGATTATTGATTTATGGTCGATTTATTATTTCAAAAATGGGAGGTGTTTTGTGAGTTTAAGCCTTGTTTGAAATTCTTTGTTATAGTGTCGATTGGAGTGGTTTTCTATTTCTATGTCAACTTTGACCAAGAATGCACGAATGAATTCCTTTAGCAAACAACAATTTAAAATGAAGAGAGGATTTATCTTTTTTCAGATAAGATACTTACTCGATCTTTTAAAGTGGCACAAAACGAACCGTAAAACTAACACAGTTTGAACCGAAATCACTGGCACAAAACGAACCGTAATACTTAATTAGGTTGGCTCTATATCTGTAAACTATACAATTCCTGTCTTTTCAAAATCTCAACCTTATTGCCTTGATAATAATGCAATTACCAGAATCAAAAAAACTTATTATCTTATTCTTCATCAAATACATGAAAAAGAAAACAAGATAAAAAAATAAGGTAATAAGCTTTAAACAAGGCAACTACGTAGATCACCCATGAGGTAGTGATATAATTATACAATTGGTTGTTATAGTTTCACCTATAAGTTTTAGCAATCGATTTTTTTCTAAAAAAAGATTTAATTAAAACTAATTTGATTTAAGTGTTTTTTGATATTTGAAAGGTTTGCTATTGACAGAAAAATAGTTTTATTAGGCTTGGTGATTTATGAGTCTGTATTGTATAAGATTGTCGATTATTGTTATTTCTAAAAAGCCAATTTTTTCTATATAAAACAGATTATTTGAGATGGTAATAATTTTGAATTTTTCTTTTTGAGAAATTTCAAATATTCTTTCAATCCAACATATTGCTTCTCCCAGATTTTTGAATTCTTCTACCCAAAAATCAAAAGTAGAATTGTCATAAGCAATCCAGTAATCCTTCTCTTTGAAAATTCCTTTTGAACTTTTTATCTTACAGTTTGCAATATTTCTGTCAAATAAAACTTGAGCTTTTTTTCCGAAACATATCATGTTATAAATCGCCTAACTTACTTAATTCAAATGTTTTGGAGTGCAAATTCGAAATATAATCATAATCAATAAATCTCACTCTTTTTTTTATATCTAACCTGAATTATTCATAAAAAAGCAGAAAATGCAGGGTAAACATACTGTTATCTCATTGATTATCAGTATATTTATGGTAAACAAAAACCCCCTGCATTATGGATGAAGATAAAACAAAAAACTTACACACAACAATTTCAGATCAAGAAAAATTTCAACCTACGCTTTTCCAGCTTTCCGATTTTGGTGGTAAAAAAGTTGAAGTTCAGTTTTCTGCCGAACAAATCTCTACCGATGGTGGTTTTCTTTTTCTAAAAGAAGTAGACCAAAACATAGGATTGATTGAAAAGCTCATTTTTTGTCTTGAGGACGAGCGCCATCAAAGTTACATCGAACATGACTACAAAACCCTCGTTAGCCAGCGGGTTATGTAGATAGTTGCAGGTTATGAGGATGCAAATGATTGTAATACGCTACGCGATGATGGGGTTTTGAAAATATGTTGTGGAAAAGAAAACAGTTTTTCTACTTAATCTACGATGAGTAGATTTGAAAACGGCGTTTCCCCAAAAGAGCTTTATATAATAGCACAAGCTTTTGTAGATCATTTCATTACAAGCTATACAGAAGAACCCGAAGTGGTTATTTTGGATTGTGATGATACAAATTCGCAAGCTTATGGAAACCAACAACTCAGTCTGTTTAACTCTTATTATGGCGGTCATTGCTTTATGTTATTGCATATTTATGAAGGACTTTCCGGAAAACTGATTACCTCAATACTCAAGCCGGGCAGGAAGAGCAAAAGCGTGGATGTCTTCAGTATTTTGTGGAGATTGATTGAGTACTTACGTAAAAGTTGGCCCGATACACTGATCATTCTCAGGGGTGATGCCCATTTTTGCTCAAAGGAATTCATGGACTGGGCAGAAACAAAAGAGAAAATTGGTTTTGTGACCGGGCTTTCAGGCAACCAATTATTGAACAAAGAAGTAAGAACCACCTTGAAAAGTGCAAAAAAGACATTTAAGAAATATGGCAAATTGACAAAATGATATCATTCCTTTCAATACAAAGCAGGCAGTTGGGAACATTCGCAACGGGTTGTGGCAAAAGTGGAGGTGAACAAAAAAGGAACTAATATCCGTTATATTGTGAGCAACATCGATTGCATAAGAGCCAAATCCCTTTATGAAAATGCCTATTGTGCCCGGGGAGCGGCCGAACTACGCATCAAAGACCACAAAACCTACTTAAAATCCCACCGAATGTCGTGCAACAGTTTCGAGGCCAACCAATTCCGGTTATTTTTGCATTCAGCAGCCTATGTGCTAATCCATACACTACAAAAGGAAGCTTTATCCGCAACGGAGTTCTGCAATTCCACTATGAAAACAATTCAACTAAAGATAATCAAGCTGGCCACAAGAGTGAAAATACTCAAGACCAAGGTAAAAATAGAATTCCCGTTGGAGTTCCCCGAGAAAAGAATATTTGAAAACCTATTGTTACTCTTCAGAGTCCTTAGGTTGTAGCACCCAATAAGTCAACCCATTACGCTCTTTTAAATCTTGAAAGCCTCTAAAATACCGCCTTTTGAAAAAAAGGTGAACGGAAAACCTATACTCAATTTTTAACAAACCTGTAAAAACCTGCTGCGATTCACATCAAAACAAGATTATAACCATGGATTTACAATTGGTTATCCTCAAAACAGTAATCTTTTTGAGTTTATGAATTAATCAGGCTAAGAATACGGAATAATTTATTTTTTCTTCAAACTCCCTTTTTCTAGCGCTATCGCTTATGATATAGAAATTGGAGTAAAAATCCTGAAGATCACTAAACTTCAGTAAAGAATTTTGTATATCTGTTGTATGTTCAACTTCAAAGAAAGAATTTGGCAATCTTCTTTCATTAAACCACACCACATCCACGGTTTTAGCACGTCTTATTATTTCCGGATAAGAAAACTCATATATTGTATCAATAGATGAAACTTCTGATAATTTTCTTGTCAAGTATTTTTGGTTTTTATCTTGTGGTGATACATAAGTGCTAAAACCTTTGATATTACCGATTTCCAAAATCAACCCTTGATAATAATAATGAGTGAAGTCAGTATCTTTTTTGAAATCCTTTTTTTCTAAGTCAAATTGTTTTAAGACTTCGTATTTATATTTTTTCAAAGCCCATAGTCCTGGTTTTATTTTGAAAAAAAATCTTTTATCTTGAACAATTCTTCTAATCGATGCAAAAGGGGTTTTGGTCTTCCAATTAGAAACAGCTACATTATTATTTAGGAAACCTAAAGTGGCAAAACCGCCATTTTTTTCCATAACTTTAATTACCTGTTCATATTGTGTCATATGAAATGATTATGCTAATGCTTTATAATTCTAAAACAAAAGATCAGCTGCTTTGGGTTCAATATCTCCAAATTCTGGAGGTTTTATATCGTTATAAATAATTAACTCTTCTAATAATCATCAACGATATCTGACATTATTTGTCTTTTCCCGCCAACCCATTTCACAAAAGGTTTGACAAACTTATTTTTCGTTGATCTTGACATCCGATTTGATTTTTAATAAACTGTAAATTTATTGAAAATTAAGCTGTATTGAAAGTTTTCAACGATATCTTTTATTGTAAGAATACCCTTTAAATTGCGGTTCAGTTCATAAGAAAATATTTTTTCTATTAAACTTTTAATAAAATACAATCAGTATCACAGAGTGGCGTTTAAATTGTTACGGAATCATTTCTTTGATTAAACTTTTAAAACTATTATCATGAGAAAAATGTTAATAATTCTAAGTCTGTTGTCTTTTAGCCTGAGTTTTGCTCAGATAGAAAAATCTTTAGGCGATTTCGATAAGATCAAGGTGTCGGATAAAATTGAAGTTAGACTGGTAAAATCAGAAGAGAATCGAATAGAAATCGCAGGGGAAAATGCGGAAGAAGTAAACATCATTACCAATAATAATCAGCTTAAAATTAAAATGAATATTACCGAGTTTCTGAAAGGAGATGATGTTGTTATTCATTTATATTACAAGTCGTTGCAGGAGGTTTTGGCTACTGAAGGTGCAATCATTTCATCGGAAGAAACTTTTAAAACCAATTCTTTAAAACTAAGAGCTAATAAAGGAGCTGAAATTGATTTAGATGTAGAAGTAGTTAATCTGGAGGTGACTACTAACTCTGGCGGAAGTGTTGTTTTAAATGGGACAGCTGAAAAACAAGAAGTGGTTTCCAATACAGGAGGATTTTATGATGGAGAAGAATTAATCTCTAAACACACTAAAGTTACTGTGAATGCCGGCGGAGCGGCAGATGTTTATGCTTCAGAAAAAGTTGACGCAAAGACCAGAGCAGGTGGTGAAATTCATATTTGGGGGCCGGCGGAAATAAATACAACAAAAATCGTCGGAGGAAATATCGAAGTTCATCGATAAAAGGCACGATGCGAAAATCCATTTTATTGGAATTTATCCATATTGTTTTTACCTTTGACAAAAGGTAAGTTTGATGGAAAAGGAATATCAAAAAGGTAGAGGAGCACAAAAAAGAGTTCACAACAGGTTTTTTGAGTTGGAGCATATTCCCGATCCGGAATATCTGGAATATTGCTACTTGGAAGACGATGAATTCGCCACTGACCCAAAAACCCAATTCAAAAATGTTTTCCCGAAAACTGTAGTCAACAAAGTAAAAAGTCCGGATTTGCGGATGGAATATTCCTTGAATCCCTATCAGGGTTGTGAGCATGGTTGTGTGTATTGCTATGCTCGGAATTCTCATCAATACTGGGGATATGGCCCTGGGCAAGATTTTGAAAAACAGGTTTTAGTAAAGAAAAATGCTGCTGAGATTTTAGATCAAACCTTACGCAAGAAAAATTGGAAACCCGGCACCATCGTGTTTTCAGGAAATACAGATTGTTATCAACCTGTTGAACGAAGATTAGAAATCACAAGAGCTTGTTTAAAAGTGATGTTGAAGCACAAACATCCCACTGGGATTATCACTAAAAACGCGTTGGTTTTAAGAGATTTGGATATCTTAAAAGAACTTGCGGATTATAATCTGATAAAAGTAAATATTTCCATTACCACTTTATCGGAAGAAACCAAACGATTTCTGGAACCGCGAACTTCCAGTATTAAGCAGCGATTGAAAGCTGTGGAAACTTTGGCTAAAAACAATATTCCCGTTGCGGTAATGATGGCGCCTATTATTCCGGGCATAAACAGTCACGAAATTTTTCCTTTGGTAAAGCGCGTCAGTGAAGGCGGAGCAAGATCGATAAACTATACCATGGTGCGTTTAAACGGAGCAGTCGGTGAAATTTTTTCCGATTGGATAGAAAAAGCGATGCCGGATAAAGCACAAAAAGTTCTAAATCAAATTGCAGAGTGCCACGGCGGAAATTTGAATGACAACCGATTTGGGGTTCGGATGAAAGGCGAAGGTGAAATCGCTAAGCAAATTGCCCAGCAATTTAAAATTGCCCGCAATAAATATATGCCCAATCGCAATTGGCCGGAGTTGGATAAAAGTCATTATTTGGCGCTGAAAAATCCACAACTCGATTTGTTTTCCGGAACTCGGTAATGTGGAGATATAGAATTATCTTTCACTTCGTTCCAAAAAAAATCACTAATTGTGAAACAGCAGGCAAAAATCCCCATCTTGTAGAGGGGTGCACGGTGAAGGCGGGCGGAGTGTTCCCGAATCCCAAGCACGGAATACTCTTAAAATAATCGATTTATAGAAAAATAGTTTGGACGTAGAAATCTCAGGTTTTTGCGGAAGAAAATTTTTATCAGACCTTGATAAACTAAAAATCCCTCTTACCTTTTCTTGTGTTGAGTCTGCATTTCATTTATCTTGTGAAACTTAAATAAAAAATAAAATTTGATGGACAAAAAACGCCTTTTCTTGGTAGATGCTTATGCTTTAATCTTTCGCGGTTACTATGCGTTTATCAGGAACCCACGAATAAACTCAAAAGGACAAGATACTTCAGCTATTATGGGGTTTATGAACTCCCTTTTCGATGTCATCAGGCGTGAAAACCCCGATCATCTTGGGGTTTGTTTTGACAAAGGAGGTAGCGAAGTTCGAACGGAACTTTATGAAGAGTATAAAGCTCACCGAGATGAAACGCCGGAAGTGATCAGAGAATCTATTCCTATTATCAAAGATATTCTCAAAGCGATGCACATTCCGATGGTTGAAATTCAAGGTGTAGAAGCTGACGATATCATCGGAACTTTATCGCAACAAGCTGAGAAAGAAAATTATACGGTGTATATGGTTACTTCGGACAAGGATTTCGCACAGTTGGTTACCGAGGATGTTTTTATGTATCGTCCATCAAGAATGGGTAACGGCATAGAAATATGGGGAATTCCGGAAGTACAGGAAAAATTTGGAGTGGAACGACCCGAGCAAGTGATAGATTACTTGGGGATGAAAGGAGACGCATCTGACAACATTCCCGGGATTCCAGGAGTCGGAGATAAAACGGCTAAAAAATTCATCGCTAAATATGGCGGATTAGAAGGGCTTTTAGACAATGTCGATCAATTGAAAGGCAAAATGAAAGAACGTGTAATTGAATTTGCCGAACAAGGAATTTTATCTAAAAAATTGGCGACGATTATTACCGATTGTGATGTGCAGTTTAATGATCAGGAATATGAATTGGTTAAACCGGATTTAGAAAAAGTTGTAGAGATTTTTAAGGAGTTGGAGTTTAGAAGACTGACCGAGCAATTAGTGAAAATGTACAGTGAAGCTGCAGATGGTTCTAAAGGTTTGACCACCAAATCAGTTGAAAAACAAGAGGAAGCCCTTCCTAAACCGGTAGCTGGTTCCGGTCAGATTTCGCTTTTCGGAAGCGACACCTCTAAATCAGATGTCAATATAGAAGAGTTGCAAGGTTTTTTAACCTTAGAAACCAATCCCCATTTTTATCAAAAGGTAGAACAAGGATTGGGAATGGAACTTTTCCTTAAAAAACTGATGCAACAAAAATCGGTTTGTTTTGATATCGAAACTACTTCTTTAAACACGTTAGATGCAGAAGCAGTGGGTGTGGCTTTTAGTTGGGAAACAGGAAAAGGTTATTACGTGCCTGTTCCGGAAGATAACCAACAAGCGGTGATGAATCAGCTGCGACCTTTTTTTGAGAATGTAGATATTGAGAAAATTGGTCAAAACCTGAAATATGACATTAAGGTTTTGATGAATTATGATATCAAAGTGGAAGGAAAACTCTTTGATACCATGTTGGCGCATTATATTATCAATCCCGATATGCGTCATAATATGGATGTGCTGGCAGAAACGTATCTGAATTATTCCCCGATGCCGATAAAGGAATTGATTGGGAAAAAAGGGAGATCTCAAAAAAGTATGCGCAGTGTTCCTATAGAAGAACAAACCGAGTATGCCGTAGAAGATGCTGATATTACTTTAAGGTTGAAAGAGTTTTTTATAGAGGAACTCAAGGAGGCGAAGAATGAAAAGTTATTCTACG
>Ga0079225_10000216_pt1 | contig 30563 bp, 30 predicted proteins | sample Poulit2012_FD_76344 | JGI IMG/M metagenome (GOLD analysis project Ga0079225, IMG submission 76344) | Agricultural soil microbial communities from Georgia to study Nitrogen management - Poultry litter 2012 | ecosystem: Environmental > Terrestrial > Soil > Agricultural land | place: USA: Georgia... | reverse complement strand
CATTTTTGCTAGCTGGATATCGGAGAGCGCATTTTGTGCGAGGATCCAGGCGCGGAGGTAGTCGTATTCTTGTTGCCACCTGCGCTTTTCTGCTTTAGCGTGTGCCATTTTCTCAGCGATTCGTTGGGCTTCGTCTTTGCGTCCGTCGTGCCAGTCCTTCACGGATTGGAGAAAAAATGTTGCGAAAACCCCGACGGTGCCACCTATCAGGGCGGTAATGATTTGTACGACAGCAGGTGTCACGTTGCGCCTCTTCCTGATGTCGCTTATCGGGGCAGGGTTTTGCCCACGACGATTCGGTATGGTGATTCGAATATCCAGACGGATCGCATGAGGATGAATCCGATAGCGAAGATGATGGCGAACAACGTCATTTGTCGGTATCCGCTGCCAGTGACGGTGATGATGCCGGTCAGTAAAAGATAGAAGCCCAGCCCGGTTGTGATGGCTCCTACCGCGTATCGCTCTATCCAGTAGATGCCTTTAGCGATGGTGACTACTCCGATGAGCCCACCGACGGTGAGTGCTGCGGCGACGAAGTACATGATGATGTCACCGTAAATATTCTCTAGTGTTTTAGGCGGGTAGAAGATCGTGATGGCACCGACGATGGTCGCGATAATGTAGGCGGCACCATAAATCCCGGAAATGATCCGCGGCTCATGGAGTTTCATGATGGCGCGCTGGATTGGTCCGTATCCTGCGAGTTTGCGGATGAAGTGTTGGCTCATGACTCGCCACCTTCGTCGGTTTCCTCGCCATCGTTGGTTTGTGGTGCGTATTTTTTGGATGCTTCCCAGTAGGTGGCTTCGACGACGTCTACGATTTGGTGGTCTTCGACGAGGGTGGTGACGACGAATGACCGGTCATCGGAGAGCACGAGCGCGTTTTGGATGTCTCGGTTGGCTGCGACGGCGAGGATGAAGTCGTGCCATTCGCGGGTGATCTCGGACAGGATGATGCGTGCGAATGCGCCGTGTTGGTCGGTAGCGTCTTTCTGTTGTTGGGCGAGGTTGACGAGGGCTGCTTGGACGCGTTGCTTCAACGTCCGGTTGGATAGGGCCAGGTTCATTTTGAGTAGATTCGACATAATGTGTTGCTCCTTGTTTTTGGGTATAAGAAAACCCCCACAGATTTCTGTGAGGGTTCCCGGAGTGTGTGTCCGGGTTATGTGGTGATCGCGGTGATGGCTTCCAACTGCGCTTCATATGTGGACGGTACGTAGTGGAAGTATGCTGGTCCCCACTGGTGGTCGGGGTCGGCAATTGCCTTGTGCTGGCTGATCCTGGCTACTGTGATGCCGTGGTATTCGGCAAGCGCCCAGTAGGGTTGGACGGTTTCGTTGAACCACTCTGGAGAGAATCCAGCATCCGGGTAATCAGCTTTGTTGTCGTGCTTATCGAGCAATGCCCAAGGTGTGCCATTGACGATGATCTTGTCGTACAACCCGTTGACTTTCAGCGTGCTAACGAATTCCTCTAATGCTGCTGACCAGAGTCCGAAATGTTCGTCAGTCCCAAACTTGATCACCTCACCTAGTCGTCCGGGTGTGGCGTGTTTGCGGGTCTGAGGGTTGTTGGTGACGTACCCTCCGCCACGGACGGGGCGCACTCCGACGCGTTCGATCATCAGGTCCCATACGATGAGGTCAATGTCTTGGGCATTGTCTTGGAGGTGTTTGGGGAGGTGTCCTGCTATGTCCCAGCGGAGCATCCGTTTCTGAAACGTTGACTTAATCGAGTCGAAATCCCAGAGGGCGGTGCGTGCTGGGTGGAATGCGCTGATCAGGGATTGGCGTGCGATGTAGGAGTGCATTTCTAGCCCGTATTGTGGGTAGTAGTCGACTGTGTCTCGGCTGGTGCACCCGCCGTAGATGAAAACTTTTTTGGTCATACCCGGTGATCTTACCTGCTTCCCTATTTCTGGTAGGTGACGACGATGCGGGGGCGGTCGTCCCAGGAGAGCCAGCCTTTGTTGATGTCGTTGTCATAATCGGTGTCAGCTAGGCCTAGGCTGCGCCAGTCTCCGGTTTGGAGGAGTGACCAGTATTCTTGGGGAACTTCCCACTCTTTTGTTGTTCCGGGGTCTATGCGTCCACCTCCGATGTGTCGGCTAACGTTTCGGGTGTATGTGTTTGGTGCTGTGGTGTTTGGTGCCCAGTGGAGGCGTTGGAAGAATCGGTGGTCGTTGCCGAGGCTGCCTGCTCCTGTGGTGATGATGACAACGGATTGTATTTCTGCGCCGTTGAGTGCGGTTTGGAAGGATAGTCCTTGTTCGCTGGTGTGGGTTGAGCTGGTTGCCCCGTCGAAGCCGCACAGGCTGGTCCAGGCTCCGTGGTCTCTTAGGCGTTCGTTGAGTCCTTGGGGGAGTGAGTACCCGTAGTTGGGGGTTGTTCCTGTTCTGCGTGTTGTGCCGCCGTTGTAGTAGGCCGCTCGCCAGGTTGCTTCCCATTCGGTGATGTAGGTGCTTTTGCCTGGTGTGTTATCGAGGAAGTCTGGTGATGATCCTCCGGTGGCGGAGAAGCGTCTGCGGCTGATGGCGTTTTTGTTGGTGCCGAGGTCTTCTAACCACATTTGGATATTTCCTGCCCAGGATGTTGTGGCGTTGAACCGGATTCCGATGGTGCTGCTGTTCTGGGTTTCGACGCATAACAGTACTCGGAGGACACCGGTCTGTTCTGCCACAAAAATGGTTCGTCCGCCTTCTTGTGCGTTGCTGGAGGCTTGGTTGATGATCCAGGCGCCGAGTTCGTCTGAGTTGACTGTGGGGATGAGACTGCCGTCGGGGCTGATGGTGTGCCGGAAGCGTCCGCGGTAGGATTTGTCGGTGCCCATCAAAAAGTTGTTGGTGGACAACCGGTAGACGCGCCCTTGAACGACGTTGGCGGTGAGTTCGAGGAATCCGTATCGGTTGCGGTCTTCTTCGACACCACTCATGTCGATGGGTCCTGCGACCCATACGCCGCGTGGCATGGAGTCGAGCAGGGGCACGCCGGGCTGGTATTCGTGTGGCGCGTGGGTGAGGTCCCGGCCGGCTATGGTCAACGATTGCACGCTGGTTTCTGCGAGGTTTGCGCTGCCGTCTTGTGATAGGCCGCCTGCGAGTTCGCCGGTGTCCTCATCAAAGAAGGATAACGCGTTTTCGCCTGGTCCGAGTCGGGTGGCGAGTTGTTCTTCGCCTTCAACTTGGCGGAATATGCTGAGTCCCATAGCGTCCAACATGGTCCGGTAGTCGGTGTGTTGGGTCCCGAAGTGACCAGCTGTTTGCCAGGTTGTGTCTGCCCAGAGACTGTTGACGTCGATTTGGTCGACGACGAGGTGGAGGATGCGTGCGAAACTGGCGACCATTTCTTCGGTGACGTTGAGTTTGCCGACGTCGATGCTGCCAGGAACCGTCAAACGACCATCCAACATGTTTTGGATACGCGGCTTCGACAGTCGCGCCCGTCGCGAGTAGGTCATCAACGGCGGCGATGAAAACCCAACCTGTATGCCCACCATCTCCGGGTCAGTCGTAGTCACCTCAACCGTCCGAGTATGATCGTTAGCCGTGGTGATGGCGTCCATTTCGTAGGTTTCGATGACGGTTCCATCAGCACGGACAGCCTGGATGAACGGGTTGATGCGGAGATACGTTTGACCAGGAACAATCTCTGTTGTGACCGTGAATTCGTAGAAGTTCCCAGATTCGGCAGGGATAATCTCGGAATGAAAGACTTGTTCGCCGCCCTCTGTGTATTGGCCGTATGCGGTGAGTCCACCGTTACCGTCAGCAATCCAGTAACTGTTTTTGTCCCATTCCCCGCCGTCTGTGAATTCGGGGTCTGGCCAGAGGTTTGGTGCTGCGATGATAGCGCGTGCCATCGTCGCCACCAACGCCGTGAACTCTTCCGCATACAATTCCTTAGCAAAAGCGTCCACGAAACTCGCACGCTCCGACACCGACAGATTCTTCATCGCCGCGTTGATGATCGTAGCGTTGTCGGTGATCAAATCCTGAGCAATCAAATCAATCACCGATGCCTTCTTCGCACCAATAATCCCCGCCACAACCTGCTCAGCGAACAACTCATCAAACGCGCCAGTACCAACCCGCAGCCGGTCGTGATCAATCTCACCAGTCAACGCCGTATCCAGACGATCCTGGATACCGTCCTCACCCTCGATCAGCAACTCAAGCTGATCATATTTCTCTTGCAAATCTGCGGCTTCTGCCAGAGCGTCAGCAGCATCTTTGCCAGCCTTGATCAAATCCGGGTCAGTCGCTGCAACCCAGGTGGTGCCGTCATAAATGTGCACCTTATGATCAGGCGACCGCACCCACAAGTTTTCTTCCCGGGCACGTGACCCGGTAGGCGCCGATTTCTGGGTGATCACCTGGCCTTTACCCTCAGCCAGATTCGCGGCAGCCAACGCGTCAGCAACCGCCTGATCAGCCGCGGACTGGGCAGCAGTAATATCAGCCTTCGCGTCGTCTAGATCAGCCTGTGTGGTGGACAGCGCACCCTCAGCGGCGTCGATCCGGTCATGCGCATCATTGAGGTCAGTTTCGGCAGCATCCTGACGAGTCTCGAACTCATCAAACTTCCCATCCGCGTACTCACGAGCGTCATCAAGGCGTTTCTTCGTGTCGTCCACGACCTCCTGAATCTGATCTTGATCCACAATCGTGGCAACATCCACACCCACCGGCACGGAAGGCTCCGACCGCTGACCAGACAACGTCACCCACACGATACGCACCCACCACTGACCAGCAGGAGCACCAGCAGTCACCACACCATGCGGATCATCCGTCCCACCCTTCAACGTGCCCGGTGACGGCACAAAATCCTGGTCAAGGGACACATGGACTTCAACACGACGCAAATCCTCTGGCGCACGCCGCTCATCCACATCCACACCCGACAACGACACCTGCACAGCACCCTCACGTGCTTGGACTTCCGGGGCTTCCGGCGTGGAAGGCTTGGGGCCAGGCGCGTACTGTGGGGCTGTCACACCAGTAAACGGGTCCGTCCCAAGATGATAAACCGTGTTCCCATCCTGATCCTTCACCCGGAAATCCCCGCCATCCACAGCAGCATGATTCAACGTATTCGGGGACGCTGCGGTGCGTCGTTGTGCACGCTCCAAACGCGCCAAACGACGCGCCAAATTCCGGGCAAACCGGTCCACCTCATACTGCTCACTCATACTTGCTCCACCTCAATACTTGTCGTATTTGAACCCCACTCATGGGTTGCTTCAAGGACCCGGACCCAACCATCCAGCCGCTCACCACTTGACAGCTCCCCGGCAACAAACAGTTGATCTCCAACGTCAAAAGACCCTTCCGGGCACGCCTCATCGTCATGATGAATCACCAAATCCGTGTACCCAACACCGGCATCATGTTTCAACCGATCCAACAGTGCGGTTGCCGCGGTGCGAGTCAACGCTTGGGTATGCGCATCACTATCCGTCTCAACCAAAATATTGCGAACCGCGTGTGCCAGATCCCAACTACGCTGCTCGGACAACACCGCAGAACCAGTCCCAGCACCAAACAGTGCGAGACCTGTGTACAAGTCGCCATGGTCCAACACCGGCTGATCATGCACGTTATGACCCAATTCCAGGTGAAGTTCGTCACGACGCACACCAACCCGAGGTGCACCAACCTGCACTTGCAGATCCAAACGGTCACCAGACCATGCGGCTTCCTCCCGGAACTCAAACGGCCCCAACTCAGTCAAATCCTCAATGACACTGTTCATGTCATGGTTCTGCCAAAAATACAGGGTGTACGGCTCACGAGCCTCATGCTCCAATTCCTCAAGCCGAGCCTCTAACGGCTCAATCTGATACTGATACCGGGACACCTCATGTTTGGCGTACTCCGCCTGACGTTGCATGTCCAACCATTCAGCCACCGCCCCATCGGCTTGTGACTGAGAAATCCAGCGGCCATCACGCCACCGGTGGGCACGCCCATTGGACTCACGCACCCAAATTGTAGAATCGTGCTCCCACCCAGGACTCTCCGGCTCGGAATCGGTGACGTTGATGTTGCCGATACGTTTCAACCCAACAGCCGTGAACACCGCCTCAAATAAGCGCTGTTGTGCACGGTCACGTTTCCGCTGCCGATCAGACCACAAATCAAAATTCGGACGAGCCTGATCCAGCGCACGTTTGGCAGCCTGCCACCGAGCCGACCCAGGATACCCAACCGTCGACCCAGAACTAGTGTCACCGGTGACTCGGATGCCCAGATCAGCGTCAGCATACGACTGCACCTGATCCACCACATCACGAAACAACTGGACAGGATCCGTATCCATAAACCAGCCCTGCTGACCCTCCCACGGACCAGACTGACCAAAAATCATCGACACGCCACCACAGGACACATCCAAACCAGTAGCCGTCAACTGCAGATCATCGACCAGCCCAACATTGCGGATCGAACGATTAGCACGCTCCACAACCACCAGAGTCTGCCGTTTCCCAAACAATTTGGCGTGATCCTCAGCAACAGCATCATGCCATTCCGGTGCCACAGTGAACGTAATATCACCAGGACCAGACAAACTGCGCGTATCCGAACCCGTCTTGACCTCCAACTCAGGATGCAACACCTCACCAGTCAACGGCCTGTACAAGGCAACCCGTTCCATCAGAGCACACCCTGTTTGAAGGTGATGGTCAGCTTCGCCAACGACTGGTTCTCAGTGCCTGCCTGTGTTCCGTCCGGGGCGGTGGTTGGAATCCGTACGCGTAACCGGACTCGTTGGGTGGTGCCACGTCGTGCAGGTTCAACCTCAACCTCACCACCAGCATGAAAATCTAGACGCTCCCAGGCAACGGACCCCGGCGCTGACCACCCGGTTTGCTGCCAGTCACCCTGCGAGCCGCCGACGTAGGAACCTAAACCGTCGAAGTCGAAGTTGCCGGTCACACCACCATTTGGGTGACGAACAAAACAACCAGCCAAAGTCCCATCAACCACTGCGGTGGTCGCAAAGTCTGGGACATCGACACTGAACTCTGCCAGCGTGTTGTAGTTCCCAGTCCTGCCAGCCGTGTGCGTATCATCGGCCCCAATATTCTTGACCATTGGAACAACAAGGGTTTTCGGGTCCGACAACACCCGCAAATCCACGATATGGGAAGAATTCACAATCGTCGTGTTCGCCGGCCGGCGGATCTCCGCCAACTTCACATGCGGATACGACAATTTCGTCGACGCCGTTGCCCCCTGGATCAGCTCATACCATTGAAAATCAAGGTCTTGAGCAGCTTCCTCGGTCATCTCACCAGAATGTTCCGGATGCGCCTCATGATCCGGATCCAACACCCGCCGCACAATCAAATCCGTGCGACCACCAGACGACGACCCCGTCGGCGACACAGTCAATGTTTTAGACTGAAACTCCGGGCTGTAATAGGTCTGCTCTTCCTGACCCGGATAGGTTGACACCACATCCGAGCCACCAGGACGAATCCGGACGGTGCCATCCGGTGCGGTTTGGGCTTCCACCTTCATCGCGGTAGGGGAACTGACCCCGTTACCGCCAGAAGTAGCACTATAGTGCTGGGACCGGACTATCTCCGCTGGATAATCATAGCCAAGCTGATTCAACGCCCAAGGCCAATTTTTGAGATCTGCCATTTTGGTGTGCTCCTTATTGCATCGAAGAAAATGTGTGCGGCCACGACGCCGTCATCGACGCCGTATACGTGTCATCCACCGCCTGAAAAGAAAACGCATGCTGCCCAGGCGGGATCACTAGATCTGAGAACCGGCTGCCGTCACGGATCCACGAAAACGCAGCACGCACCGACGGGGAAGTCGTCGAATGAATATTGATCGACCGGGCACGAGAATCCACCACCAGGTACTCGTCATACGCCAGAGTCCCCGACAACGCGAACCGCCAAAACCCTTGAAGCTCGACGACCGGATCAGTCATCGGCCCATCAAACCGCAACATCACCGGCGCCGGATTCTCACCGTTATTCGTCGCCCACCTGTCCCGCACACCACCAGACCTGGCAAAACGAACCGGAAACCGAACCGGCACACGCAGCCCACCAGAAGCACCAGGAGCCACCGCAAGAGAGACTGATTCATCGTCCGTTGAATATGCCCATGGGTCCATGTAATCTGCGGTCAGTGAGAACTTCACAGCCAAAGGAGAAGACCACACCGGGGTTTTCAAACCATCCCTGTACGCAATATCTCTGTACCTTGCCTCGCCCGTGGCCGGATCCGTCAGCACAATCCGCACAGTGCCATCCGCACGTTTGAGAACCTTTGTCAGTTCAGCTACCAACCGCCGAACCTCAGCCGCTGAAGTCGACCGAATAACAATCGGCAAGAACATGTCTGACTCAGTTTCACGCTGCACGCCCAACATAGCGCCACGACGTCCCAACCGCGGCGTCAACTCATTCTCAACATCCCCAGCACCAAAACCCTCAGCATCATCAGTCAACTTGTACCCGTGCCCGTACATGTTCGGACGCAGCACAATCTGGCCAACATCAGATTCAATAGATGCGACGAGCTGTTCATGTGGTGCGGATGGTGGCGCTACATATTCAGTTACCATCAGATCTCCTTATAGTCGTGCGAATCGTTTCGTTTCGCGACGGAGCTCAGTGGCTATACCTTTCGCGATCCCACGGTCATCCTTTGAGAGAGGCCCGTTGAAGTTCAGATCACCTCGTGACTGCTGGTACTTAGCGATGGCTTTGCCCATCCGGTCGTAATCAATCTCCGGACCCGCTAGGACTTGTTTGGTTTGTCGGTTGTTCAGGACTGTTTCGCCGCCTTTGAAGTTGACGAGTTCTGCTCCTGCTTCCCCGACCATGTGCCAGCCGTCTCGTGCGTGGTGTGTACCGAGTTCGTAGCCGCGGCCTTGCCCGATGGCGTTGAGCATCCCGGTGACGCCGTACCTGTTTTTTGCGTAGGCCATGCCTGCTGCAGCGTTGTGTAGCGGGTTCATGATGTTTTTCATGCCCGGCAGGGAGTAGGCGGCAAACGTTGGTGGGATGACCTGCAGTAGACCGCGTGCGTGGTTGCCCATTATCGAGTTGATGTCACGGATGCCCTGAACTGCTGACGGGTTTCCGCCGGACTCGGTTTGAACCTGACGCAACCATGCTGACACGTACCGGTCAGTGGTCGGCAGTTTATTCAGTGCCAGGGCTTGTCTGATGACGGCACCCCAACGGTCGGAGCCGCCGCCTGAACCACCAGCGGGGACACCGCCGCCGCTTCCTGCGGCGTTCCACCATGGCATGGGGTTCACGTCATTCCAGGCACGGTCGCGGTGCACTTCCCAGTGGAGGTGATCGCCGGTCGAGTTACCGGTGGACCCTTGGTGCGAAATGTGTTGGCCGGGGGCTACTGGGTCTCCTGGTTTCACACGGATCCCGCCGATGGGTGCGTGTCCGGAATAGGTGAATAATCCGCCCAGGTGCTCGATCAAGACACCTAGCCCTGTCCGTCCGGGTCCGATGTTCATACCCGTGTCACGAACGACACCACCGGTAGCTGAAACTACTCGGCCGTGACCGCCGGCAATGTCAATACCCGCGTGTGGGTAAGCGCCGCGCCCAGCACCGTATGGTGAAGTAATTCGGCCTGACGTTGGACGTACCCATCCATCGCCGCCCATCATGGATTCCATGTGAGTTTCGATGCCTTTGATTACTTCATCGATGGTGTGCGCACCAGCAGACTTCAACCAGTTGGCTGGGAGTTTTGCTTTATGCTCGGATCCGATACGTTTTGCGTCACCGGTGAATTCACCGATGATGCCGCCATCTGCGAATGCTTGGGTCGGACCTGCGATGGCGTCTCGGATTGCTGATACGCCACCGGTTCGGGCTGCGGCGTTCATTGAATGGATCCAGTCAGAGCCAACTGCGCGGGTGAATTCTGGTCGCATGACTGCTTCGCCACCGGACAGTTCTAACTGGCCACCGGTGGGGGAACTGAACGAGTGCACGTCCAAACCGGGTGTGTAGCCTGGCATGATTCCACCGGTTGCAAGCCGTGTTGGTGTGCCGACGTCTACTCCCATGTCTCCGTACGCTTTATTGAGCGCGGATGAGAAGGAGCGCATGACGTCAACCAAGTCATTGACACGACCAGTGAATGGCGATCTGGTTTGTCCCATTTCTGAGACAAGCCCAGACCTCAGATCACCAGCAGCCGAAATCCCCTGATCCCGCATAAGCGAGAACTGTGTAGCTGCAGATGCTCGTAGTTGACTGGCCTGTGATGTGCCATCAGCCTGTATAGCAGCGAACTGTTGCCCAGAGTGCACACGTAGGGCGGACGTTTGTGATTCGCCGGCATCTCGCATGCTTTGGAACTGTGCAGCAGTGTTCGACCGTAGCTGGTCGGCCTGACTGATCCCGATTGCACGCATCGCGTTGAACTCAGCAGAAGTCGCATCTTTCATAGATCCGGTTGCTGTGCCAGTAGCTCGATCCATATCAGCCATATTCTGGGCTGTAAGCGCGACCATGGATCCAAGTTGCGACTCCGTGATGGTGCGCATCAGGTTCATGTTGGTGCGCGTGTTCTCGGTCGTCGCATCCTGTGATTCGGCACTATCTGATTCAATCTCGCTGAAGTTATCCCGAGTGGATTTCAAGAGCATTTGCATGGTCTGGTCCCACACATCAGTTAGTGGTGACGTGTCAGGTGAACTGACTTCCCCAACTTCCGGCATGCTGACTTCACCGTCGATGCCACCAGATGCCATGCCGGTTGCTGTTGGTAGCTCGAATCCTGGCATGCGTGCGATGGCTTCATTGAGGATTGCTCGTGAACGTGTGGAGCCGTCTAATGGGATCCAGGCTTCGTCAACGTCACTGCGGTCACCAGCGAACCGGATGTCACCGGGTGCGACCATTTGAGCGATATCCATGACGGATGCCCCGGTGAGCCCACCGGCAGCCATACCCATGACGTCGATGCCACCGAAGAACCGGGGTGCCATGATGCCAGAACCAGCACTCGAGCTTTGCCCGGTGTCGAGCATCTGCAGGCCTTTACGGGCACCGGACGGGTTGAGGGTGACGCCAACGTTGAGGTTGCGTGGCCGGTTGATCCACTCGTTGACGGCTTCGGTGGCCGCGTCGAAACCAACAGGTTTAACCTCAACCTTCCCCTCGGGCAGGGTTTTGACCTCATACCCGAGATCTTCGAGCTCGTCGATGACATCTTGTGAGGTGCCTTCGTCGGTGATGTAGGTTTCGCCATCGGGCACGGATTCGATCTGGTCGACCAGCCCCAGCACATCTTTCTGGGTATCAGTGACACTGTCGTTGTGGGTGATGATGTACGACGTGATTGAGGGGACGCCCAGAATGCTGTTGGTGAGCGCATCAACTTCTTCCTGGCTGAGATACCCCTCTTCCTGTAAGTCCTGCAGAGTCGCAATGTACGGTTCGTAGGCTTCGGCGATCGCTTCCTGCGTCCGAGCCGCTGACCAGTCCTGGGCTTCTGCCTGGTCATAGATTTCCAGGGCAGCCTCGTGCGCTTCGTCGCCCATGCCCTGCAGCATCCGGTTCAGATCATTGCCCAGCTCAGTATGCGACGGCATACCCGTGGACAAGTCCACCAGGCTTTCGTCCATCTCCTCAATGGCCTCGGCGTTGTCCTCAAAGAAGCCGTTGAGGTCACGTTGCGCGGTGGCCAGGTCCCGGTCGCGCTCTTCTTGGGTTTTGGTGACACCGTTGAGCTCGTCGAGGGCTTCGTTGAGTGCCTTGACCCGGTCGTTCATGTTGATGGTTTCATCAACCGCATCCGTGATGGCTTCCACGTACCGACGGTGCGAGCGTTCGCTTTCATCTAGCTGTCGGTTGCGTTCCTTCTCAGCTTCCGTGGCTAACCGGATCGCTTCCGCTTCGAGTTCGTGGGCTTGGATCTGCTCCTCGATGTACTCCACCACCGGGGAGATCTCCATCAAATGCTTGGCATCTTCTTCGGAGTGTTCCAGGGCCAAGTGTTTCTGGTAGATCGCTTCACGAATGTCGTCGTAGGCGTCACCCTGGTCGAGGATGGCCGCGGTCATGTCCGCCGTGGAAACACCGAAGGTTTCCATGGATTCGCCGAGTTTGTCGAGCTTGTCTGCAGTGATCGCTTCTTGCAGCTGCTTGATGACGATGGCTTCGGTCGCGTCAGTAAAAGCACCGGTCTGCTCGTCAAGCGTGGAGGAGAGTTCTTCGGCGCGTTCTTTGGCTTCCCGCTGCTCGGTCGCCCACATGGTGACCAGGGCGGTTGCGCCCATTAAGGCGATGCCCCATGGCCCACCGAACAGGCTCATGATGCCGGTGGCTGCCCCGCGTAGCCCTTTGTTAGCAGTGTCACCCACTGCGCCAGCTGCAAGGCCTACGGCGGCCCGGAAGTCGCCGGTGGAGTCCAGGGCTCCTTCGAAGGCGCCGGTCCAACCGCCCATCTGTCCAAGCACGTTCCCAACACCGGTGGTCATGTTGCTCAGCGCGGTTTTGACTGGCCCGCCGGTTTGGCCAAAGATCACCGCAGCAATCGCAGCGTTGCGGACAGGTTCGGGCAGTTCGGAGAACCATTCCACCACCGGGCCGATCACGTCAGCGACGACAGAGAGCACATCACCAGTAGTTTCTAAGGCTGTGGTGAACGTACCGGAAGCCACCCCAGCCAGGTCGCCGAGTACACCGATCAGGGGTTCGCCGGCGGATAGGATGTCGCCTAGTCCGTCACGCATCTCCGGAGACGCCATAGCGGCCGCACCTAGAGCAGCAGGCAGTGGTCCTAGCGCGGAAGTCAGCCCACCAATGACTGGGATGTTTGAGGTGGCCATGACGAACATGGCCGTCGATAGGCCGGCGATGGCTGGGGCGTGGCCGCCGAGCCTGTCGAGGATGTTTTCGAAGTCGGAGGGGTCCCACCCGTTGATGGTGTCGACCGCGTCTTTCATGGTGATCCGGAACCGGTCAAACGCCGGTTCCAGTTTGGTATCCAGCACGGATACCACACCAGGCACCTGATCCTCCACAGCACGCAGTACGTCCGCGAAGTCGTTCGCCCAATCAACCGCTTTACCGCCACCATTCGGATCAACGAACGGACGCGCCATCTCAGCACCAATATCACGGGTAGCCGCCTTGATACGGTCCAGCGCACCGACCATAGTGTTCTTGACGTTCTCAGCTGCACCACCGAAACGCTTCGTCATCCCAGTAGTGAGCGCCTCAACAGCTTCACCAGCATCAAGGGTGCCCTCGGTAACGGAGTCCCGGATCTGTGCCCCGGTTTTACCCATCTCCTCACCGATAATTGAAGCCGCATCAATACCACGAATGCCCAGTTCATTAAAAGTTTGCGCGGTGAGTTTGCCGGTGCCCTCGACCTTAGCCAGCACGTTAGCTATACCAGCTATATCCTCGTTGGAACCCCCAACAGCAGCCACAGCATCCTGGATAGCGCCAAGGGTAGGGACAACATTCTCGGCTTCCATACCGAAACCCAAGAGCTGCTGCTGAGCCTTGATGAACACGTCTTTAGCAAACGGTGACGTCGTAGCGAACTCGTCCAACTTGTCCATCTGAGCATTAGCCTTCTCGGCTGACCCCATAATGGTTTCCAGCGCCGCCCGTGACTGCTGCTGCAACGTGTTGTAATTCGCGCCAGTCAAGAACACTGCAGTAGCAAGACCAGCAGTTGCAGCAGCACCCGCAGTAGCTGTCTCTACAGCCGCCTGCCCCATGCCCTTAGTCCAGTCTTTGAACTTGCCTGAGGACTTACCCATATCGCGTTCAGCGCTCGACAAGTCACGGTCAAAACCAGACTTATCCATCCGCAAATATGCGACAAGTTCAGCAGCGGTTAACGCCATTTGGGCACGCTCCTAACACCACAGATCACATGTGGTCAGAAAGTTCTTTGGAGGATGGGTCAGGGGGAGGGAACACAGCCCTTGAGAATGGGTTATTGTCAGCGAGCAGGTAGGCGACTCGTGTAGAGAACCACCGCCACGATTTGCGGTGGAACAGCTCTTCTAAATCAATGTTTAGGACTGCTTGGAACGCGCCTTCGAGGATCCGCCAGTTTTCGATGATTTTGGTGTAGTTGACGGTTTTTTGGCGGCCGTCGTGTTCTGCGAGCTCTTCGTCTTCGACTTCGTACCACTCGTAGAGGCCGGTTTCTTCGTCGTACTCTCCTCTTCCCCACTCGTGCTGAAGAGATTCAATGCGGGGAGTGTCTTCGCTACTTCTTTTGGGTCCCCATCACTGTTCCAATACGCTTCAGCAGCGTCACGACCAAAAATAAAGTCATGATAAATAACCTGAGAAGCCATCCCGATAGCTCGTGACGGGATGCCATCTTCAACCATCTGGTTGTAGAGTTCTTCACCAAGCAGTTCCTTAGTTGAGATGCTGGCATCAGCTTCTGCGATGTCGGGGACCGGCTCTGGGGTAGGAGCTTCCTTGCCTGCTTTTTTGGCTGCTTCTGCTGCAGCCCGGTTTCGTTCCTCGATTTCCACGGCTTCGCGTCCTTGTTCCAGGATGAGATTGATGCGGACGCCGAGCTTTGCGCTAACTTCGGGAAGTTTGTATGTTTTCCCGTGAATGGGCAGCTCGATATTATTTGCGAAGGATTCATAACTTTCGAAAGCCACGATTGGCTCCTTTGTGTCTGGTGGGCTAAAAGTTGTGGGGTCACACCGGGCGGACGCGCCCACCAGAGAACGTCCGCTCACGGTGTGACCGGTAGTAGTGAAGTCAGACAGTTTTGGGCAATAAAAAACCGGGAGTAATCGTTACTCTCCGGTCTGGCCTTCTTCGTCTTCTTCAGTTCCATCAGGAACCTCAGGCTCCTGGTCGTCTTCCTCGTCCGGGTCCGGCTCTGGTTCCGGATCTGGGTCGGGCGAGGTTTCTAGTTTCCCGGGTTCTCAATCGGGGCACGCTTGCCGTTGCCCTGCAGGGTGACGTTCACCGTAGACAGAGCAGACGGTGCCCCACCCTGTGGCTCGTACTGAACAGAGGCGGTACCCTGATAGGCTTTCTCACCCTCACGTTCGAACCAGCGGACCTCAAGCATCGAATCAGAACCGAACTTGTCGGATGCTTCCTCAAGGATCAACTGACCAGGGTCTTGTTCGCGGGATTCTGCACCGACCTTTTCGATAAACCCAATCGCCAGCGACCACCCCTGAAGGGTCTTCTCCTGAGTGGACCAGCCATCATTATCGAAGTCGGTAGAATCCTCAAACGAGGGTTCCAAGGATGGTTGGAACGAGTTGATGCCCCGTACACGAGTCCACTCATCTTCCTCGCCGCCGCCGATTGGACGGACTTCAACTGCCCAGCGCCGCGCCAAAAGAGACGCGAGGGCAACATTGTTTTCAGCCATTTTGAGCTGCCTTCCTGTACACATCTATGTACATGTAATAGTTGTCAGTTATCTGATAATTGCCGGTGTCGTTTGGACCGAGGTTGGCTAGCGAGTTCCGCCAGATCAGTGGGAGGTTGTATCCGCCGAAGTCCTGATTTTCTAGGCCATGAAAAGTGGCTTCCAGGCGGTCTGCCACCGCCATCGCCTGATCAACACGTGGCCCCTGAGTTCGGATCATGATTTGAACACCTAGGACGTCGACACCGGGTTCGGTGTCCATCATCACGGGGTAAGGATTTATGCCTAGTACTGAGTTGAGTTCATGGGGGAGTTCACCAAGCACGATCCCTGGCGGATCAGTCTCATCGGAATACAGCCCGTCCGGATCCCACGTGCCGATACCTACCTCGGTCATTAAATGAATAAACCCCCCAAGAATTTGAGGGGTTTTAGAATCAGTCATCTGCGGGATCATGACGACCCACCAGCCTTACCGATAGCATTCATCAGATCCTGTTGAAACTGCTTCCGATAATCATTGGCAGCACTCTCTAAAAACTTCGGTTGACCTGTCGTCCTCCGATAAGAGAAAATCTCGTGCTGATACACCGCATATGGGGAATCCGAATACACGATCGCTACAAGATTATGAGGTTCAGCAGTCGCAACCTTCAACGAATCCTGGAGCGCCCCGGTCCGGTGTGGAGTGCGCCTTTTAGCGTCCTCACACACCTTTTGAGCACTAGCATTCAGCCCTGCCGCAGCACCAGCTGTAATCATCTGATCTACTTGGGGTCCGTACCATTTCAGGTCCATAACAGCGCCTCCCTATTTGAGGTCTAGGACAGTGTGCGAATTCCGGCCCGTGCGCCACTGCTGGACGGCAATGACCTTTGAACTAACCTTGTTCGTCTCACCGGGCCACACAGTGACCTCAGAACCTTCCGGAACATCAGTCGGATCTATATGGACAGAAGTGTTTGACACAACCTCTTGCCCCTGCGAATCCCGAACAAGTTTCCGCTCCGAATTCACAATCCCAACCCGCTCATACGGGTCAGAATAAACATCCTCGCCATAAGCATTCCGGCCCCGGTAATCCTTGATGATCACCCGGTTAATACGCTTACTGAACGGGATCACGGGAGCCTCCATGACGGAGCACTCACACTGATCGACCCAAACCGACGCTGCGTTGGCATCAACTGCGCAAGATCCTCCCGCAGCAGTTCAATCACACCAGACGCACTACTACGCCAGAATGAGGTCGACACACCCGCGGTCGAGTCGGACTGGACACCTTGCGGGTTGCGTATGACACGCAACACCATGCCCTCCACGACGCCGCGAACAGTGTCCTTAGACAACGTCCCGGCGTTCAATCGTTCTTCTAAGCGGGGCACACGTGACACGACCAGACGCTCAGCACGCAAAATCAGTGGCGTGATCTGATCTAGATCAGGCTCACCAAGATGCAACCCGAACCCGACATCAGCAATGTCTTGGGCGGTCACCCAACGTGTTTTTGGTTTCTCATCAGTCATGATCCACCTCCACGCGGGTAGTTAGGCTTCCAAATAGGCGTTAATGATGTCCAAGATGTCAGACTTCTTGGTGGCACCGTCCAGGTCGACGTCGTGAGCTTCTGCCCAGTCCGTCAGCTCTGCGATGGTCCAGGACTCGTTTGGCGGTTCTTCAGGATCTGTGTCAGATCCATCGTCTCCACCATTTTCTGGGTCGGAACCGTCATTGCCGTCGCCTGGTTCAGGCTCCGGTTCGGGTTCCGGTTCTGGTTCTGGGTCCACGTCGGACGAGGTAGCTGCCAACTCATCCACCAGCGCATCCATCCACTCAGGAACTGGATCACCTGGGGCGAACTGGTACAGTTCACCATCCTCGCCAATGCGAGATACATACCCTGTAAACATTCGACTCACCTCAATCTCCTTCCAATGATCAAGCCCGTGTTCTAGCTCAACACCAGGCCGGAAAGAGTCAGGTTAGAGTTCGGTGCGACAGGCAGCGAAATAGCCGATGCCTTTGTCCAGCGTGCCACTGGATCATTATCAGAGTACGAACCAACTACCACGCCAGGAGCCTCAGCAGCATCGATCTGGTAACGCTCGTCAATAGACTCAGCGGTAACACCCCACAGGGTTTCACCAATCTTGTTGCCGGCAGGTGGCAGGAACAAGATGCGCTTCGGATCCAGAATCGAACGTGCACCACCATTGCCGTCATCAACCTGCACGTCATAAGTGCTGATAGATGGCAGACCAAAGGACTGCAACAGTGCGTTCAGGGCATCACGAGTCACAATGTTCTGGGTAGAACCAGGTGGAAGAACATAGGCTCGAATCGTTTCGTTGCGCATAAGTGACGCAACAACTTGTTCCGAGGTCAGCATCTCGCCTGGGCGAATACCGTTCGTAGCCACATACACTGCAACCCAGGCCAGAAGATCCTCAATAGGATCGCCTCCGGCATCCCAACGAGTAGCAGCAGTCTGAGTGTGATTCGCAGCGCGACCAAAGTCAGCGGTTAGTGCAAGTTCATTCTCTGCAATTTCCACTTTTCCGAGCATCAGTGCGTCGCCACGGGCAATCTCGATACGAGTATGGATCGCTTTGGCAAGATCCACAGCGTCATCCATGATCTGGTTACGCACCGCGTCATCCAGGTTGCGGAGCTTCAGCCGGTCGTATTCGCTAAGGCGACGCTTCTCCGAAATCGGAGGCAGTTCACCCTGAATAGTGGTGATACCTTTACGACCAGTGATCGGCGATTCCGTATCGTAGGATCGGAACGCAGCGGCCTTCGCCAGTCCACCGCCACCAACGTTCGCACGGAAATCAATATCATCCGTGGGAGTGTTCGGCAGGTACTGCGCAAGACCAAAAGCATTCTGCGGCAGATCCTCAAGCGCTGCACGCACATAGCCAGTCAGCTCCGCCGCTTCAATATAATCATTCGAAAGCACAAGTGCCATGATTTGCCTCCTTAGGCGAAGATAATCCGACCAGCCACAGTCTTCTGGGCAGTCTCGGAAACGGATACAGGTAGACGATCAACTTTGACGCGCCCATGCTCAAGCAACGCGCCACCAGCACGACCAGACGTGTCAGCCGGCACTTTGATCGGAGTGAACAGGAACCCGGCAAGAACATGGTCCTCACCATCGGTGTACAAGCCGTACAGGTCCTGTCCGGAAGCAGTGCCGGTTTTCATCAATGGAATACCAGACACAATCCAGCCATCCGGATAATGATCGGCTCGGGTAAGCGTGGAAACATCCACCGTGATTGTTTGCGCAGCGTTCGTCCCGTGCGCCGAACCGAGCCAAGACTGGTCATCAGCACCAAAGGACTTACGCGAAATAGTGAGATCCATGATCCCTCCTAAAATAGTGTTTTACTTATTTGCCGCGACGTTGGGCATACAGGTCTTTACCAGCTTGAACCGAGCCGCCAAGACCTTTCCCTCCACCACGGTTTCCGCCGCCTGTGTCAGGCCAGGATTCTTTCTTCTTCTCACCTGGAGCATTCGCTTCCAAGTAAGCGTTTACCTTGTCGGAATCAACCTCACCGTTATCAGTGAGGAAAGCTTTACGATCAATGAACGACAGTCGGCTGTCAATGTCATCATCTTTGAGTCCGTGACCTTTGAGCGTGCCACGGAGCATCGCATCAACCATGCGATCTGAGTATTCTTGTGCTGCCAGAGCTTTACCTTCTTCACGGGCTTCTTCGATCTGTTTTTCTGCATCAGTCATGGTGGACTGTTTTAGTCGGTCCCGCTCAGCTTTGATCGCGTCGTAGTCTTCACGCTCTTTGGACCGGCGCTCATGCTTCTGGGCATGATATTTCCAGTACGCGGCCTGCTGGTCAGCGGTCATATCCTTGATCGGAGTCTCATCTGGGTAGCCGTGCTCATTGAGCTTCGTTTCACCAGTAGAGCCAGACTGTTCGCCACCGTGCTGGCCTGTGTCATCACCGGGTGGATCTTCGGTATTTGAACCACCTTCAGGCTCAGTAGCGAAACAGGACAGCGCGTAATGCCAGAATGGTTTTTTGATAAACATGACGTTATGTTCTCCTTGACGGAATTAGGTGGGCTTAGCCGAGCTTCGTCAACTGATGAGCGAGCCGGTCGATTTCGGTTTTGTACTTGCGAATCGCAGCATCACGGTTCTCCCCGGACGCACGTTCAGCAAGAGCTGTTGATAACGCTTTTTCTTGTTCAGCTATATCGGCACGAATACCGACCACGCGAGCGTTCCGTGAGTCCTCTCGGATCGTGTACAAGCTGCGGTTAGAACTGCGAACATCCGTAAGAATCGGGCCGTACTCAGAATGCTCATGCACAACAGCACGAACCTTCGACAACCCCTCGGAACTTGTGCCTCCAGCCGCGTCATAGAGACGGGTAAGATCTTCCCGATTGAGTTCCTGTCCGAGATCTCGACCATCGATAACAGGGGCCACCTCACAGTTACAACCGGAATGAATTGGCAACAGATCAAAAGAACCGTAAATCTGGTCAGATGCTGCAATACATAGCCCACAAGAACCAGTCTTCGCTAGCTCAGGCCGCAAAATACGACGAAAACCAGCGACCATGCCTGAATTCGCCGCTAACGTTGCCCTGGACTGCTCACGAGCGCCTAATGCCACATCCATCTGAGCCATACGATTCGCACGATCCAAGACCACAGCCAATGCACTCAAATGATCCGCACCGGTCGAACGTGAGTACCGGTACTGAGTTGCCAGCCGATCATAGGCATCAGCGGCAGTAGTGCCTGCACGGACTGAACCGTCAACAACCGCCGGCCCATGATAAACGGACTGATCAGATAGCTGCTTCAACAACATGTGCAAATAGGCATCAGTCTGCCGAGCAGATAACCGTGTGGCGCCATCAACAATCGACCCCAAATGACCTGAAAGCTCGGCCACCAGATCACCCTGATACCAACCATCAAACTGTGCTAACTGCGCCCCAATGCGCTGCTGTGTCGCCTGGGTGAGCTGTTCTCGGAGCTGACCAGTAGACCCCACGATCTCGGCAACACTTTGACCAGCCATGATCGCCTACTCCACCGGTTCAAGACTCGGCTGACGGTTCGTAGGCTCCACCATCAGATCACGAGTCAAATCCTCTTGCCGTTGAACTTCCATCTCATCGGCTTCCTCCGGTGATGCTTGCCAAATCTGCATGACCTGCGCACGGAACGGCAAAATACCACGAGTCTGAGCCATCGCAGATGACTTCGCACCCAACGAGTGACGCTCGGCCGGTTTCCAAGCAATCCGCAAACCTTCAGTAGCCGCCCGATCATCCTCGTCAGCCATCCGGAGCATGAGCGACAGTGCGCGCTCGTGGGATTCACCGAACAGGTCTTGGCGGTCCTCAATTTTGAACGTCCGCCCTTCACGAGCAAACGTGGCGCCCTCAGCAGACTGATTCTGCCCTTCAGGAGAAAACATGGCCAGAGGTGTGAACGTCACAGCACTCAGTTGCTGGATAGCCCGGTCAACTCCAGTCCAAACTGGGGTCAAATCAACTGCCCCGGACTCCCACATCTCCGCGGACTCCGGTAACTGCCACAGGGCACCAGGATCAGCAGAAAACACGTCATCGTAATTAATTTCTTCGCCAGTATCTGGGTCATACTGTGGCATATGATCAGGATGAACCTTGATCCCACGCTGTTTGAATGCCTGATACGTGGCAATGACCATGCCTTGCAAGATCAGGTGGTCAACACGGTCAAGAATGTCCCTGTGGCGTTGGAACTCACCAATACCTTCCTCATTACGGTACGTAATGACCGGCATTGTGTCCTCAAACCCAGAGGGTAGCGCTATTCCGTCAGCACCCCCGTATTCCTCATCCCACTCGAAAGCGTGCGGAGAGAACCGCGGTGCACGACCAGTATTCCCCGCCGAACGCGAGCACCGGAACACACGACCAGGCAAATACAACCAAGCCATATCACGAGAAACAACATCATTGTGCGTGATTTTCATGGCTGCAAGCGATTCAGACTGCACCATAGGATCCTGAACCGTGACCACTTCACGCGGATCCTCAGCAGTGAACCGAATACCGTGACGCTCATGGAACCCAACGATCCCGTACGCCCAACCAGAAATTAGTGCATTACGATGCACATCAGCCGACGCAGCCCTCATCCCAGACGACCGCATCAACCGCCACGCAACAAGGTCACCTGTTGAACCAGACTCAACACTGGTCGACACAGACTGAATCTTCAGAGGGTACCGGACAGCCTTCACAACCATCTCAGCAAACGTGGTCCGAGCGATACGATAAAACCGCTTCGCAGCATCCGGAGCATCCCACAACGTACGAGGCAACAACGTGTCACCCTCATACCGGCGATACAAGTCATCGTAAAGCTCACGACGCCCATGCAACTTATCGGACAGCTTCTTCAACCACCAGCCCGGAGACTCTGGTGTTTCAACACTTATAGCCACGAAACACCCCCTGCGAGTGAAAACACATTGATCACCGAATACGACGAGGCCGCTGCGGAACCCGCCTACGACCCAAACCTTTAGCTAACGCTTCTTGCCTTGCAGCCCACGCCAAAATCATTGACACAGCAGCATCAACCTTGCGAGGCGAATTTTCACCATCTTTACCAATCGCAAGCCGACCATGAGACATTCGTCGTTTAGCATTCAAAACATGCCTGGTCAGGTCATACGATCCGTCATGAGTCATATCGCCATTGAAAATAGCTTTCTCAGCTTCCTCAATCGCAGTCTCATTCCGACGAGCAGATCCGCCACCCATCCACCACTCAAACGGGTGGTTCCTAGAAACTTTGACCTCAGTTTGCGGCCCCCACTTGGCTTCCCACTTATTAATATGAGAGCGCCAATCTTTCCCTGGATCCGCATAGAACGCGCCTACCTTATACTTCGAGAAAGTCTCTTTCAGCAGGGCTTCTATCTCAGGAATTGGCGGCTCCCACGCATCCCAAGTTTTCTTATCGTCAGGGGCTTCCCAAATACCAAGTTTGAACACATGTCCATCATTGATACGACAGCCGATCAACGCGGTAGCATCAGGTTTACCTTTCGCCCGACCCCGAGACCCGTCAAAGCCCATAACAATCGCGTCACCCGGTTTCAACGGGGCAACCGGGTCTTCCTGGATTGATGCCTCACGAGCAGCCCAGTCAGTCTGGCCGACCCAAGCATCTGAAGCCTGCGTGATCTGGTTCAAGAAGTCAGAACGAGATTCCATCTCATCCGCGTCTTCATCCCAGATCGACTGAATCAGAATTTCAAGGTCAACCCAACCTGGCGCACACGGCGGATCATGGATCAGACAACCATCAGGATGAGCAGAAGCATCACCATAGGCCACACGCAACCCGTGTAACAACGACTCGCGCTCCATAATCTCAGTAGCACCAGGGGCTTCACGGTGATCGTAAAGCAAGCCCTTTTCGTTCTTCGCTCGGCCCTCAACCTGCGCAAAATACGCTTTAGCAGAGGTCTCAGCTATCGACCCCTCACCAGGAGTGAAAGCGTTCGGTGCCTCAATAAACGAACCACCACGTTTAGCCGTGTTGTTCTTCAGGACAGTGAACATCTTCTTAGATTCAGCAGAAGTCCACTGCTCAGTCTGATCCAATAGGGCGAACTGCGACGGCAACCCTTTTGTAGAGTTCGTAGACATCGCAACCGGCATGATCTTCCCATACGGAAGATTCACCTGAGCCTCCATCGGCTCAAGACCCATATAATTATCATGAATCGGAGCATGCCCCGTCAGCATGTCAAGCAACGGCGTCCACGCGTTGAACGTCTGCTCCTCAGTCGCCGCAGCAACCACAATCAACGGCTGCTGCACCGTAGACCACGGCTTACCAACCGGCTTACCGTTAGCGTCCCAGCCATCAAAGATCACATCGGCCATGCCCTCAGCAATGCCAATCGCCGAAAGAAACGGGGACTTACCCCAACCACGTGGCCTGGAAATCACGCCACGACGGATAACACGACGCCCCGTAATAGGATCCAACTCATAAAACCGCAGAACAAACTCAGCCTGCTCCTGAGTTGGCATGAACGGCTCATAGTCCATTCGATCTGGCATCGCCAGATTCTCAATCATCCAATCAAGAACACCGAAACCAAGCGTCGGATAGTCACCAGGAAACTCAGGCCGAAAAACCACAACAGCCCATTAGCTGGACTTCTTGAAATCAGCCTTCGTGACATTCCCAAAGCGCTCACGAGCCGACTTTTCAGAAGCATTACCACGCCCCTCGTCGCGCTGATCAGCATCAGCAAACTGAATGCGTAACCGCGCACGATCTTCAGGCGTCGCACCAAACTTCGCAACACGCAGCCGGAGTTCCCCAGCAACACGCTGATCACCAGACCAATACCAGTGATGGATTAGCGCCGTATCAAGCAAAAATTCCCAGTCAGTCGTCCCAAAATTATCCGACAGAGGAGAATCAGCCCACATCTTCCACCAAGCAAGCGTCTGAGGATGCCACGGCTCATCAATTTCAGGAAGTTGTGGCTGATCTGCGCGTTCAAAGCGAACCGTAGTAGACGGGACGGCATCTTTATTCTTGCGAGCGCGACGGCCATTAGCCTTAGGCGCGGGACCCATACCAGCGATAGCAATCACCCCTCTACCTTCTGAGCGGCGTACCAGGCACGCTTTTGAGCGTTGATCTTGTCTCTGTTAGCTTTACGATATTTGCGCTGCGCATCTAATGCACATACGCGACACTCACGCTTACCGTTCGGACGAACACGCGCATCTTCTAAGCTGTGACCACGCAAGCAAATGTTTTCCCGAGCAGCAATGGCAGACGGTGCCATCCCTCTACGAATATTCTCAGCAGGCGTTACAGGCTCTAAATGCCCCGGATTAACACATCGTTGATTGCGGCACAGGTGATCAATGTGAAGCTCTCGTGGAATCTCCAAGCCTGTAGCCATTTCATAGGACAAGCGATGTGCTTGGACCCTCACGCCGTCTTTACGGATACGGCCATACCCGCCAGTGGTGTGACCTTTCCAGATCCAGCAAGTTTCAGTTCTTTCAACCCGCTTCCAAAACCTACTTTCGAGCGGAAGGCCGGCTTCATCAATCGCCATGTCGGCTCCTTAAAGTCCAAAAACCGCCTCTCTTGTCGAGCGGCGGTTCATTCAATATGCTTTTATGTCGGTTAGATCAAGTGTTTACAGATAGTTGAATTCGTCAACGAAAAATCTCCAGACCCGTACAACATGCGAGAGCCAGGGCGGTGCGAGTCTTAGGCCATGTGGGGGAGGGGGTGGACCCATCGGGTCATAATAATTCTGATCTGAAATAAAAAGTCAAGTGGTTTTGAAAACTTTTCTGAAAAAATCTTTTGTCGCGTACCCCGTACCCCTGCCTCAAAGAAAATCTGTGAGCCGCCAGGATGCCCCTGTGCAGTCTTGCTAGTCGCCTTGCCTGCGTTGGGGTAGCTTTGTGACTCCGAGGCGTTCACGTAGGTATTTGCGGCGTTGCATGGGGTGCATGAGTCGGGCTTGGTTGATGATGCGTTCGCGTTGGGATTCTTTGGCGGTTTCTACGTTGTGGCAGTCGCGGCATAACCATTGCAGGGACTCGTCACGGTGGTCGTCTGGTGCGCCTGCGTGGTGGCAGTCGGTACCGGTGTTGGGGCAGCGTTGGCCGTTGACTTGTTGTTCGCATTGGCCGTTGGCGCGGTCGTGGATGCGTTTGCGGATTTGTTGCCAGTCGCGTGGAAGTTGTTGACGGCGTTGACTGTTGTCCCAAGCCAAGTGGAGATCAATCCTTTCAACAGGGTTGTTGTGGCTGATCGTTCAGTGCCGAGTGCGAGATGTTATTGTTGGCGCATTTCGTCGCGGAGTTCTGGGTCGCGCCATTCATTGTTCATGTCTATGAAGTCGTCATAGAATGGCCCGCTGAGCATGGCGTCGTAGTCGAACTGGTCTATGAGTTCGGGGCACCAGTGGTGAACTCCTGCCCAGATCACCTCACGACTATTGTCTGGGTCGTTCTCGTAGTGAGCCATGTAGCCGAATGTCCCTATGCGGATATCGCTGCCGGACACGGTGTCAGGGTCGTCACTCTCATTGCGGCTATTGATGATGCGGAAGCATGCGTTGATTCCGGCCTTGATTAGCTCGTCGTCATCTAGGGATGTGATGATGTGGTCTAGGTCGTCCAGGTATCCCTGCTCGGTCTCTGTATGCCCTGTGTCTTGTGCCTGGGGTGTCCCGTCTTGGGCCTCCTGGGCTTTGCGTTTGGCCTGGGCGTCTAGTTGCATTTGCTCGGCTGACTTGCGTGTGGCCTCTGGCTCTTCAGCCTGGGCGTTGTTGGAGCTACACCCTGTGAGCAGGAGCGTTGCTACAGCGAGGGTAGCGGTGATCTTCGGGGTCATGATCTTCATGTTGTCCAGCTTAGTGAGATTCGAGTTCAGCTATTGCTTCCGAGAATGGTGGCGTGCTAGACATTTCGTCATCGAAGTACTGGGCAGTGTCAGGGCACAAGTGGATGATAGCTGCCTTGGTGTGAGTGTCGGGCTTCGAGTCGTCTTTGTATTCTTGGACGTCAGGATAAGCACTGCTATCTATCCGTTTCATCTGAGCTAAGTGCTGAGCGGCGACGATGCCTTCGTGTATATCATTGCTGAGTTCATCGTTGTGCCCCACTGCGGCTGCGAGTATATAGCATGCGTATCGCGCGTCTTCAATGGGAGCGATGAGTGAATACCCGGATTCCACTACGCCATCAGTCAGGAGCACTTCGTACTCATTGTCGGTTGCGTAGATGGGTACGCCATCTTCGTTTAGTTCAGTGATTTGGTCATCCTGAATCCGCTCGGTCCACTGATCAACGTCGAGCTGATCGGTGACGTCTGATGGGCTTTCTGGTCTATGTTCCGCTGCGGAGTGAGTTGTTACTTCAGTTGGTTCAGGCTCTTCGGCTTGGGTGCCGTTTGATCCGCATCCTGTGATGAGTAGTGCGGTGGCTGCGAGTGCGGTGATGAGGTGTTGGGGTTTCATGTTCTCAAGTTTAACCCAGGGTATTCCCAGGTTCTAGATTAGTTCTGCTGGTCGGATTCGAACCGACGACTCTTCGCTTATGGGGCGATTGCTCTACCGCTGAGCTACAGCAGGTTGGCCGACAGTGTGGCATCGCGTAGAACGTCTTCCCGCGTATGTTGTTCCAGTCTTCACCATGAGGTCATTCCGGTAACCTCATGGTCTCTCTGCTGCCGTGGCCAGAGTTGTTACGTTGCACCCTCGGCAAGGTTTGCACTTGCGTCTTGGTTTCCACCAGGGACTTGTGTCTGTGTTTCCACCTGGGATTTGTTTGCCTGCTCTTGCTAACTTGAGCTACGAGGGTCTTTTGCCCGGCCAGGTGAAAGGGTCGCGAGGATGCTGACCGGGCGTTAAATAAAAATAACCGCTGACCTGTGGTCGAACGGTTTCGGGGTCGCTGCTAAGGAAAAGCGGTGACAGCCAATAGTTTAACACAATTGGCGTGATGTTGTCATGCTTCTCTGAGTCGTTGGGTGATGTCGTCTAGGCGGTAGAGGTCTTGTCCTCGCTCGTTTTGGTCGGCGGGTTTGATGTGTCCGCGTTTGATCCAGACGTTGAGGGTGTTGCGCTTCAGCTTTGGGTAGACGGTTCGGATTTCTTCGCGGGTCAGGTGCGCGTCGGGAACTTTGTTGGGGGCGAGTTTGATGTAGGTGCGGTTGAGTCGGGCGAGTTCTTCTTCGTCTTTGTAGATTCTGCGCTCGCAGTCGCGTCCGGTGCAGATGATTTGGTCGGTTAGCCCGTTGGCAGTCCATTCACGTTTGAGCGTGGATCCGCAGTAGACGCAGGGTGTTGGCTCGTATTGTGGATTGAGGCCGACGAGGTGCCAGAGTCTTTTGCGGATGTGTCTGATTTCTTCCCAGTGGTCGTGCCAGGCTGATGTTTCGGGATTGTTGGTTGCCCAGATGGTCATGGTGCGTAGGTAGTCTGTGGGGTTGCCTGTCACGGTGTGGCCGTGTTCTTCGGCCCACATGTCTGCCCAGTTTTTGAGTGCGTCGCCGAGGGTCTTTGGGTTGCGGGTCAGCTCAAGTACGGTGCGCTTGGTGCCGGACAGCTGGGCGGCAAGTACTTCTGGATCTTCAAGCTCTTGTCCGATCCCGAACGGCATGCTGTCACCTCCGCCGCGTGTGGTGGTGTCGTAGCGGGTTGCTTTGAGATGGAGGATTGGCGCCATGGGGTGGGCGAGGGCGTGATCGATGTCGGCGAGGGTCTGGTGGTACCGGTTGACGCAGCGGGTGCAGGCTTCATTGGCGGTGTCTGCGGGGCGTTGGCAGGTGTGACAAGCGTGTGTGGTGGCGCCACAGTCAGCGCATTCAAAGCCGGTGTCGGTGGGGTTCCAGTAGTGGCGGCAGGTCAAGGTTCAGGCTCCTTTGGTGGTGGCTTGTTGTTCGAAGTACCGTGCAAGCGATTTCAGGTGGTCGTAGATTTTTCGCATTTCGTCGTAGTCGTACATGTTGCTGAAGATATGGTTTCCTGCGTGATGGTATGCCCAGGCTCTTGCTACGTTTTCTTGGTCTTGGACCCACGGGTCAGGATGGCTGGGGCGGAACATTGAGTCGTTGCTGCGGGCGTGTTCTTCGAGGTTGTGTTGGTCGACCGCTTGTTGGGCTTGGCGTCCGTCGGTGTAGGGTCCTTGTCCCCATGAGCAGTCGGGGCAGTAGGCGTTGACTTGTTCGATTTGGACGTAAGCGGTCATAGCTGTCCTTTCCAGTGGTTGCGTGCGTGGTGGTCGGCGTTTTCGTAGGCGGCTTTCCATGTTGGTACGGCGCCGGTGGCTGGGCATTTTCGGCATGACCAGCGCCAGGGGATTCCTTGCCAGAAGCTTCGTGCAAGGATGTCTGGGATGTTGGTTTTCTTGTAGACGATGCAGGTGCGTATGATGCCGCCGCGCTGGAAGAATCCGGGGTAGCTGGATCGCTTGATGGTTCCGACTCGGCTGAGTCCTGGTGGGAAGTGTTTGTCTCCGAGGATTCCGCCTGTTCTGCCAGGTATGGGCTTCCATTTGACTGCTGGCCCGTCGCGGTCGAAGTCCACGTGCTGGAAGAGTCCGAGCGGGTTTTGTTTCCCGCATTTGTGGCAGTGCATGTATTGCTCTTCGGCAGTCCAGTGGTAGGCCCATTCGTGGTCACATAGGTGTCCGTGGTATCGGTGGTGGGTCATAGCGGTTTTTCCTTCCAGTGGTGGTTGATTCTTGCGAGTGACACGGTGTGGTGGGGTAGTGGGGCGTCTAGCTCGGCCTGGATGGCTTCAACTATTCGGTAGATGTCGGAGTAGTCAATCTTCCGAGGTAGGACGCGTGCTGCTTGGTTGATGAGTGTTACGGCTTGGTGGTAGGTGATCAGTCCGGTGGCTGCGAGTTTTTGCGCCCAGGCTTCACGTTCTTGGGCGTGTTTCAGGGTTTCAGTGCTGACAGCCCAGGTGCTGGGGATGTGCTGGTTTGGTGGCCAGATGTAGCCGGTCATGGTTGCTCCTTAGAATCCGTTGTGTTGTTCTCTGATTTTGCTGTAATGGCCTGCGAAGTCGAAGGTGAGTCCGCCGGGTCTGCCGTGCCTGTTTTTAGCGATGATCATTTGCAGGTCGTGTGCTTTGCCTGGGTCGGTGATGTCTCGGTGTAGGAGCATGACGACGTCACTGTCTTGTTCGATGCTGCCTGATTCTCGGAGGTCGGAGAGTTTTGGTCGGCTGTCTTCGCGGCTTGTTGATTCCCGGTTGAGTTGTGACAGCATGACGACGGGCACATCCAGTTCCATGGCTAGTAGCTTGAGGTTGCGTGACATGTCGGATACGAACTCTTGGCGGGACCGTCGATCTTGGGGTGCTTGGGCCATGAGTTGTAAGTAGTCAACGACGACACCGGCGATTGGGTCTCGTCGGTCTACGTTTCGTGCGAACCGGCGTATTTCGGTGATGCTGGTTTCGGGTGATTTATTGACTGCGAATGGTCGTCGGTATTGTTGTCGCCATTCCGCGATTTTCCGGTAGTCAGCTTCGGTGAGTTCTTTAGGTGACATGAGCCGGTTCATCGGGATTTCTTGCTGGTTGGATAGGATGCGTTTATTGACGTCGTCCTGTGACATTTCGAGGCTGAACATGGCCACGCCGCCGTGTTGTGCCATTGCTAGACCAAGTTCGACGCCGAGCACTGATTTGCCTACACCTGGTCTTGCTCCGATGGTGTAGAGCGCTCCTGGCCGTAGTCCGCCGATGATCTCATTGAGACTGACCCAGGGTGTGGGGATGAAAGTGTCGTCTTGGTCGAACGTTTCGATGGTGTCGTCGATGGTTTCCCACACGTACTGGACTGGGCTGGTGGTGTTGACTCTGGTGTTTTGGTCTAACCGTTTGCGTGCCTGATCGATGAGGTTGTCGATGTTGCCGGGTTGTTGTGCCATGTCTGTGATGGCGCGGCCTACTGTGGCTAGTCGTCGGCGTGCGGCGTGTTCTGAGACGATGCTGGCGTAGTAGGTGGCTGATGCGGCTGATGGTGCTGCCTCCAGTGACCGGTAAAGTAGTGCGGGGTCTACTGGCATGTCGCTGGTGGATAGTTCGTTGGATAGTGTGACGACGTCGATTGGTTTGCCGTCGTGTCGCATGGCGGACATGATGCGCCATGTTTGTTCCATGACGGGGTGGCGGAAGTCTGTGGGGTCGAAGTCGAGTTCGGATAGTACGGTTCCGGCTGATTGGATGGTTGAGCCGATGAGTCCTAGTTCTGCTTGTTCCAGTTCATCAATTTGTCCCATGAGTCATCTCCTGAAGATCTTGAGGGTTGAGGGTTGGCTTTGATGAGCCAGTTGGCGAATGCTGAGTTCCAGTTCACTGCTCGCCTGTCTACTGACTCAGCGTGATTCCTGAACTTTTCAGCTTCTTCATAGACGTCCAGATTTTTCTCTCTTGCACGGTCTTGGTGTGCTTTGGTGGGCATCCAGTCTTGGGGTAGTGGTGTTGATGGTTTCTTCTTTCTTTCGTTCCCCTCAGACTCCCCTTCGATAGAAGGGGGTAGTAGTGGATGTGGCTGTGTGTGACGGTCAACCTGATGGTCGGGCTGACCGTCAGGTT
>Ga0079225_10000215_pt1 | contig 30580 bp, 42 predicted proteins | sample Poulit2012_FD_76344 | JGI IMG/M metagenome (GOLD analysis project Ga0079225, IMG submission 76344) | Agricultural soil microbial communities from Georgia to study Nitrogen management - Poultry litter 2012 | ecosystem: Environmental > Terrestrial > Soil > Agricultural land | place: USA: Georgia... | reverse complement strand
TCATTTATTAGTATTACTTGCACTAGAAACGGGAATGAGAAGAGGTGAACTGTTAGGTATAAGACCGGAATACATTTATAAAAAAGAAACAGAAGATGGCTATGAGTATGGTATTAAGGTTAGGGAATCAATTAGCCCCACTTCCGATGATACATCTTTAAAAACAGATAATGCAAAACGTGATGTAACCATCAACAAAGAAGTTTATGACCTCATTAAAAAAATTCCTGTTAAAGAAAATGGATATGTTTTCGATTGGAACGGATTTAAACAGTCTGAGCAGTTACAAGTTCTTTTGGAAAAACTAAATATCCCTAAAACCACTTTTCACGGCTTACGTGATACACATGCATCGTTTTTGTTTGCTAAAGAGATTGACTTAGTTTATGTATCTAAACGATTAGGTCACATCAACATACAAACTACACAAAATTACTACTTAGAATTAATGCCAGAAAAAAAGCACCAGCAAGATGCTGATGCTTTAAATCTCTTAAATTCATTGTGAGGTTTAAGCTGATTTGAACCAACTTGAACCAAAAAATGCTTGTAAACGTTGATATAATAACGTTTGTCTTAACGTTTTGAGAACTGCGGGCTACGGCGAGCTGCTCGACGACCATATTTCTTACGTTCAAGCATCCGTGAATCGCGTGTAAGATACCCTTCACCTTTGAGCACTGTGCGGTAGTCTGGATCAGCCTCTAGTAGCGCCCGTGCGATTCCGTGACGAATGGCCCCCGCTTGACCTGACAAACCGCCACCATGGACGTTTACGAGAACATCGTAAGTACCTTCTGTCTCAGTTGCAACGAGCGGTTGAGTAATCATAATGCGTTGTGATTCAAATGGAAAATAGTCATTAACGTCACGTTTGTTAATCATGATACGACCTGTACCAGGAACGAGTCGCACACGTGCTGTAGATTTTTTGCGACGTCCTGTACCGTAATATTGTACTTGTGCCAATTGTTTTGCCTCCTTTAATTATCCGCGAAGTTCATAAACTTCCGGTTGTTGTGCTTGGTGTTTATGTTCAGGACCTTGATAGACGTGTAATTTTTTCGCCATTTTTCGACCAAGTGGACCTTTTGGAAGCATTCCTTTAACAGCTATTTCAATAACTCTTTCAGGAAATCTCTCAAGCATTTCTTGTGCATTACGTGCTTTAATTCCACCTGGATATCCTGAGTGACGGTAATATATTTTATCCGTTAATTTATCTCCAGTCAGTTCAATTTTTTCTGCATTAATAACAATGACATGATCACCAGTATCAGCGTGGGGTGTATACGTAGGTTTATGTTTGCCGCGCAAGATTTCCGCGATTTCACTTGCTAGGCGTCCTAAACGTTTACCGCTTGCATCAACTAGTAACCATTTACGTTCAATATTGCTTTCATTAGCCATGAAAGTTGTGCGCATATTTATTCCCTCCATTTTCATTACACGATACGTCTATATAAACACGAGTTAGGTTTCCGGGGCTAACTTGTGGTATAGGTAAAATACCATACTCAATAATATCGAAGTATAGCCGTACTGTCAACATTTTATTAACGAAATTAATAGATAACACGCCATAAGTAGAGCCCTTGTGGCGGAGCTGTCTGTCCAAGTAATCGTCGGTCTTTTGCCTTTATAAGATAAGGAATATCTGCCGGATGTATCTTTCCTCGCCCAACATCGATTAACGCCCCAACCATAATACGCACCATATGATATAAAAAACCATTACCTTTAAAAATAAATTCTAAAATATCACGATGTCGGTGGCACCAAACTTTTGATAACGTACGGATGCGACTTCCTTTAACAGTAGCCTTGGCTGAGGAAAATGTCGTAAAATCATGTGTCCCTTGTAGATGAAAACATGCTTCCCGTATATATGAAAGGTTTAACGCATACGGATATTGATATACATAATTTCGCTTAAATATATCAACATCTTTACGATTTAGAATGTAATAGCGATATTCTTTTTCAACGGCGCTAAATCTTGCGTGAAATGAGTCATCTACGGTTATTACATTTTGCACATGAATGTCATCTGGTAGCAGAGCATTTAAAGCCTGTTTCCAATTTTGACAAGGGATCATAAGTGAACTTTTAAAGTGAAAAGTCTGACCCATTGCATGTACGCCAGTATCTGTCCTACCTGAACTGTAAATGCGAACATGTTCGCCTTTATGGATCGTCTGAAAGGCTTCTTCAATTTCCCCTTGAATCGTTCGTTTCTCCGGCTGAATTTGAAAACCTGAGAAATTTGTGCCATCATAACTGATCGTGCATTTGTATTTTTGCATATCGCTTTCCTATCCCTTAATAAGTTCTTGTAAGAAATAATCCTATAACGACTATGATAAAAACTAAAAAAGTGTATATATCATGCTTTTTAATTTTCAATTCACGTAATTTCGTTCTACCTACATCACCATGATAGCCTCGCGCTTCCATAGCCATCGCAAGCTCTTCAGCACGTTTAAAAGCACTCACAAATAATGGGATTAACAAGGGAATAACTGCTTTGATACGTTCTTTAAACGAACCTGTTCGAAAATCTATCCCTCTTGATGCTTGAGCTTTAGAAATTTTCTCTGTCTCTTGCATTAACGTCGGAATAAAACGCAATGAAATAGACATCATTAACGCCAATTCATGGACGGGAAGTTTTAATTTTTTAAAGGGGTGTAACATATTCTCCATGGCATCAGTAATTTCAATCGGTGTTGTGGTTAATGTGAGTAGAGACGTGACAAGTATTAGTAAAAAAAATCTAAGGGAGATAGCAAATCCTTGCACCACACCACCTGAATATATTTTAAAGTTAAAAATCTTAAGTAAAACAAAACCGTCCCTTGTCATGATTAAATGAAGTATAAATGTGAAGATCACTAAAAACCATACAGGCGTGAGCCCTCTTAAAATAAACCGAATGGGAATATTCGTCAAAATCATACTACATAGCGCAAAAAGTGTCATCACGCTATAACTTAATACATTGTTAGCAAAAAATACAAAGACGACGAAAAAAAAGATGATTGTTAACTTTATTCGTGGATCTAGACGATGAATAAGTGAGTTTCTAGGTACATATTGGCCGATAATTAATTTATGATTCATGACGACTCCGTCCCTTGAACGATTCGTTTAATCGAGCGAGCGATTTGTTGAATAGACTGTCCATTAAAAGGGATATGTTGACCAAATGTCTCCTCGAATTGTTGTAAAAAATAAATAACTTCAGGAATGTCTAATTGAACGTTTCGTAGGGCTTCATTTTGCATAAATAATTGCTCTGGTTTTCCTTCCATATACAGGGACCCGTTATTTAGAATGATGACATAATCTGCATATTTTAATGCATCTTCCATATCGTGTGTGACTAAAATCGTCGTTAACTGTTGGTCATGGTGCATGCGGTCAAACATGTCCATCATTTCTTTTTGTCCCCTCGGGTCTAGCCCTGCCGTTGGCTCATCTAATACGAGAATTTCCGGATTAACTGCTAATACACCTGCAATAGCAACTCTTCGCATTTGTCCGCCGCTTAAATCAAATGGCGATCGATTCAAAATATCTTTTGAAAGACCGACTTGTTCAGTCACTGTTTGCACACGCTTTTGAATAACTTCATACGGAATCCCGAAGTTTTTTGGACCAAATGATATATCCTTGGCAACAGTTTCCTCAAATAGTTGATGCTCTGGATACTGAAAAACGACACCAACTTTGCGCCTAAGTTCTTTCATTTCTTTTGGCTTTCGATCATTCGTTAAAGTAAACGGACCGATCGTTACTTTTCCCGAACTAGGCATGATAAGACCATTTAAATGTTGAATAAGTGTCGATTTTCCTGAACCTGTATGACCGATAATAGCTACGAATGTTCCAGATGGTATATGTAAGGAAACATTGTCTAATGCTTTATAAGCAAATGGTGTTTGTGGCTGATAAATATACGTCACATTTTCGAATGTAATGTCCATAAGTCCTCCAACAATTCTTCATGATTTAAAGGCTCACACGTCGTTTCAACACCTGCTTTTTTTAATTCATCGGCTAGCATCGATACAAAAGGAACGTCAAGGCCAATGCTTCTTAAATCATCTTTTTTAGAAAAAATCTCTCGTGGGGTAGCTTCAGTCCATATTTGACCTTCATTCATGACAATAACACGTTCTGCATGTGTTATTTCATTTAAATCGTGTGTAATTGTTATGAGCGATAATGACTGTTTCGTTTTAATATGTGTGATCGTTTGCATAATTTCCCTTCGCCCACGGGGATCTAGCATAGCTGTTGCCTCATCAAGGACCATAAGTTTAGGCTCAATAGCCAACACACCAGCAATAGCTATTCTTTGCTTTTGTCCACCCGAAAGCCGGTAAGGTTCTGTCAACCGATAATCACTCATATTAACAATTGCTAATGTATCTTCAATACGCTTCAGCATAATCTCACGTGGGATGCCGCGATTTTCCATCCCAAATGCAATATCATCTTGAACGGTTGTGCCGACGAATTGATTATCCGGATTTTGAAAAACCATTCCTATATCTTTGCGAATATCCCACACTGTTTCCGCTGTAATCGGTTGCCCATTAACGATAATTTTTCCTTCCTGTGGAAACAATAAACCGTTCATCAATTTAGCAATCGTTGACTTGCCTGAACCGTTATGCCCGATAATAGCTAACCATTCATTTTCATAAACTTCAAACGAACAATCTTTTAACACCCAAGGCTGCCCTTCTTGATACTTAAATGATACATTTCTAAACTCAACTATTTTCTTTCTCATCCATCTCACCCTCTCGATTCCCACATGGCCTTGGACGTCGTGATATAAAAACTATACAAAAAAAGGGCTTGGATTCACCTCATCATGAGATTCAGTCCTGCCCTTCTATCAAATCCTAGCAATTGTTTATACGAGTTCAATAACTGCCATTTTTGCTCCATCTCCACGACGGGGACCTAATTTAAGGACACGTGTATATCCACCTTGCCGATCCTCATAACGAACGGCGATATCATCAAACAGTTTTTGAATCACATCTTCATCTTCGTTTGCTTCTTGATTGTATAAGAAAGCTGCTGCTTGACGGCGTGCGCTCAAATCACCACGTTTACCGAGTGTAATCATTTTTTCTACAACAGATTTCAATTCTTTGGCTTTTGCTTCTGTTGTTTCAAGTCGTTCATGTTTAATTAAGTCAGTTGCAAGGTTTCTTAATAGTGCCATTCGTTCATCTGTTGTACGACCGAGTTTTCTAGCCATTGTGTTCCCTCCTTACGATGAAACTGTATAAATGTTGTAAAACTTAGTCATCACGACGTAACTGTAGTCCAAGTTCTTCCATTTTTGACTTAATTTCATCTAATGACTTTCGCCCTAAATTGCGCACTTTCATCATATCTTCTTCAGACTTTGTTGTTAACTCTTGAACAGTGTTTATACCCGCTCGCTTTAAGCAGTTGTAAGATCTTACTGATAAATCAAGCTCTTCAATTGTCATTTCTAGTACTTTTTCTTTTTGATCCTCTTCTTTTTCTACCATAATTTCAGCATCTTGTGCTTCTTCAGTAAGGCTAACAAATATATTAAGATGTTCTGTTAAAACTTTTGCACCTAATGAAACAGCTTCTTCAGGGCGAATGCTACCGTTCGTCCATACATCTAATGTTAATTTATCAAAGTTAGCCGATTGACCAACTCTCGTATTTTCCACTTGATATGATACACGTTCGACAGGAGAAAAAAGAGAATCTACTGGAATAACACCAATTGGTTGATCACTTTGCTTATTTTGATCAGCCGGACGATATCCACGACCACGTTCAGCCGTCAGCTTCATATATAAGCTACCTGTATTGTTTAATGTTGCAATATGAAGATCAGGATTTAACACTTCAACATCACTATCGTACGTTAAATCTGCAGCAGTGACTTGCCCTTCTCCTTGTACATCAAGCTCTAACGTTTTTACATCATCGGAGTAAATTTTTAATGCTAGCTTTTTTAAATTTAACACGATTGTTGTGACGTCTTCTACAACCCCATCAATTGTTGAGAATTCATGTAATGCTCCATCGATTTGTACAGATGTTACAGCAGCACCTGGCAGTGAAGACAATAAAATACGACGCAAAGAGTTTCCTAGAGTTGTACCGTACCCGCGTTCAAGGGGTTCAACGACAAACTTTCCAAATGAAGCATCTTCACTAATCTCTACCGTTTCAATTGTAGGTTTCTCAATTTCGATCATTCAATTAGCCCTCCTCATAAAACGTCGAAACCCCGGTTAGACACATTAGTCTAACCGAAATTCCATACATTTGGCAGTAGGCGACCACACTACCCGTATTTTAATCAGCATTTGTCTCTAAGATGTATGACTATATTAATTTGTAAAAAACGAATCAACCGTGAATATTTAAGACATTATTTTACGTCATCGATACGTATAAGCATCGTCATTGATACATAAAATAATGACTCATTCACTTTACATCTTTAGCCATCATAACCCATTATAGGCAGAGTGACAAATTCTATACAGTATAATTATACACGACGACGTTTTGGCGGGCGACAACCATTATGGGGAACGGGCGTTACGTCACGAATTGCTGTAACTTCTAAACCTGCTGCTTGCAATGAACGGATCGCTGCTTCGCGACCTGCACCTGGTCCTTTTACAGTCACTTCGATCGATTTCATGCCATCTTCTACAGCTGCTTTTGCGGCTGCCTCAGATGCCATTTGAGCTGCGAAAGGTGTCGATTTACGAGACCCTTTAAAACCGAGGGCACCTGCACTACTCCATGAAATAGCATTTCCTTGAGCGTCTGTAATCGTCACAATTGTATTATTAAATGTCGAATGGATATGTGCGACACCTGAGCTTACATTTTTTCTCATACGGCGTCTACGTGAGCTAGTTGCTCTTGTGTTTTTTCGAGCCATCGATTAGTTACCTCCTTTTGCAGTTGCTTGACGCGGCCCTTTTCTTGTACGTGAATTATTTTTCGTCTTTTGACCACGTACTGGTAATCCACGGCGATGACGCATACCTCTATACGAACCAATTTCAGTAAGGCGTCTAATGTTAAGTGCCTTTTCTCGACGTAAATCTCCCTCAATTGTATAGTCATTAATGGCCTCACGAATTCGACCTAACTCATCCTCAGTTAAGTCCCGAACGCGCGTATCTTCTGAAACACCTGTATCAGCTAAAATTTTCTGTGCAGTTGCTTTACCAATTCCATAAATTGATGTTAATGAAATAACTACCCGTTTATCACGCGGTATATCAATACCTGCTATACGTGCCATAGGTTACATGCACCTCCTAAATTTATCCTTGTTTTTGTTTATGTTTCGGGTTTTCACAAATAACCATTACTTTCCCACGTCGTTTAATGACTTTACATTTCTCACAAATCGGCTTTACAGATGCTCTTACTTTCATTACTTTTACCTCCTTTATTCGGAGCTTATATTTATTTATAACGGTACGTAATTCGTCCTTTCGTTAAATCATATGGGGAAAGTTCTACTGTAACTTTATCACCTGGCAATATACGGATAAAATGCATACGAATTTTACCAGATACGTGCGCTAATATCGTATGTCCGTTTTCGAGCTCAACATTAAACATCGCATTAGGTAATGTTTCCGTAACCGTACCTTCCATCTCAATGACATCTTCTTTAGCCATCACTTAGGGCCCCCTTTTTTATTTCAGTCATGTTTTCTTCATGAAACATACTTAAGGTAAACCGTAATTTACCATTTGTGACACGACCTGTTTCCAGAAGGCTGTTTTCAATTTCCGAAGAGACATAATCAGTTAACTCTATATGTCGCTTATTCTTTTTCTTTGGCCGATTAAATTTTCGCTTATCTCCATCCGCTAGCAATACATACCGATGATCTATAATCTTTATGACGATAGCATATTGACCGGCATCACGGCCATGTGTTATACGAACAACTTGCCCTAATCTTAACATTGGATGAACATCTTTCAAACACGATCACCTTCAGTATTTTTAATTTCACGACATCTCTTGCTAGCCCTCTACGCATAGATAAATGATAATGATCGTTAAATTCTTAGTTCCATCCCTTGCAAATCATTGTTAGTTCGTATATGATCACTATTTGCTAAAAAAAGTGTAACTATACAAGTTTTATATATTTCGTTTAACTTTTCAGTTGCTTTTGAATGTCATGAAACACTTTTTCAATATCTTGATCACCATCGATGGTAATAAGGCTTCCTTGTGCAGCATAAAACTTTAACAACGGTTCTGTTTGTTTAATATTTACATTTAAGCGATTTTTTACAGTTTCTTCTTGATCATCATCACGCTGAATAAGCGTTTCACCATCTACGTCACATACCCCTTCTTTCTTAGGGGGGTTAAACAAGGTGTGATATGTCGTTCCACATGATGGACAAACTCTACGGCCTGTAAGTCGTTCAACTAATTTTTCTTCAGGTACATCAACGTGTAAAGTATACTCTATCTTTTTGTCCATATCCGTCAAAATTGTTTGCAAAGCTTCCGCTTGTGCAATCGTTCTTGGAAATCCATCAAGCAAAAAACCATTTTTACAATCATCTTCATTTAAACGTTCTCTTACAATGCCGATCGTTACTTCATCAGGAACGAGCTCACCTTGATCCATAAACGACTTAGCTTTTTTTCCTAGTTCTGTTTCATTTTTAATGGCTTGTCGGAACATATCTCCTGTCGATATATGTGGGATATTGTATGCTTCTTGTATTTTTTCAGCTTGGGTCCCTTTTCCAGCACCAGGTAAACCAATTAATATAATATTCATCATAATCCCTCGCTTCCATCGGCAGACACATTACTTGATAAAACCTCGATAGTGTCGCTTCACGAGTTGACTTTCTAGTTGCTTCATTGTCTGTAAAGCAACGCCTACAACGATGAGTAAGCTTGTGCCTCCAATTTGTACTGATTGAGGTAAGTCTCCAATTCGACCGAGTACAATCGGGAGAACTGACACAGCTGCTAAAAATATAGAACCGACTAAAGTTAAACGATACATTACCCGTGTCAAATACATCTCTGTGTTTTTACCGGGACGAATACCTGGGATATAACCGCCTTGTTTCTGCAAATTCTCTGCCATTTGTTCCGGATTCACTTGAACAAAAGTGTAAAAATAAGTGAAAGCAATAATTAAACCAACGTAAATGACCATTCCGATGGGTTCTGTATAATCAAAGATGCGTTCAATCGTTGATGCTATCTTATTTCCTTCAAAGAAACTTGCAATCGTTCTTGGCGCAAGTATAAATGCTATTGCGAAGATGACTGGAATAACACCAGCAGCATTTACTTTTAATGGGATGTGTGTCGATTGCCCACCAACTGGTGAACGATTGACTAATCGCTTCGCATATTGAACGGGTATTTTTCGCAATGCTTGTTGAATATAAATAACACCGACAGTCACTGCTACAACGACTAATGCTATAAGGGCGACGATAACGATATTTAGAAACAATTCATCTCCGGGGTTAATAAAGTATTGACTGTACAATTGTTTGACACCGTTAGGAATGGCTGCAACAATCCCTGCAAAAATGATAATCGAAATTCCATTACCTACGCCGTGTTCGGTAATTTGCTCTCCTAGCCACATCAAAAATGCTGTGCCACTCGTAAGCACAATGGCAATGACTAATATTTTAGTAATGTTAGGATCGGTAATAAGCAATCCGCCTGCCATCGCATTAAACCCAATTGACATAGCTATTGCTTGAATAAAGGCGAGTGCAACGGTGCCATAACGCGTCACTTGCGCTAATTTTCTCCGACCCATTTCACCTTGGCTTTTCCATTCTGTAAAGGTTGGCACAACATCCATCTGCAATAACTGCATAATAATCGATGCCGTGATATATGGCATAATTCCCATGGCTAGGATGGAAAAGTTTTGTAAAGCTCCACCACCAAAGGTATTTAAAAAACCAAAAACATTTTGTTGATTCATAAAATCAATTGCTTCTTTATTCGTAAATGGCACAGGAATAAACGTACCAAGACGGAAGATCACTAACATTAATAGAGTGAAAATAACTTTCCGTCTTATGTCACCTACGCGCATCAAATTCGAGAGTGTACGGAACATTAAATCACCTCAGTTTTTCCGCCAGCCTCCTCAATCGCTTTTTTAGCAGAAGTAGAAAACTGATGAGCTTTTACTGTAAGTTTTTTGTCGATAGAGCCTCCTCCGAGCACTTTAAGTCCTGCTTTTAAATTACTTACGACACCTTCTTCTTGTAAAAACTCAGGTGTGATTTCTGTGCCGTCAGCAAAACGATTGAGCGCATCTAAGTTTACTATTGCATATTCTTTACGATTGACGTTCGTAAAACCACGCTTCGGTAAACGACGAAAGAGCGGTGTTTGACCGCCTTCAAATCCGACGCGAACTTTTGAACGTGCTTTTTGACCCTTTTGTCCTCTACCTGATGTTTTGCCACTGCCTGATGACATACCACGTCCGACGCGATTGCGTTTTTTTCGTATACGTTCTAATTCATGAAGTTTCATATACATCCACCTCCTATCGTTCAGGTTATTTTTCAGTTACCGTTACTAGGTGTGAGATGATGTTGATCATTCCACGTACTGTAGGTGTATCATCACAGACGACACTATCATTAACTTTTGTTAAACCTAGTGTTTGCGCTGTTTTACGCTGTTTTTCTGTTTTTCCGATCATACTACGTGTGAGGGTAATTTCTATTTGTTTTGACATTGCGCTTCCCCCCTTATCCTAACAGTTCTTCTACAGACTTTCCACGAAGTCTTGCAACATCTTCTGCAGTTTTTAAGTTAGATAAACCAGTGATCGTTGCACGAACGACATTAATTGGTGTGTTTGATCCGAGGGATTTTGTTACGATATCGCCAACACCTGCTAATTCAAGTACCGCTCGTACTGGGCCACCGGAGATTACTCCTGTACCTTCTTTAGCTGGCTTCATCAGAACATTGCCAGATCCAAATTTACCATGGATTTCATGAGGTATCGTTGTTCCGACGATCGGTACTTTAATGAGATTTTTCTTCGCAGTATCAATAGCCTTTTTAATGGCCTCTGGTACCTCTAATGCTTTACCTGTTCCAAATCCGACATGACCGTTTTTATCACCTACGACGACAAGTGCAGAGAAGCGGAAGCGACGTCCACCTTTTACAACTTTCGCTACACGATTGATCGTCACAACACGTTCTTCTAAATTTAACTTACTTGGGTCAATATTTGTACGCATAAAATAGTTCCCTCCTTTTTATGATTAAAATTCGAGACCCGCATTTCGAGCGGATTCGGCTAATGCTTTTACACGTCCGTGAAAGTGATATCCTCCGCGATCAAAGACAACTCGATGATACCCTTTTTCTTGAGCGCGCTTTGCGATTAAATCTCCGACTTGTTTAGCTGCTTCTACATTACTTGTATTATCTAATTGTATTTCTTTGTCTACTGTTGATGCACTTGCGACGGTGACACCCATTTCGTCATTAATAAGCTGTGCGTATATATGTTTATTTGAACGAAAAACGTTTAAACGTGGACATTCTTCTGTTCCAAACACTCGTTTTCGAACACGTCGATGTCTTTGTTTACGTGCATCATTTTTTGTCACCTTAGTAATCATCTACAGACACTCCCTTCTACACATGTACTGACTTCAATTATTTAGCTGTTTTACCTTCTTTTTGACGGACATATTCTTCTTTATAACGAATACCTTTTCCTTTGTAAGGTTCAGGAGATCGGATGGCGCGGATTTTGGCAGCTGTTACACCTACTTGCTCTTTATCGATCCCTTTAACGATAATTTCTGTGTTTTTAGGAACGTCTATTTCAATGCCTTCCTCTGGTTCAAACTCTACGTTATGTGAATATCCTACACTAATGATTAATTTATTACCTTGTTTTTGTGCACGATAACCGACACCGATGATTTCTAAATGTTTTTCAAAGCCTTCACTCACACCTTCAATCATATTTTGAATAAGGCTACGTGTCGTTCCATGTAAAGCACGGCTTTCTTTTGCGTCATTTGGTCGTTTAACTGTCAGTACGTTGTCCTCGATCACAACTTCCATTGTCTCATCAATGTTACGCTGTAATTCACCTTTTGGTCCTTTTACAGTAACTGTATTTCCATCAACTGTCACTTCAACATTTTCTGGAATTTCAATTGTGCTAAATCCAATTCGAGACATGTTTCCACCTCCCATCTAAACATTACACATTACCAAATGTATGCTAAAACTTCGCCTCCGATTGCTTGTGAGCGTGCTTCTTTATCCGATAACACACCTTTTGATGTTGATACGATCGCTGTACCTAAACCGTTCAATACACGTGGTACCTCATGAGCTTTTGCATATACACGAAGACCGGGTTTGCTAATACGCTTTAATCCTGTAATCACCCGTTCATCATTAAAACCGTACTTTAAGAAAATACGTAAAATACCTTGCTTATGATCTTCAATCACTTCGTAATTTTTTATATAACCTTCACGCTTTAAAATATCAGCAATCTCCTGCTTTATCTTTGATGATGGAACCTCAAGTGCTTCATGGCGCGCTAAATTTGCATTTCGAATACGGGTAAGCATATCTGCAATTGGATCTGTCATAACCATACTAATTAACCTCCTTCCCAATTCAGGGTTTACCAGCTTGCTTTTTTAACACCAGGAATTTGACCTTTGTGGGCAAGTTCACGGAAACATATTCGGCATAGTTTAAACTTACGAATAACCGAGTTTGGCCGTCCGCAACGCTTACAACGTGTATATTCACGCACTTTAAACTTTTGCGGGCGCTTTTGCTTCTCTATTAATGCTTTTCTAGCCACAAATTTACCTCCTTAACATTAAACTATTTTTTAAAAGGCATACCTAATCCGGCTAATAGCTCTCGTGCTTCTTCGTCAGTATCTGCTGTTGTTACAATGACAATATCCATTCCACGTACTTTATCAACCTTATCATAATCAATTTCTGGGAAAATTAATTGTTCTTTAATACCTAACGTATAGTTGCCCCGGCCGTCGAATGCCTTGTTAGAAACACCTCGGAAGTCACGTACACGTGGTAGTGAAACAGCAATTAATTTTTGGAGGAATTCATACATCCGTTCGCCTCGCAAAGTGACTTTTGCGCCTACAGGCATTCCTTTACGTAAACGAAAACCAGCGATTGATTTTTTAGCACGAGTTACAACAGGTCTTTGCCCTGAAATTAATGCAAGTTCTTCAACTGCATGATCTAATGCTTTTGCATTTTGAACAGCATCACCAACCCCCATATTGATAACAATCTTTTCAATGGTTGGTGCTTCCATAACTGATTTATATTCAAATTTATTCATTAAAGATGGCAAGACTTCATCTTGATATTTTTGCTTCAGTTCGTTCATCACAAGTGCCTCCTTTCGTTGTCACCTTATTTATCGATCGGTTCACCAGTTTTTTTGGAAATACGGACTTTTTTACCGTCGCGAACTTCATAGCCGATTCTTGTTGGTTCACCGGATTTTGGATCAATGACCATGACATTAGAAACGTGAATTGGTGCCTCCTGATTCAATATTCCTCCTTGAGGATTGTCTTGTGAAGGCTGTGCATGTTTATAAATCATATTAATCCCTTCAACGAGCACACAGTCTTTTTTAGGGAACACCTCTAAAATAGTTCCTTCTTTACCACGATCTTTTCCTGTTAATACTTTGACTTTATCACCTTTTTTAACGTGCACGCTTAATCCACCTCCCTATCTAGGTTTTATATAACTTCTGGGGCAAGTGATATGATTTTCATATATTTAGCATCGCGTAATTCGCGGGCAACAGGACCGAAAATTCGCGTTCCTTGCGGGCTTCGATCATCACGAATGAGAACAGCAGCATTTTCATCGAATTGAATGTATGAACCATCTTTTCGACGAGTACCTGTTTTTGATCGAACAATAACCGCTTTGACGATTTGACCTTTTTTAACAACGCCACCTGGTGTTGCTTGTTGGACAGAACAAACGACAACATCGCCAATGTTCGCTGCTCTACGACCAGAACCGCCAAGTATTTTCAATGTTTTAATTTCTCGTGCACCAGAGTTATCTGCTACTTTTAAACGAGATTCTTGTTGAATCATATCGATGTACCTCCCTTCGGATACTTCCGATAAGAACGATCATTAGATAATAATTGCTTCTTCGACAATTTCTACGAGACGAAAACGTTTTGTCTTTGATAGCGGACGTGTCTCCATAATTCGTACAATATCTCCAACTTTTGCTTGATTATTTTCATCATGTGCTTTAAATTTCTTTGAATGTTTGACACGTTTACCATATAGACGATGTACTTTATACGTTTCGACTAATACAGTTATCGTTTTATCCATACTATCTGAGACGACACGTCCAGTATAAACTTTACGACTATTACGTTCACTCATGATTGAGGGTGACCTCCTCTCTATTCGTTTCAGTTATTAATATTTAACTCACGCTCACGCATAACTGTTTTCATACGAGCGATCGATTTTTTCACTTCACCAATCCGTGCTGTATTTTCCAATTGCCCTGTTGCCAGTTGGAAGCGTAGATTGAAAAGTTCTTGTTTTAATGACTTAACTTCTTGTTCAATTTCGGCAGTGGTTAGTTCCCTAATTTCTTTAGCCTTCATTGCTTTCACCACCAATTTCTTCACGTTTTACGAACTTCGTTTTGATCGGTAGTTTATGTGAAGCAAGACGCAATGCCTCACGGGCAACTTCTTCTTCTACACCAGCAATTTCAAATAAGATGCGTCCAGGTTTAACTACAGCCACCCAACCTTCCAGGGCACCTTTACCTGATCCCATACGTACCTCTAATGGTTTAGCTGTGTATGGTTTATCAGGGAAGATTTTAATCCAAACTTTTCCACCACGCTTCATGAAACGAGTCATTGCAATACGTGCAGCTTCAATTTGTCGGCTTGTAATCCATGAAGCTTCAAGCGCTTGTAAGCCATATTCACCAAAGGATATCGTCGTTCCACCTTTTGCATAGCCTTTCATACGACCTCGTTGCTGTCTACGATACTTTACACGTCTAGGCATTAACATTACGCATTGCCTCCTTCCTTATTTTTAGTTTTCGTTCGGTTTAGCCGGAAGGACTTCACCACGATAAATCCACACTTTAACGCCGAGCTTACCATAAGTTGTGTCTGCTTCGGCTGCACCATAGTCGATGTCAGCTCGTAAAGTGTGCAGTGGCACTGTTCCTTCGTTGTAATGTTCTCTACGTGCCATGTCAGCTCCACCGAGACGTCCAGATACTTGTGTTCGAATTCCTTCTGCTCCCGCACGCATAGTGCGTTGGATAGCCTGCTTTTGTGCACGTCTAAAGGAAATTCTGCTCTCTAATTGACGAGCGATGTTATCAGCAACTAATTTCGCATCTAAATCTACTTTCTTAATTTCTACAATATTAATGTGAACACGTTTGCCTGTTAAATGGTTTAAAGCTTTACGTAGTGATTCAACTTCTGAACCACCTTTTCCAATAACCATACCTGGTTTTCCTGTATGAATTGTGATGTTAATTCTATTGGCAGCCCGCTCTATCTCAATAGATGATACAGCAGCTGTTTTTAAACGATTTTTAAGATACTCTCTAATTTTTATATCTTCATGAAGTAAGTTTGCATAATCATCTTCTGCATACCATCTTGATTCCCAATCACGAATAACACCAATACGCAAACCTACTGGATTTATTTTTTGTCCCACTAATTATCCCTCCTTCTTTTCTGTAACAACAACCGTGATGTGACTTGTACGTTTATTAACCGCTGTTGCACGGCCTTGTGCACGTGGGCGAAAACGTTTCAATGTAACTCCTTCATCGACGTACGCTTCTGAAATAACGAGGTTATCAGCATCCATCTCATAATTGTGTTCTGCATTTGCTACTGCAGAATTGATCACCTTCTCGATGATCGGGGAAGCGCTACGTTGTGTGTGACGTAAAATCGATATTGCTTCTCCGACTGACTTTCCTCGAATTAAATCAATAACGAGTCTTGCTTTACGAGGAGCAATTCGAACTGTTTTTGCAACGGCTTTTGCTTGCATAAAAAGTGCCTCCTCTCATGGACTTATGATGTTCTTCTATCGGACGTTCCATGACCTTTAAATGTACGAGTCGGTGCAAATTCACCTAATTTGTGGCCAACCATATCTTCCGTAATATATACAGGTACATGTTTACGTCCATCATAAACAGCAATTGTATGACCTACAAAAGATGGGAAAATTGTTGAACGGCGTGACCATGTTTTGATAACGCGTTTTTTATTTTCCTTATTTAATTGATCTACTTTCTTTAATAGATGATCATCTGCAAAAGGTCCCTTTTTTAAACTACGACCCATGGATTAACCTCCTTTTGCCCTTTATTTTTTACGTCTGCGTTCACGGACAATATATTTATTTGACGGCTTACTACGTTTACGTGTCTTATAACCCATTGTCGGTTTACCCCAAGGAGATACAGGTGATTCTAAACCAACTGGTGAATGTCCTTCACCACCACCATGTGGGTGATCAACAGGATTCATGACTAAACCTCTAACAGACGGACGTTTTCTTAACCAACGAGAACGGCCAGCTTTTCCACCGATAACTAACTCATGTTCAATATTACCTACTTGACCAATTGTCGCACGACATGTCGCTAATATTAAACGAACTTCTCCAGATGTTAAACGGACTAGACTGTATTTACCTTCACGTCCTAAAATCTGTGCATCAGCCCCTGCTGAGCGAGCGAGTTGACCGCCACGGCCTGGCTTTAATTCGACATTGTGTACAATTGTTCCGACTGGAATATTTCCAAGCGGTAACGCATTACCAACTTTTATATCAGCGTGTTCACCTGATATGATATATTGTCCTACCTCAAGTCCTTTTGGTGCTAAAATATAACGCTTTTCACCATCTTCGTAATGAATTAAAGCGATGTTCGCTGTACGGTTTGGATCATACTCGATTGTAGCAACGCGGCCGGGTATGTCATCTTTGTTACGTTTAAAGTCAATCATACGGTATTTGCGTTTATGCCCACCGCCTTGGTGCCGTGTTGTAATTCTTCCTTGGTTATTACGACCAGCGCGCTTGTATAATGGGCTTAATAAAGCTTTTTCCGATTTGTCTGTCGTAATATCTGAAAATGTTGAAACTGATCGGTTACGGTTTGCGTTTGTTGTCGGTTTAAATCTTTTAATGGCCATTGCACTGTCCCTCCTTTTATATGATATTTATTTAGCTTTCAAAGAAGTCTAAGTCTTCACTATCCTCAGAAAGCTGTACAATTGCCTTTTTTCGATTCGGACGATAACCGCCATATTGGCCCATCCGTTTAAATTTACCTTTTACATTCATTGTATTGACTCGATCTACTTTAACATCAAAAGCTAATTCGACTGCTTTTTTTATTTCTGTTTTGTTTGCACTTGGATCAACTTCAAACGTGTACTTTTTATCAGCCATTAAATCTGCAGAGTGTTCCGTTATAACAGGGCGCTTTATAATATCACGTAAATCTTTCATTATGCGAGCACCTCCCCTGCTTTTTCAGCTGCATCCTTCGTAAATATGAGTTTGTCATGCATGAGTAAATCGAGAACATTGATGCTATCAACAGTCATAACTTTTACATTTTTAAGGTTATTCGTTGAACGCATGAGATTTTCATCGCGCTCTACTGTAATAAATAAAACTTTGCGATCTACATCTAATGCATTTAATATTTCAACAACCTTTTTCGTTTTAGGTACTTCAAATTGAAGTTCTTCTAAAACGACAACATTATCTTCCTGTACTTTAGAAGATAAGGCTGATTTTAATGCTAATTGACGTACTTTTTTTGGTAGACTATAACGATAGCTACGAGGTGTCGGACCGAATGCAACTCCTCCACCAACCCAGTGTGGTGCTCGAATAGATCCTTGACGCGCACGCCCAGTTCCTTTCTGACGCCATGGTTTACGGCCACCTCCACGGACAGCTGAACGATTTTTTACAGCATGTGTCCCTTGCCTTGTAGAGGCACGTTGCATAAGGATAGCCTCGTTTAAAACATGTTTGTTTGGTTCGATGCCAAAAACAGATTCGTTTAATTCTATATCGCCAACTTGTGAACCATCTTGTTTATATAATGCTACTTTAGGCATGACATATCCTCCTTTCATCTAAACGTTAGTTCGCTTTAACAGCAGTCGTAACTTTAACGAGTGATTTCTTTGCCCCAGGAACATTTCCTTTAATAATGAGCAAATGACGCTCAGTATCTACATTTACAATTTCTAAGTTTTGAATAGTTACTTGCTTAGAACCCATTTGACCTGGCAATTTAGTACCTTTAAATACACGAGCTGGGTCCATAGCGCCAATCGATCCTGGTTTTCTATGAAAACGTGAGCCATGACTTTTTCGACCTGTCGCTTGATTGTAACGTTTTACAACACCTTGAAATCCTTTACCTTTAGAAGTTCCTGTGACATCAACTTTTTCTCCAGGTTCAAATATATCTACAGTAATTTCTTGGCCGACCTCATACTCGTCTAGCTCTGCATTACGGATTTCACGAATGTAGCGCTTAGGGGATGTGTTTGCTTTTTCAGCATGACCTTTTTCTGCTTTATTAACGCGTGATTCTTTTTCATCTAAATAACCAATTTGTAATGCTTCATATCCATCATTAGATACTGTCTTCTTTTGCAAAACAACATTCGGCGCTGCTTCTATAACCGTTACTGGTAGTAGTTCGCCATTTTCCGAGAAATATTGCGTCATGCCGATTTTTCGACCTAAGATTCCTTTCGTCATCCGTCTACACCTCCTATATTCAAACAATCTTTATAATTTAATTTCAATATCAACACCAGATGGTAAATCTAATCTCATTAATGAATCTACCGTTTGCGGCGTTGGATCAAGAATATCAATTAAACGCTTATGTGTACGCATTTCAAATTGTTCACGCGCATCTTTATATATATGAACCGACCGTAAGACGGTAAATACTGATTTGTCAGTTGGTAACGGTATTGGGCCGGAAACTTTCGCACCAGAGCGCTTTGCAGTTCCAACAATCTTTTCAGCTGACTGATCTAAGATACGGTGATCGTAACCTTTTAAGCGAATTCTAATTTTTTCTTTTGCCATTACTTTCCCTCCTTCTCGCCCATATCATTATAGACATACTCCATGAAAATTTCTTGGCCACCGCCATGGCAAAGGGGCCGGGTGTGCCAACAACCTTTCATTTCATCGCTTTAAAAGACTAACGGTGATATTATATAAAATATTAGTCGTCTTTGCAACCATTGTTTATATATGATTACCATATGATTGCACAATTACATATTATACAAACATATTTTATATAATGCAAGAAAATCTCTACATAAATTTTAGCAAACTTTTATTCCACTAACGCACTCGTTTAATTTCATATATCTATAAATTAGCAATCTTTTAAGCGGATAAAAAACAGGTAGCGCAAAAGCTACCTGTTTTTTGCCAATATAAAGCGAGTGTTATTTTTCGATTGATGTTACAACGCCTGATCCAACAGTACGCCCACCTTCACGAATGGAGAAGCGTGTTCCTTCTTCAATCGCAATTGGTGAGATAAGTTCGATCGTTAATTCTACGTTGTCACCAGGCATGACCATTTCTACACCCTCAGGTAGTTCAATAACGCCTGTAACGTCTGTTGTACGGAAGTAGAATTGTGGACGGTAGTTAGCAAAGAATGGTGTGTGACGTCCACCTTCATCTTTTGATAATACGTATACTTCAGACTTAAAGCGTGTATGTGGTGTAATTGAACCTGGCTCCGCTAGAACTTGACCACGGTTTACTTGCTCGCGATCAATTCCACGTAAGAGAGCACCGATGTTGTCGCCTGCTTCTGCGTAATCTAGTAACTTACGGAACATCTCAACACCTGTAACTGTTGTTTTGACAGCTCCATCGTTAAGACCGACAATTTCTACTTCATCATTAACTTTTACTTGTCCACGCTCAACACGTCCTGTTGCAACAGTACCACGACCGGTAATTGAGAATACGTCCTCAACAGGCATCATAAATGGTTTGTCTGTATCACGGTCAGGTGTAGGAATGTACTCGTCAACTGCTTCCATGAGTTCAACAATCTTTTGCTCATATTCTTCATCGCCTTCAAGCGCTTTTAGTGCTGAACCTGCGACGACTGGCACATCATCACCAGGGAATTCATATTCGCTTAGTAAATCGCGTACTTCCATCTCTACAAGCTCAAGAAGCTCTTCGTCATCTACCATGTCAACTTTGTTTAAGAATACAGCGATTGCTGGTACGCCGACGTTACGTGAAAGTAAAATATGCTCGCGTGTTTGTGGCATTGGACCATCTGCTGCAGATACAACAAGAATTGCCCCGTCCATTTGTGCAGCACCTGTGATCATATTTTTAACATAGTCTGCGTGACCTGGGCAGTCAACATGAGCATAGTGGCGGTTATCTGTTTCATACTCAACGTGGGATGTTGCAATTGTAATACCACGCTCTTGCTCTTCTGGTGCACCGTCGATTTGCTCATAGCCCATTGCACCTTCAGTTCCTTGTTTTTTATGCATAACTGTTGTAATAGCTGCTGTTAACGTTGTTTTTCCATGGTCAACGTGTCCAATTGTTCCAATATTAACGTGAGATTTAGAGCGGTCAAATTTTTCTTTTGCCATTTATAGTTCCTCCCTTTAAATAATAAATTTTTTAGTATGTTAGAGCTAAGAAATAACATATAGTCGTTAATTCTTAGCCTTTAATAAAAGTTATACGTGAGAATTGATAAAAAATCAATTATTCACCTGTATTTTTTGCAATTATTTCTTCAGCAATATTCTTTGGCACTTCTGCATAGTGATCAAAGAACATTGTATATGTTCCTCGACCTTGTGTGTTTGAGCGTAATGCTGTCGCATAGCCAAACATTTCTGCAAGTGGTACAAAAGCTTTTACAAGCTGTGCGTTCCCACGTGACTCCATACCTTCGACACGGCCACGGCGTGATGTTACATCACCCATAATGTCGCCCATATATTCTTCCGGAACGACGATTTCTACTTTCATCATCGGTTCAAGAAGAACTGGTTGACATTTCTTTTTAGCCTCTCTTAAAGATAGTGATCCAGCTATCTTAAAGGCCATCTCGTTGGAGTCAACTTCGTGATATGAACCATCGAACAATGTAGCTTTAATATCAATTAAGGGATATCCCGCTAAAACACCATTTTCGAGCGCTTCTTCAATTCCTTCTTGAACAGATGGAACATATTCGCGAGGAACGACACCTCCAACGATTTGATTTTCAAATTCAAAGCCTGCGCCTTCTTCATTCGGCTCATATCTAACGAAGACGTGGCCATACTGTCCACGACCACCCGATTGACGAATGAATTTACCTTCAACCTCTGCTGATGCGCGGAACGTTTCACGATAAGCAACTTGAGGTGCACCGACGTTTGCATCTACTTTAAATTCACGTTTGAGACGATCAACAATAATGTCTAAATGGAGTTCTCCCATTCCACTGATAATTGTTTGACCTGTTTCTTCGTCAGTTTCTGTAACGAATGTTGGGTCTTCCTCTGCTAATTTGCCTAAAGCTTCACCCATTTTATCTTGGTCAGCTTTTGTTTTTGGCTCAATAGCAACAGATATAACAGGTTCTGGGAAATCCATAGATTCTAGAATAACCGGATGGTTTTCGTCGCATAGCGTATCACCCGTGCCCGTATCTCTTAAGCCGATTGCTGCAGCAATTTCACCGCTGTAAATTGTTGAAATTTCTTCACGGGAATTTGCGTGCATTTGTAGAATTCTACCGATACGTTCACGTTTGTTTTTAACTGTATTTTTAACGTATGTTCCAGCTTTAAGCGTTCCAGAGTATACGCGGAAAAACGTTAATTTTCCAACGTAAGGGTCTGTCATCACCTTAAATGCTAGTGCTGAAAACGGTTCGTTATCATCAGAGATGCGTTCAACTTCTTCCTCTGTTTCTGGAACAATTCCCTGGATCGGTGGAATATCTGTTGGTGCAGGTAAGTAGTCTAAGACACCGTCTAACAAGAGACGAACACCTTTATTTTTAAAGGCTGAGCCACAGAAAACAGGATAAAATTCTACGTTTAATGTAGCTTGTCTTATACCTTCTCTTAATTCGTCAACAGTGATTTCTTCACCTTCTAAATACTTCATCATTAAGTCTTCGTCTATTTCAGCAATGGCTTCGACTAAATTATCCCTTAGTTCCTCAGCTTTTTCTTTATATGCTTCAGGAATTTCTCTTTCCTCAGGATCTGTTCCAATATCATCTTGATAGAAATAAGCCTTCATTGTCAACAGATCAATAATTCCTTCGAACTCATCTTCTGCACCAATTGGATATTGTACAGGATGAGCGTTAGCGCCTAAACGCTCTTTAATTGTATTTGTAGCATATAGGAAATCTGCGCCAACTTTGTCCATTTTATTAATGAAAACTACTCTTGGCACACCGTACGTCGTCGCTTGACGCCATACTGTTTCCGTTTGGGGTTCAACACCCGATTGCGCATCGAGAACTGTCACAGCCCCATCAAGTACACGAAGCGAGCGTTCAACTTCAACAGTGAAGTCTACGTGCCCTGGCGTGTCAATGATGTTAATACGGTGGTTTTTCCACTGGGCCGTTGTAGCCGCGGAAGTAATTGTAATTCCACGGTCTTTTTCTTGATCCATCCAGTCCATTTCTGAGGCACCTTCGTGTGTTTCTCCCACTTTATGAATGCGTCCTGTATAGAAAAGAATACGCTCAGTCGTAGTCGTTTTTCCGGCATCAATATGTGCCATAACACCTATATTGCGTGTCTTTTCCAAGGAGAATTCTCTTGCCATGTACTCTTCTCCTTCCTATCATAATTATTGTTTTATAGAATAGTTTATTATTACCAGCGATAATGTGCAAATGCTTTATTCGCCTCTGCCATTTTATGCAAGTCTTCACGTCTTCTTACCGCTGCACCTGTATTATTTGAAGCATCGATAATTTCATTTGCAAGACGTTCTTCCATTGATTTTTCACCGCGTAGACGTGCATAGTTAACGATGAAACGTAAGCCTAATGCCTGACGACGTTCCGGGCGAACCTCCATCGGAACTTGGTAGTTAGAACCACCGACACGTCGAGCACGAACTTCTAACACAGGCATGACGTTTTTCATCGCCTGTTCAAAAACATCCATTGGGTTTTGTCCGCTTTTTTCACCTACAAGTTCAAAAGCTTTGTACAATATTTTTTGTGCTTTCCCACGTTTTCCATCAATCATGATTTGATTAATGAGTCGAGTCACTAATTTAGAATTGTAAATTGGATCTGGTAGAACATCACGCTTAGGTACTGGACCTTTTCGTGGCATAAATTCCCCTCCTTCCAACATCAATATGTTTCATCTTTAATCTTGATCTTTCTTAGCACCATACTTAGAGCGACCTTGCTTACGCCCTTCAACACCTGCTGTATCAAGCGCTCCGCGCACAATATGGTAACGAACACCTGGTAAGTCTTTTACACGACCACCACGAATAAGGACCACACTGTGCTCTTGTAAATTGTGGCCTATTCCAGGAATATATGCTGTCACTTCCATGTTATTTGACAAGCGTACACGAGCATACTTTCGAAGGGCTGAGTTCGGCTTCTTAGGGGTAAGCGTACCTACACGTGTACATACACCACGCTTTTGCGGTGCATTTTGTCGTGTGAATTTCTTTTTAAAGCTGTTATACCCTCTATTAAGAGCTGGTGAGTCTGTTGACTTTTTTCTTCTTACACGCCCTTTACGAACGAGTTGATTAATTGTAGGCATCTTTCTCCTCCTTTCTTATGATAAGTTGATCAAACATACTTGAATAATTCGGCGAACATCCGACAGTTAAGCGTCGCTTCTAATACCACATATCCAGGCGGTTCATTTATTGACAAAAAACAAAGTTTTCGCGATAAAGATCGCCAAAACTTATTTACTGTTGTTTAATCGCCGCTGTAGATGTTCCCACGTCGATACCACAAGCGGTTCCTAGATCTTTCATTGATGCAACACGCCGGTAAGGTATTTCAAGTTCTTCAGCGAGTGCAATCACTCGATCTGTTATTTGGTGATCAGCGTCATCAGCAATAAACACTTCGCTTACATCACCTTTTTTCATGGCTTTCAGTGTTTCCTTCATTCCGATAATTATACGTGATTGTGTTTGAGTCAATTTTTTATAAGGCATCGGTTGACCCCCCAAACTCACAAGTATAATTCGGAAGCACCTTGATTATAATATCATTCTACTTTTTTTATGTCAATATAGGAAAAGCTATTTTGGTGCTTCCGAATTCAAAATACTTTTAAGACATTTTATTGAATGGTTTCTATCTCTTTAATCTCTGCCTCTTCTACATCTTGTTCTAAGCCTGGTTGCAAACGACGATATCTGTTCATTCCTGTACCAGCTGGGATGAGCTTTCCAATGATGACATTTTCTTTGAGTCCTAATAACGAGTCTACTCTACCTTTAATAGCTGCATCTGTTAGGACACGTGTTGTTTCTTGGAAAGAAGCAGCTGATAAGAATGAGTCTGTTTCTAACGATGCCTTCGTTATACCGAGCAATACTGGTTTACCAACAGCTGGTTGCAATCCTTCTTTAAGAACCTTTTCATTAGCTTCTTTAAATTGATGAATTTCAAGCAATGATCCTGGTAAAACAGTTGTATCGCCCGAGTCAATGACTCGAATTTTACGGAGCATTTGACGAACCATAACTTCGATATGTTTGTCGCCAATTTCAACCCCTTGCATACGATATACGCGCTGAACCTCGCGTAATAGATAAGATTGGACACCTTCTACCCCTTGAATCGATAGCAACTCTTTCGGATCAACTGATCCTTCAGTAAGCTCTTGCCCTGCTATAATTTCATCACCAATTTCAACCTTCATACGAGCATTGAACGGAATGGTATGTTCACGCTCTTCAACCTCACCTTTGACAACGACGACACGTTTGTCTTTAACTTCTTTAATATCATCTACGACGCCATCAATTTCACTAATGACAGCTTTACCCTTGGGATTTCTCGCTTCGAACAACTCTTGAATTCGTGGCAATCCTTGTGTAATATCATCGCCTGCAACACCGCCAGTATGGAATGTACGCATTGTTAACTGTGTTCCAGGCTCACCAATGGATTGAGCTGCAATGATACCTACGGCTTCACCGACTTCGACCTCATCGCCAGTTGCTAAATTACGACCATAGCACTTTTGACAGACGCCATATTTTGTCTGACACATAAACACAGAACGTATCGTAACTTCTTCAATGCCTGCACGCTCAATCGCCTTAGCTTGATCTTCTGAAATAATTTCTCCTTCATGAACGATTACCTCACCCGTTTCAGGATGTTTAACTGTTTCAAATGCTGTTCGACCATTTAAGCGATCGACGAGAGGCTCTATCATTTCCGGTCCATGCATGAGTGCTGTCACTTTTAAGCCACGATCTGTTCCACACTCTTCTTCACGAACAATGACATCTTGGGCTACGTCAACGAGTCGACGTGTTAAATAGCCGGAGTCTGCCGTCTTTAAGGCTGTGTCTGCTAAACCTTTTCGAGCACCGTGAGTGGAAATAAAGTATTCTAATACACTTAAACCTTCACGGAAGCTTGATCTAATTGGCAGTTCAATAATACGTCCTGCCGGGTTAGCCATTAATCCACGCATACCTGCAAGTTGTGTATAGTTTGATGGGTTTCCTCTTGCACCAGAGTCGCTCATCATAAATATAGGATTGTCTTGACTTAATGTATCCATTAATTTATCTTGAATTTCATCTTTAGCCTCAGTCCATATGGAAATAACACGATCATATCGTTCTTCTTCGGTAATTAGGCCACGACGAAACTGTTTTAGAACATGATCAACTTTTGTTTGTGCATTGTTTAATATTTCTTCTTTTTCATCTAGGACGACGACATCGGAGACACCGATAGTAATACCACCTTTTGTCGAATATTTAAAGCCAAGGTCTTTCATGCGGTCAAGCATTTTAGATGTCTCGCTAATTTTGAAACGTTTAAATACCTCGGCAATAATATCACCGAGTATTCCTTTTTTAAATGGTTCAATAATCTCACGTTGAGCGATTTCTTCTCTTACATTGACGCCTTTATCAATGAAATATTTATCCGGTGTTTGACCCTCTAAATTATTTTTCGTCGGCTCATTAATATAAGGAAACGTTTTTGGTAAAATTTCGTTGAAAATAAGCTTCCCAACAGTTGTAATTAAAAGTTTTTCATTTTGTTCTTCAGTAAATGTTTCATTATTTAAGCCTTTAGCACTGACAGCTATTCTTGAATGTAAGTGAACATATCCATTTTGATAAGCTTTAATCGCTTCATTTGCATCTTTAAAAATACTGCCTTCTCCTACAGCACCTTTTCGTTCTAATGTTAAATAATAGTTACCTAAAACCATATCTTGTGACGGTGTTACAACAGGATTACCGTCTTTCGGATTTAAGATATTTTGCGCAGAAAGCATTAAAACACGCGCTTCTGCTTGTGCCTCAGCTGATAATGGCACGTGAACCGCCATTTGGTCACCGTCAAAGTCAGCATTATAAGCTGTACATACGAGTGGGTGTAATTGAATAGCGCGCCCCTCAATTAAAGTGGGTTCAAAAGCTTGAATACCTAAGCGGTGTAACGTCGGCGCACGGTTAAGCAATACTGGATGTTCTTTGATCACTTCTTCAAGAACTCCCCATACATCAGGGTGTACACGCTCAATTTTACGTTTGGCTGATTTAATATTGTGAGCAATCTCCTGCTCAACAAGTTCTTTCATAACGAAAGGCTTAAACAACTCTAACGCCATTTCTTTCGGCAAGCCACATTGATACATTTTCAATTCAGGTCCAACGACAATAACAGAGCGACCTGAGTAATCAACACGCTTTCCTAACAAGTTTTGCCGGAAACGTCCTTGCTTTCCTTTTAACATGTGCGATAAGGACTTTAAAGGACGATTGCCTGGGCCCGTTACTGGTCGGCCACGTCTACCGTTATCAATGAGGGCATCAACTGCCTCTTGTAACATTCTTTTTTCATTTTGTACTATAATTCCTGGCGCTCCAAGGTCGAGAAGACGTTTTAAACGATTATTACGGTTGATAACACGGCGGTATAAATCGTTTAAATCGGAGGTAGCAAAGCGTCCACCATCTAATTGAACCATCGGGCGAATTTCTGGTGGAATAACAGGTAAAACATCTAGAACCATCCATGACGTATCATTGCCTGAATGACGAAACGCCTCCATAACTTCAAGCCGACGGATGGCTCGAGTCCTCCGCTGTCCCTTAACGGTTTTAATTTCTTCTTTTAATGCTTCAACTTCTTTATCTAAATCAATTCCTTGAAGAAGCGTGCGGATCGCTTCAGCACCCATTTCAGCCTTGAAAGAATTTCCGTATTTTTCATAGTTTTCCCTGTATTCTCTTTCTGAAAGCAATTGCTTTTTCTCAAGCGGTGTATCCCCTGGATCTGTCACAACATATGCCGCAAAGTAAATAATTTCCTCTAAAGCACGTGGCGACATATCTAAAATAAGTCCCATACGGCTTGGGATTCCTTTAAAATACCAAATGTGTGTAACAGGTGCAGCAAGTTCAATGTGACCCATACGTTCACGTCGAACTTTAGATTTTGTAATTTCAACACCACATCGATCACATACGACACCTTTATATCTTACACGTTTATATTTTCCACAATGACACTCCCAATCTTTTTGTGGACCAAAAATCCGTTCGCAAAACAAACCGTCTTTTTCTGGTTTCAATGTTCGATAATTAATTGTCTCAGGCTTTTTTACTTCTCCATATGACCAAGAACGAATCTTCTCTGGCGACGCTAAACCAATTTTCATGTAAGAAAAATTATTAACATCTAACAAGGGTATACCTCCCTAATGTGATCCATATTTCACCTAACGTAACCTTAAACGTTTTACAAATGAACTTATTAATCGCGAAGTAGTTGCTTGGGGGCAACTACTTCGGCTGGATTATTTTTTGTCAACTTCTAAATTGAGTTTGCTAGCTTCTTGTGTTTCATCTTCTTCGAACTCTAGAATATCAATCTCTTCTTCATCACTGGCAAGCATCTTAACGTCCATCCCGAGACTTTGCAATTCTTTAATGAGAACTTTAAATGACTCTGGCACACCTGGTTCAGAAACATTTTCACCTTTTACAATCGACTCATATGTCTTAACACGACCAACGACATCGTCTGATTTAACTGTAAGAAGTTCCTGAAGTGTATAAGAAGCACCATATGCTTCAAGCGCCCAAACTTCCATCTCTCCAAAGCGCTGTCCGCCAAATTGTGCCTTTCCGCCAAGTGGCTGTTGAGTAACTAAAGAATACGGCCCTGTTGAGCGAGCGTGCAACTTATCATCAACCATGTGTGATAATTTGAGTAAATATGAAATACCAACAGCAATGCGGTTGTCAAATGGTTCACCAGTTCGACCATCATAAACAACTTCTTTTGCATCTTTTGGCATGCCAGCTTCATCTAACGTTTTCCAAACGTCTTCCTCATTGGCACCATCGAAGACAGGCGAGGCGACATGAATACCGAGCTTTTTCGCAGCCATTCCTAAATGCAATTCAAATACTTGACCTAAGTTCATCCTTGATGGAACACCTAGGGGATTTAACATAACGTCAATAGGCGTTCCATCCGCTAAAAATGGCATGTCTTCTTCAGGTAGTATTTTTGCAATGACACCTTTGTTTCCGTGGCGACCTGCCATTTTATCGCCTTCAGATATTTTACGTTTCTGTACGATATATACACGTACAAGTTGGTTAACGCCTGGTGGTAGCTCATCGCCATCCTCTCGGTTAAATATTTTCACATCTAGAATGATACCACCCGCCCCGTGAGGTACACGAAGGGATGTATCCCGAACTTCGCGCGCTTTTTCTCCAAAGATCGCATGGAGAAGACGCTCTTCAGCTGATAGTTCAGTCATTCCTTTAGGCGTCACTTTTCCAACTAGAATATCACCATTTGTCACTTCGGCGCCAACGCGAATAATCCCATTTTCGTCTAAATCTTTTAAAGCATCTTCGCCGACGTTAGGAATATCACGTGTAATTTCCTCTGGACCGAGTTTTGTATCCCGAGATTCTGCCTCGTATTCCTCAATGTGAATTGATGTATACACATCATCTTTAACAAGTCTTTCGCTCATGATAATTGCGTCTTCATAGTTATACCCTTCCCATGTCATAAAGCCAACTAAAATGTTACGGCCAAGAGCTAGCTCACCTTTCTCCATTGAAGGACCATCAGCAAGGACATCACCTTTTTCAACACGATCACCTGCGCGAACGATTGGAAGTTGATTATAACATGTTCCTTGATTAGAGCGAACAAATTTTTGCAATGTATAAACATCAGTATCTCCTTGAACTTCTTTGCCTTCGACCTCTGTTATTTTACGAACGACAATTTCTTTTGCATCAACACGTTCAACAATTCCTGTATGACGACAGATAATCGCCGCTCCCGAATCTTTTCCGGATACATACTCCATACCCGTGCCTACAATGGGAGCTTCTGGAAGTATAAGTGGTACGGCTTGACGTTGCATATTCGCGCCCATTAACGCACGGTTTGAGTCATCATTTTCTAGAAATGGAATGCAAGCTGTAGCAGCGGAGACAACTTGTTTTGGTGAAACGTCCATATAATCTATTTGATCTCGCGAGACGACAATATTTTCCCCGCGGAACCGTGCAATGACTTCTTCTTCAGCAAAGCGACCATCTTCATCTAATTGTGCGTTCGCTTGAGCAACGACGAAGTTATCTTCTTCATCTGCTGTTAAATAGTCAATTTCTGCTGTTACTTTGCCAGTCTCAGCGTCCACACGTCGATATGGAGTTTCAATAAAGCCAAACTTATTAACTTTTCCGTAGCTAGACAGTGAATTAATTAAACCGATATTCGGTCCTTCTGGTGTTTCAATTGGACACATACGCCCATAGTGTGAGTAGTGAACGTCACGAACTTCAAATCCGGCTCTTTCACGCGTTAATCCGCCCGGACCTAAAGCTGATAAACGTCGCTTATGTGTTAACTCCGCTAATGGATTTGTCTGATCCATAAACTGAGATAATTGTGAGCTACCAAAAAACTCTTTAATTGATGCAATTACAGGTCTAATATTTATAAGTTGTTGCGGCGTAATGCTTGATGTATCTTGAATTGACATTCTTTCACGTACGACACGTTCCATGCGTGAAAGACCAATTCTAAATTGATTTTGCAACAGTTC
>Ga0079225_10000213_pt1 | contig 30906 bp, 31 predicted proteins | sample Poulit2012_FD_76344 | JGI IMG/M metagenome (GOLD analysis project Ga0079225, IMG submission 76344) | Agricultural soil microbial communities from Georgia to study Nitrogen management - Poultry litter 2012 | ecosystem: Environmental > Terrestrial > Soil > Agricultural land | place: USA: Georgia... | reverse complement strand
TATGTAAAAAATAAGGGGAAAAAATTACAATCAATGAGTGATACTGGAAGAATTCAATATCGTTTAGACAGTAAACTAGACGGTAATAGCTCTTGGTATGGAATTAGTGAAATTTCTTCAAATGTAATCTTCCTTTTAAAGGATATCATAAAAATACTTAACAAGTTATCCGAAGAAACTAAGCTATCCCAGATAAAATTGGACCAGAGAGAAAAGGACATCAATTTTTATATTGAAACTTTAAATAAATATATTAAAACCTTGGATAGTTTTTTCAACCCGAAGAATCTAGCGCAAAAAGTAAAGTGGATTGAGATAGAAAGTAATGAAAGAGTATTCTTGTTTGAGAAACCTCTTAAAATTGCTGATTATTTACAAGCCCACCTTTTTTATAAAAAAGAAAGTGTTGTTTTTACAAGTGCGACGTTAACGATGAGGGATTCATTCTCACATATTATAAACCAATTAGGATTATCGAGGGAAGAAGTTATCACAAAACAAATTCATTCTCCCTACAATTATGAAGAACAAATTTTATTTGCGGTTCCTAAAGATTTTCCACAAATAAATGAAGATGAAGAACAGTTTATTTATGCAACCTGTGAGGCCATATCCTCCATTGCGGAAGTTACGGAAGGAAGAACCCTGGTTTTGTTTACGTCATATAATATGTTGAAAAAATGTTACTACTTATTACAAGAGACAATCGATATCGATGAATATCGGCTTATTGCGCAAGGCATTACTTCGGGAAGTAGGATGAGATTACAAAAGAATTTTCAATCCTTTGAAAAAGCTATATTACTCGGTACAAGTTCTTTTTGGGAGGGTATTGATATTCCAGGGGAAGATTTATCAAGTTTAATCATTGTACGACTACCCTTTCAGCCACCAAATCATCCAGTATACCAAGCAAAGGCAAAGGAGTTAGAAAAGATGGGTAAAAACCCATTCTATTCCTTAGCCCTTCCTGAAGCAGTCCTAAGGTTTAAACAGGGTTTTGGAAGATTAATAAGATCCCATGAGGATAGAGGGGTTATTTTTGTTTGTGATTCAAGAATTATGACAGCCTCCTATCAATCTTTTTTTACTAAATCAATTCCAAATTTAAAAATTCATTTCGACGATACATCTGTATTATTAAAAAAAATAGAAAAATGGTTTTAACGCAATCGTAAAGAGTTTAATGGTATGAAGAAGTTTTTTTTGATAATATAAAGAGAGTGACTATAAACTATAGGATAGGATTATGCTATGAAACGACAACCATTAAAACGTGGATCATTCTTTAATCTTTGGATGATATTAATAATTATATTAACTTTATTCGGAACTGGATTATATTTTGTCTATCATCTCTACTCGACGACCTTACAAAATAGAGAGGAACAATTTGAACAAAGTAAATCATATATTTTATCAAATAAGTATATTAAGGAAATTAAGCATGCGGAAGCATTTCATGAATTAGAATCCTATCATATATTTTTCGGTAAAAATGTTGATGAAGAGGATGTCATTGTGTTTTTACCAGGATCTTTTGACGAAGATCATATAGTCGTATTGAAGCAAAAGGACATTATAAAAGAGCAAAAAGCTTTAGAAACAATTGCTAAACAGTGCTCTCAATGTCAAAACATAAATATTAAACCGGGGATGATTAATGGTAATCCCCTTTGGGAAATCACTTATTTCGATGAACATAAAAGATATAATATGGATTATATTTCTATGATAGATGGAAGCAGATATGAACGACTTCAGTTAAAACAAACATTTAAATAAAGGAGTGTAACATATGCATTTATCTACACGAGTAAAAACATTAACACCATCCTCAACCTTAGCCATTTCTGCCTTGGCCACGGAGTTGAAAAACGCGGGCCATGATGTGATTGGTTTAGGAGTTGGTGAACCTGACTTTAATACACCGGAATATATAATTGAATCTGCTAAAAAAGCGATGGAAAAAGGGTTGACAAAATATACACCGTCCGGTGGGGTCTTGCCTTTAAAGGACGTAATTATTGAAAAATTCTCAAAGGACAACGACCTTTTATACTCGCCAAGTGAAATTATTGTAACAACCGGTGCTAAACATGCTCTATACACACTGTTTCAAGTTCTTTTGGACGAAGGCGATGAGGTAATTATTCCAGCTCCCTATTGGGTTAGTTATACAGAGCAAGTAAAGTTAGCCGGGGGTAAACCTGTAATCGTAGAAACCGATGAAACAACTGAGTTTAAAATTACTCCGGAAAAATTAGAAAAGGCCATAACAGCACGAACAAAAGCGCTTATCATAAATTCTCCAAGTAACCCTACGGGAATGATGTATAATCAAAAAGAACTAGAGCAAATCGGGGAAGTTTGCCTAAAGCATAATCTAGTCGTTGTCTCAGATGAAATTTATGAAAAGCTTATCTATACGAAGGATAAGCATTATTCAATCGCTCAATTATCCCCACAGTTAAAGGAACAAACCATTGTAATTAATGGTGTGAGTAAATCCCATGCGATGACTGGTTGGAGGATAGGATATGCTGCAGGGCCTGAGAGCATTATTAAAGCGATGACTAATTATGTTTCTCATGCGACATCAAATCCTACTACAATCGCCCAGTATGCTGCTATAGATGCCTATAAGAAGGATCAAGGTTTTAGTGAAGAAATGAAAATTATCTTTTCCGAGAGGTTAGACCTTCTTTATGAACGATTAATTAAAATACCTGGTATAGAATGCATAAAACCAAAAGGGGCATTTTATCTTTTTCCAAATGTGAAAAAAGCTGTGGAGATAACGGGTTTTGCGTCTGTAAATGATTGGGTTACGGCGTCATTAGAAGAGGAAAAAGTTGCTATCGTTCCGGGCGATGGCTTTGGATCCCCTAATAATGTCAGATTATCCTACGCTACATCAATAGAACAATTAGAAAAAGCAGCGGAAAGAATTAATAGATTTATCACTAAACATATGAAATAATAGGAGGTTTTAACTTTGAAAACGACAATATCAAAAGTGAAAGAATATGAGGGTAAAGAGGTAACGATTGGTTGTTGGCTTGAAAATAGACGCTCTAGCGGTAAAATAGCCTTCTTACAGTTAAGAGATGGTACGGGCTTTATGCAAGGTGTAGTATCAAAAAATGATGTATCTGAGGAAACCTTTGAACTTGCTAAAAGCATGGGTCAAGAATCTTCTATGTACATAACAGGAACAATAGTAGAGGATCATCGTTCTGATTTAGGATTTGAAATGCAAGTCACATCAATTGAGCTAATCCATAATACAGAGAACTATCCCATTACGCCGAAAGAACATGGTATTGAATTTTTAATGAATCATCGACACTTATGGCTACGATCAAGAAGGCAACATGCGATTATGATAATTCGTAATCAATTAATTAAATCAACCTATGATTATTTTTATAAAAATGATTTTGTAAAAGTAGATCCACCGATTATTACAGGATCTTCTGCCGAAGGAACAACAGATTTATTTCACACCGATTACTTTGGAGAAGAAGCCTATTTATCTCAAAGTGGACAACTATACATGGAAGCAGCTGCTATGGCACTAGGAAAGGTCTTTTCCTTTGGCCCAACCTTTAGAGCAGAGAAATCCCATACGAGAAGGCATTTAATTGAATTTTGGATGATTGAACCAGAGATGGCCTTCGTAGAACATGCAGAAAGTTTAAAAGTACAAGAAGAATACGTAATTCATTTAGTTCAAGATGTATTAACAAATTGTGAAAAAGAATTAAAAATATTAGGCAGGGACTTAGATAAATTAAAATCTGTTCAAGGACCCTTCCCACAAATAACTTACGATGAAGCAATAGACATGCTCCATGAAAAGGGTTTTGATGACATCAAGTGGGGAGATGACTTTGGTGCACCCCATGAAACTGCTATTGCTGAGCATTTTGAGAAACCAGTATTTATTAAATACTATCCAGCAGATATTAAGGCTTTCTATATGAAGCCCCATCCAGAACGCCCAGATGTTGTACTGTGTGCTGATTTAATCGCGCCGGAAGGCTACGGGGAAATTATTGGTGGATCTGAGAGAATTTCAGACTTAGATTTAATGGAAGAACGATATAAGCAACATAACTTAACGGGTGAAGCTTATGAATGGTATTTAGAACTTAGAAAGTATGGACCAATACCCCATTCAGGTTTCGGACTAGGCTTTGAGAGAGTTGTTGCTTGGATTACTGGTGTAGATCACGTTAGGGAAACGATACCCTTCCCACGATTACTAAATCGATTACACCCATAATGATTAAATTAACGCTTAAGAGTAAGATCCCTTTCTACCAAGTAAGGGATCTTATTTATATACTTGAACGGGAGGCCTAAATCCATGGACGAGACCTTGAACTTTGAACATATAATAAGAGATCAAATATCTATTCCTAAAAAATTGTTATCTTCCTATAAACATATAGGTTTAAATGAGCAAGATTTAGTCGTTATCTTACAGATTCATCGTTTTTTACAAGAGGGTAAAGAGTTTCCTACTTTAGCAGAAATCTCAAATTCATTAACAATTAATGAACAAAATTGCGCTATTATATTACGAAAATTAATACAAAATGAGCTATTAGTAATACAATCAAAAGTAAATGAACAAAATCAGTTAAGTGAAGTATATTCGTTAGAGCCATTATGGAAAAAATTATTCACACCAGTGAAAAAAGAACAAGAGGAAGAAAATAATATAGGAACTCTATTCGTTTTATTTGAACAAGAATTTGGTCGACCCTTATCACCCTTTGAAATAGAGATGATTAATGCTTGGTTGGACGAAGATAAATGTTCACCAGCCCTCATAAAAGCAGCCTTAAGAGAGTCTGTTCTTATGTCAAAATTAAATTTTAAATACATTGATCGCATCTTGCAAGAATGGAAGAGAAAAGGTATTCATACTGTCGACCAGGCTAGGGAGGAGGCAAAAAACTTTAGAAAACCTCTTCAAAAGATAGAGGAGGAAACAACTGAAAATCGAAAGAGTCGAAGCTTTTATTACAATTGGTTAGAGGATGATGGGTAGAGTGTTAAATAATAAAGAGATACGTTTCGTGTTAGATACAATGGGGGAAATGTTTCCTGAGGCTGATATTGAACTAGATTTTAATAATTCCTTTGAATTAGTTATAGCAGTACTATTATCAGCTCAAGCTACAGATGTCTCTGTTAACAAGGTGACAAAATCTTTGTTTAAAAAATATAAAACACCAGAGGATTATTTATCAGTTCCTCTAGAAGAATTACAGCAAGATATCCGTTCCTTAGGGTTATGGAGAAATAAGGCAAAGAATATTCAGAAGCTATGTAAAACTTTAATCGAAGATTTTGACGGTAAAGTGCCAAACACCAGGAAGGATTTGGAAAAATTAGCGGGAGTGGGGAGGAAAACGGCAAATGTCGTATTGTCGGTCGGTTTTAATACACCTGCAATTGCTGTAGATACCCATGTAGAAAGAGTTGCTAAACGACTCGGTATATGTCGATGGAAGGATTCAGTTTTAGAAGTTGAACGAACATTAATGAGAAGAATTCCAGAAGAGGAATGGAGTGTCACTCACCATAGATTGATTTTCTTCGGTAGATATCATTGTAAAGCTAGAAATCCTAACTGTGAAGAATGCCCGTTATTATCCCTATGTAGAGAAGGTAAAAAAAGAATTAAAAAGTAAAAAATGTGATGCAAGCTTTGTAGTATGCTTGCATCACATTTTTTAATTGCTGTTATTGTTATTGTTTTCGTTATCGTCGTCATTGCCATCATTATTTCCATTATTATTGTCATCCCTTGGTGGGCTAATGTAGATTTCTGTGGATCTAGCAGGACCCTCCTGATTTTCATTACCCAATGGAATAACAGTAATTTTGTAGGTCACATCTGTTGCTATACTAGTTATTAGAAACTCTTTATCAGTTGTGACCCGCTCCTGTCCGTTAACTATAACCTTAAAGCGAGTAGTAGGTCTATCATAAGACCATGTAACTTTAATATTGTTTTCCTGTTCATTATATATAGCTTGTAGATTATTAACAGCTTCTAATAAGTCTTCATCGTTATTTGTATCGTCATCTAATTCAGGCGTTTTAATAATCGTAGATTTTGGATCGCTTTTCTTAGAATTATCGTCAACATCAATAGCTACTACTTCAATTTCATAGGTAGAACCAAACTCAACATTAGTTATTTCAAAGGTCGTATCCTTCGTTGTGGAAAGAACCTTTTTAGTTCCCTCATTAACTTTAGCACTAATTTCAAAAGTTGCTTCCTCATCATAATCCCAAGTGACAATAATTTTCTCCTCATCATGGTCAAAGGCCGCCTTGAGATTTTTTACTGGATCCAGTTGATCGAATCGTTCAGATGTTTCTGTTGGTTCATATCCCTTAATAAATAGTTCCGTAATAATATTTCCCTTTGGCGTGTATTTACTTGGTAATTTAGGTGGATTTGTACCCTTTTCAATAGCGACTTCAACTACGGAATTAGGTTTAACAAAGTCTGCCGTCTCAACATTTTTAGATATCTCTGTCATCGTATGTTTAAACAATGTTTGAGCTATAGAAAATTGCCCATCTATTAGGGCTTTATTACTTTTTTCATAACCAACCCAAACCGAGATTGTATAATTCGTTGTATACCCAACAAACCAGGAGTTATTAGCCCCACCACCAAGATTGTCATCTAAATTGGTCGTTCCTGTTTTCCCCGCTACAGGCAGGTTGGGAATGTTAGCGTAGTTTCTTCCTGTTCCATGGGTTAATACGTCCTTAAGCATGTCAGTCACCATATAAGCTGTGTAATCAGACATAACCGCTTCTGGCTGAGGAGTTAAATCAACAACTTTTCCGTCAGGATATTCTATTTTTGTTACCGCAAATGGTTCGTTATAGATTCCACCATTACCAAAGGGACGATAAGCACCAGCTAATTGTAGGGGGGTAACGTTAGTTTCATGTCCACCAATAGCCTCCCGTATATTTATTGGATCAGTGGCAAATTCTATTCCCAGTTTTTCAGCAAACTCTTTAGAATTACTAAAATTGTTTTCACTACCAATTTCTTGGAAGAGTTTTACTGTAGGAACATTAATTGACGAACTTAAAGCCTGTCTAGCTGTTACCCAACCACGATACTGTTTATCAACGTTACGAATTGGTTTAGAGCCGGTAACATCGTAAGGTGCATCGTCATTTAGCTGATGATAAGTCGATATCTTATTATATTCTATAGCTGGACCGTGTACTAATAGCGGTTTAAAGGTTGAGCCTGGTTGCCGCTTACCTTGAATGGCAAAATTAAAGCCATCCATATTTTCACGATTTCTACCACCACCGATGGCTAAGATTGCACCAGTTTCGGTATCTAGAACGGTCAGTCCGGCTTGAAGATCTTCGGTTACATAATTAATTGGATTTTGATCCCCATCGGTTAATAAAAACTCCACATATTCTTGGGCTTTTGGATCGAGGGTTGTATAAACCTCCAAACCATCGGAGTATAAATCTGTATCCTCTAATTTTTCGTTAATTTCTTTTCTAACTTGTTGAATAAAGGACTCATAGGGTGTAGTTTTGGTTTTTTTACCTGCTAAGAGACTCGTTATTTCAACCTTTTTTGCTTCTTCGGCTTCTTCCTCTGTGATTTTCCCATGTCTAACCATCAATTTAAGGACAGTATTTAATCTTCCCTCAGTTAAATCAGGGTTCTCATAGGGGTTGTATGCACTTGGCCGCTGGGGTAAACCAGCTAATATAGCTGCTTCTACTAGGGTTAAATCATGTAAGTCAGTTTTACCAAAATAAATTTCAGAAGCCTTTGCTACACCGTAAGCACCACTACCATAAAAGATTTTATTTAAATATATTTCTAATATTTCTTCCTTCGAATATTCCCTTTCGAGCTTTAAAGATAACCATTGTTCTTGAACCTTTCTCTTTAATTTCTTATCAGCAGTGAAGAAGGAGTTTTCTACAACTTGTTGGGTAATCGTGCTCGCACCTTCAGCACCAAAACCTCTTTTAATATTTGCTAAAATAGCTCCACCAATTCTTCTAAAGTCTATTCCTATATGGCTAAAAAAACGAACATCTTCAGCCGCTAGTACAGCATCTACTAATACCTCTGGTAAATCATCGTAAGTAATTTTCGTTCTTTGTTCTGAACCTAAGTCAGTAATCAGGTTTCCATCCTTATCATAAACCCGTGATGAAAAAGTATCCTCTAATTTATCAATATCAAGTTTTGGAGCGGTTGCGATATAATAAGTAAATAAGCTCGCAATACCTATTCCAATGGCTAAAAAACCAATAGCAATATATAATAAAATTTTCTTCCAGGTGATTTTCTTCTTAGGTTTTTTTTGTTTATGTCGATCCATTCGAGTTTGACGATTATTTGTCATTACTCATCTTCCTCCGTTCTAAAATAGAGTAAATCAATTATTTTTAAATAATTTACTCGGGCTCTATAGTCAAAGGGTATTAAATAGCCTTTTTCTTTAATAGTTTTATAAGGGATTGATTTTCTACCACCCTTTAACATTCGATTCCAATATACGAATAAGTCTTTTGCGTTAAAGTAATAGGTTTCATCATGTAGAGAAAAGCGAATAATAAAAAAACATATTCCACCGTGATCTACGATTGATTTCATATGATTGATTTGATGTTCTTGTATATTTGCTAAGGGAAAGGACGTCTTATTGTTCGTTTCCTTTGCTTCAAAATCTATATGCTTTTGCCGGTACAGACCATTGTAATCTGTTGTTGATGATTGTTGATAATAAGCCTCTGTTATTACAGCTGCACTACGTTTTGGATAATGAACATTCACTACTTGAATAGGTGTAGGCTTTTTATGAATGATAGCCATATTCGTTGATAAATAAAACTCATTTGTAATATTAATGTCTTCTTCTAAACTCATTCCACGATTTTGATAATTTATTTGATTGTTTACCTTCTTATTTGTTGAACTTCTAACTCCTGTTGGGTAATTCATTGTAAAGCCTCCATTATGAATATATATTCATAAATCTATTATATCTTATCTTAGTAATAAACAACAATAGTAATATTTTTTTGGATGCATGTATATTTTGTAATCAAAATATTAAAAAAGCAAGAGTGTATATTTTCCATTTTATTATGTATAAAACATGTATTTTTCGTAATTTAGTGCTAAAGTAAATAGTAAGCTATATGTGTTTTATAAAGGAAGGATTAATCCCGTGAGCTTAGAAGAAAAAACAAAAAAACTCATTTTTTTTATGAATAAATTAAGAAAGATTTTTGAAAATGATGGAGAACCTCAAGATATGAACGATCACAAGTTTTTTGCGATTGTAAAAAAAGAAACCACTCCAATTTTTTCATTATTACAGGAATGGGAAAGTGACGCTACATTTTTTGTAAGTAATAATGATTCGAAGGTATTTTTCCCGCAAATCATTGCGACTAAGGAAAATATAGAGGTTTTAATTTTACACAGTTATTACAAAGATCTTCGTAAAAGACTTTATATGGAAAGATATAACTCTGTATTATATGTTCTTGAAAATTTACTATCTGAAATCATTAGGTTAAAAGGGGAGGAAAGGAAGTAATGAAAAATAGTTTAATTAAAAAAGCGATCAAGGCTAGAAATAGGGCCTATACACCTTACTCAAAATTTAAAGTTGGTGCCGCATTATTAGCTGAATCTGGGGAAATATATACAGGATGTAACATTGAAAATGCAGCATATCCAGTTAGTTGCTGTGCTGAGCGAGTAGCAATTTTTAAGGCGATTTCCTCTGGTGAAAGGAAATTTAAACAAATGGCTGTAGTGGCAGACACAGACAGACCAGTGTCACCCTGTGGATCTTGTAGGCAAGTAATGGCGGAGTTTTTTTCAAAAGATATGCCAATTTATTTAACAAATCTGCAAGAAGAAACTCTACATACAAGTATAGAAGAACTATTACCAGGTTCCTTCCAATCAACCGATTTAAAGCAAGACGATTAAAATTACACCATTATTTAATTAACTTCAAGTAAATGTTATACTATTAATAATTGTTATCATAATTATTTCAATGTGTTAATAAACTTAAGATAGTATTTATAAATTGAAAAGTAAACGAACGAGGTGATTTTTATGGAAAAAACATCAACTCAATTAAACCCTCAAGAAATATTAAATAAGGAATTTAAAACGGGTATAAGAGGATATAACCAAGAAGAGGTCGATGAGTTTTTAGACATAATTATTCAGGATTATCAAGCCTTTGAAAATCAAATTAACAAACTAAATAATGAAATTAGAAATCTAAAGAGAAGAATGGATTCAGAAACTTCAAGTCCCCAATCTACTCGAAGAACTCAACAAGTTAACTATGATATTTTGCAAAGACTGTCCAACTTAGAAAAGGAAGTTTTCGGGAAAAAATTTGCAGGATCTTAATGTTAAAATTTAGCAAATGAAATAGTTATAAATGTATGTTATAATACTTTATACAAGTTGAATACTCACATAATCGCTACATTTATTTGTAGAGGAAAGTCCATGCTCACACAAGCTGAGATGCTTGTAGTGTTCATGCTTGACGAAATAATAAGTCAAGGTAACCTTATAGGTTAACGGCAGGTAGATGTTTCTAAGTCTTTTAGATATGAAACACCCTTGAAAGTGCCACAGAGACGAGCTAATATGGAAACATATTAGGTGGAACGGGTAAACCCCATGAGTGAGCAACCCAAACTATGGTAGGGGCACCCTTAAAGCGGGAAATGAACTGCTAAAGGGACAGGTAATAAAAATTATTACCTGTAGATAGATGATTATGGCTTGAGTACGAGGCTGACCACCGTCTGCAGTACGATAGTACAGAACATGGCTTATCGAGTATTCAATGGGTCAAAGATTCCTTTCTAATGTTTTAGTAACATTGGAAAGGTTTTTATTTTATATGAACAATTTTAGAAAGGGTATTACAATGACAAATGAAATTACATTAATAGCTACTGCAGCAATGGGCATCGAAGCAATCGTCGGAAGAGAAGTAAGAGATTTAGGTTATGAACCGAAAATTGAAAACGGTAAGGTCATCTATAAGGCCCCCTTATCTGCAATTCCAAGAAGTAATTTATGGCTTCGAACTGCAGATCGGGTTAAATTATTAGTCGGTGAATTTAAGGCTACAAGCTTTGATGAATTATTCGAACAAACAAAGGCCTTACCTTGGGAACGGTTGATCCCGGAAGACGGGGAAGTTCCCGTAATAGGAAAATCGGTTAAATCTAAATTATATAGTGTGTCTGATTGTCAGGCAATCGTTAAAAGGGCGATTGTAGACCGTCTAACTGTACAGCACGGACTTGCTTCAAGATTACCTGAAACGGGTGCCTTATATAGAGTAGAAGTTTCTATTTTAAAGGATAAAGTAAGCTTAACCATAGATACATCCGGCTCGGGCTTACATAAACGGGGTTATAGGGTAGGCCAGGGAGAAGCTCCTTTAAAAGAAACCTTAGCCGCTACATTAATCAAATTGACAAACTGGAAGGCTGAAGATACCTTTGTCGATCCTTTTTGCGGTTCGGGAACTATCCCCATAGAAGCCGCACTTATTGGTCAAAATATTGCTCCTGGTTTTAATCGAGAATTTGTTTCGGAGGAATGGGGTTTTATCCCAGCTAAATATTGGGATTTAGCTTTAGAAGAAGCCGAAGATTTAGCCAATTATGATCAACCTTTAGAAATTATAGGATCAGATATTGACCATAATATGATAAATATTTCCAAGGAAAATGCTCTTGAAGCAGGTTTAAGTGACTTAATTAAGTGGAAACAAATGCAAGTATCTGATTTGAAAATTCCGTCTGAAAGAGGATATTTAGTTTCTAATCCCCCTTATGGAAAAAGGATAGGGGAGGATCAAGAAATTGGTAAGATCTATAAATCCTTAGGGGAAAAAATGGCTGATTTCCCAAAATGGAGTGTATATGTTCTAACCGCCTTTAAACAATTTGAAAAGTATTATGGTAAAAATGCTACAAGAAAAAGGAAACTTTTCAATGGTTTCATTAGAACCGATTATTATCAATATTTTGGTAAAAGATAAGAATAAAACCGCCCACAATAGGCGGTTTTATTACATTTTATTTACTGCACGCATCATACGCTTATATACTCTTTCTGTATCAAAACCCTTACCCATTGGGAATTTATCAATTAAATTATTTTTATCATCGAGGAAGAAGGTATAGGTTGTATGAATAATATCTCCAGTACCTGGGTCTCGGTACATAAATCTAAAGGCATCTGCTAAATCCTTTGTATCTTCAGCTGTACCTCTTAAGAACTTCCAACCGTCCTCGGCTGATTCTACTTCAAAACGTTGAGCATACTCTTGAAGTATGTCTGATGTATCCTGTTCAGGGTCAATGGTAATTGTTAAAAATTCTACTTTATCCCCAAATACACCTTCTTTCATAAACTGATGTCTTAGCTTGGACATTTCCGCTGTAGTAACAGGGCAGACATCAGGGCAGTTTGTATACATGAATTCAATTAAACGAACCTTCCTTGGCATTTCATCAAAGGAAAATTCACCTTCAAAAGCATTTTCCATAACTATGTTATTTGGAATTTTTGTCGTTCCAGGACGAATAACTTCTAAATAAAATATTCCCGCTGCAATTCCCAAAACAACCACTACAGTGAAGGTAATATACATTTTTTTCAAAGAAGTGACCTCCTAAATTTTTTAAAAGATTAATAAAGATATTATACCATTATGATATATGAAAGGGGAGGGGGACACATCGATCCACCTCCCAATAATTTAACTATTAATATAACTTGAATCCTGGTGACCCTGGAGGTGCATTTTGGATAATATCGATAAACGGAATGGTGTAGGCGAATAAAATAAGTGCTACTGTAATTCCTATCCAGAGTGGCCAGTTCTCAAATACTGCCGGTGTTTCCATAGCGCCATCAGCTTCTTCAGCAATTGGGAATTCTTCCTCACCTTTAGGGGCAAAGAATGATAAATAAACGAATATTCCAATCATTAATAGCATTGCAATAAATAAAATTGCTCCTCCGACAGCTTGGAACATTTGAAATGGAATCCATGAAGCGGTATCCGCATTTCCTGCATATTCTGAGAAGGCAGATCTCCTAGGTCCACCAAGTAATCCTTGCCAGTGCATGGATGTTGACATAAATAACATACCGATAGTCCATAAAATAGTTTGGTAAATTCCTAATTTGTTAGCTCCAGATGTCAAGGTTCGACCCGTTAGAGATGGAACTAACCAGTAGGTAATTCCAAAGAAAGTTAAAATAACAGTAGTTGCTACAGTCAAATGGAAGTGACCTGTAACGAACATCGTGTTATGAACAACTTGGTTCATTTGGTTTGATGCATTAATTATTCCACCAGCTCCACCGGGAATGAAGATAAGCATTCCGACAAAAGGAGCGAAGAATCTAACATCTTTCCAAGGCATTTTTTTAAACCATCCGAATAAACCCTTTGCACCCAGTTCTCGACCTCGAATTTCGAAGGTAGCGAACAGGGAGAAGGCTGTCATTAAAGATGGGATAACAACTAAAAATGTTAATACAACTTGGATATACTTCCAGAATGGATCAATACCAGGTTCTGTTAACTGGTGATGGAATCCAACTGGGATAGAGAATAATAACAATAAAATAAAGGACAATCTCGCTAATGCATCAGAGAATATCTTCCCACCGATAATCTTGGGAATAATTACGTACCATGCCATATATGCAGGGAGTAACCAGAAATAAACAAGTGGGTGCCCGAAATACCAGAACAATGTTCTACTTACTAAAACATCTATTGAATCAACTAAACCTAATGACCATGGGATAAATTGAAGTAACATAGCTGAAGCTACGCCAAGGGTAGCAATTTGCCACATAGCAAAGTTTATGACGGCCATGAAACTAAATAGCGGTGATTTTTCACCTGGATTTTCCTTTAAAAACCTTCTGTGTCTTTTATAAGTAACGAAGGCTCCAAACCAGGTTCCTACTACTACTAAAGTTAGCCCAATGTAAAAAGATGAGTGAGCCATCATTGGTGCATAAAAGGTATATAAAACTGTCGCTTCATTTAACAAAATATAGATTGTTGCTAAGACAGTACCGATAAGCATTAACCAAAATCCTGTCCAAGCGATATTTCTTTCAGCCTTTGTATAATCTCCAGCTGTTCTACTTTGTCCAGCAAGCATAAAACCAATAATAAAGAATGTAGTCATTACAAGTCCTAATGTTACACCATGGGTTGTTAGCACTTGATAGTAGCCAATACCAGCGGGAAGTTGAAATTTACCTGTACGCTCTAAAACTTGAATTAATCCAGCGCTAGCACCGATAAACAATGCGATAAAGGCAACATACATGTGGGCCATAGCCAGTTTTGCATCTTTAGGATTTATACGTTTCATTGTTTTTATCATTCGTCAACCACCTCGATTGTTGCGTGCATCAAGTGATGCCCGATTCCACAATATTCGTTACATAACAATGTATAAGTTCCTTCTTTTTTAAATGTGTTAGTTAACGTACTTACATAACCGGGCTCTAACATCATGTTTACGTTTGTCCCGGCAATTTCAAATCCGTGAATCACATCTTTTGTCGTTACGTTAAAATGAACGGTAGCTCCTTTAGGAATTTTAACGACTTTATCGTCTGTTCCGACATTATAGTCGAAGGCAGAAGCTACAATTGTGAATTGGTATTCATTATCACCAATTTGAACTAAACCAGGGTCATTAAACGGTTGTTCTTGATCGACAAGTGCAGGGTCTAAGGTTACCGCACAGCTAGGTGGCTGATTTCCCATATAAAATGCACTAACTCCTACTACGATAAGGAACACGAGTAATGTACCAGTTCCAAAAGCTAACCAAATTTTTTCATATTTATGCAGTTTCATTTGCATATCTCCTTTGTTTCAAATGTTATCGAACTAAATATAGTATTAAGACACCTACCCAAGTAACAATTAAAAACCCTCCAAGTAACATAACAGAGGCGAGAGTCCCTGGAATTTCCTCTTCTTCATGCTCATGTTGCTTTTTTACAGCCTCTTTACGTTTTGCCATAGCCATCACTCCTTTCTTATGTATTTAATAAGTTTCTGCAAACAAAGACATAATTTAAAAAGCTTTCTTCAAGCTTTAACACTATCATACACAATAATGTCAACAGAGGTAATAGCTTTTTCAGACCTTTCACAAAATCTTCAAAAACCCTTGTATGACATGCATTCTAAGCTTTACTAACCCCTAGGTTTATAAAGTATGTGTCAAACCTGTGTCGAAAATGCGCTTTTTATGAGCAAAGTCACTCTAAATAATGAGATTCAATTAATAAAGGGTAATCTGATTAATTCAGATTACCCTTCGTAATTTTTTTATAATTTGACTACATTAGATGCTTGGGGCCCGCGTTCGCCTTCAACAATTTCAAAGGAGACTTCCTGACCTTCTTCTAAAGTTTTAAATCCTTCTTCTTGGATGGCAGAATAATGAACAAAGATGTCATTGCCTTCTTCCAGTTGAATAAAACCATAACCTTTCTCTGCATTAAACCATTTTACAACGCCATTTTCTACTTCATTTGACATGTAATTTTTTACCTCCCGAATGTATATCTGTGTTAATTTGGCAGAGATAATAACAAAACGATTATAATTTTTTATACCTATTATAAAGATTAAAAATATATCTATCTTATTATTATCTGTGCTTGTGTATAATATAGCTTGATTTTCATTATTATGTCAAGGCTAGAAAACTAGTTTTTGATGAATTCGAACTTTTATAATTACATTTCAACTTTTTTCATGTTAAAATTATATATATTCATAAATAATTTTAGAAAGGAAGATTTGGGTGAAAACAGATATTGAAATTGCTCAGTCGATTACTTTAAAACCAATTAAGGAAATTGTGGAAGGGCTTAAATTAACCGAGGAGGATTGGGAGCCATACGGTCATACAAAGGCTAAACTTTCCGACGAACTATTAAATAAATTATCTGACAGACCCGATGGGAAGGTTATTTTAGTTACATCAATTAACCCTACACCTGCCGGAGAGGGTAAATCTACTGTAACAGTAGGTTTAGGACAAGCTTTAAATAGGATTGGGGAAAAAACTGTAATTGCCCTGCGCGAACCTTCATTAGGACCTGTAATGGGAATGAAAGGTGGGGCAGCTGGAGGAGGATATTCTCAAGTGCTTCCAATGGAAGATATCAACTTACACTTTACAGGGGATATCCATGCAATTACTACAGCTAATAATGCATTATCCGCCTTTATAGATAATCATATTCAAAGGGGTAATAAATTAAATATTGACCCTAGAAGGATAGAGTGGAAACGTGTAATGGATATGAATGATCGGGCATTACGACAAATTGTTGTAGGATTAGGTGGCCCTGCTCGTGGTGTACCGAGGGAGGATGGATTTGATATTACCGTCGCTTCCGAAATAATGGCGATTTTATGTTTAGCTACTAGTTTAGAAGATTTAAAAGAAAGAATTTCAAGGATTATTATAGGTTATACCTATGACGATGAGCCTGTTACTGTAAAACAGTTAGAGGTAGAAGGGGCTTTAACCTTATTATTAAAGGATGCCTTTAAACCAAACTTAGTTCAAACAACAGAAAATACACCAGCAATTATTCACGGTGGGCCTTTTGCAAACATTGCCCATGGATGTAATAGTATCATCGCAACTAAAACCGCAGCAAAATTAGGAGACTATGTCGTTACGGAAGCTGGTTTCGGTGCTGATTTAGGAGCAGAAAAGTTCCTTCATATTAAAACCCGAGCCGGTGACTTCAACCCAGATGCCGTTGTGATTGTGGCTACTGTAAGGGCTTTAAAGATGCACGGTGGGCTTGCTAAAGATCAATTAACTGAAGAAAATTTAGATGCACTAAAATCTGGAATGAAAAACTTAAAGAAACATATAGAAACTATCGAACAATTTAATCTACCTTTCGTTGTTGCTATTAATAAATTCCCAACGGATACAAAAGCCGAAACAGACTATATTGAACAATGGTGTAAAGAACAAGGGGTAGATGTAGCCCTGGCGGATGTTTGGGCTAAAGGTGGGGAAGGCGGAATTGACCTAGCTAAAAAGGTTATTGAAAAAACAAAATCTAAAGACCATAACTTTACTTATTTATATGATTTAGAAGACCCCCTAGAGGATAAGGTACGAAAAATTGCACAAAAAGTATACGGAGCTAAGGATGTAGAGTTCTCCCCTAAGGCTAAAAAACAATTGGAGTTATATACAAAGCAAGGTTGGAACCATTTACCTGTATGTATGGCTAAGACTCAATATTCTTTATCAGATGACCCAACCAAAGTTGGTAGGCCGGAAGGATTTACTTTAACAATTAGAGAGTTAAGTCCATCTATCGGAGCAGGATTCATTGTCGTCTTAACAGGTGAAATGATGACAATGCCGGGACTACCAGAAAAACCAGCTGCATTGAATATGGATGTGACTCAAGAAGGTAAAGTCGTTGGATTATTCTAACTCTGCCGATAAAATGAAAGCGATTAAAAAATATGTTCATCAATTATTTTCAAAGGACTCTACGGGACATGACTTTCATCATATGAAAAGGGTGGCTAAATTGTCCAAATCAATAGCCCTTCAAGAAGGTGCAAATGTGTTTGTTGCTGAAGCGGGTGGATGGCTTCATGATATAGGAGATGTGAAATTATTTGCTAATCCTTCTGAGGCGAGAGAGGACATGGCTAGCTTCTTACACAAAATAAAAATTGATGAAGAAATTGTTTTAAAAATCATAAATGCAATAAAGGATATATCCTTTCGCGATGGGAAAATTCCCGATAGCTTAGAGGGAAAAATTATCCAAGATGCAGATCGACTAGATGCAATTGGGGCGATAGGGATTGCACGTACTTTTGCTTATGGAGGCGCAAAGGGGCAATTACTTTATGATACGAAAAATTCACAAGACACTAGTATTCAACACTTCCATGATAAATTACTATTATTAAAGGATGGAATGAACACTAGTTTTGCAAGGGAATTAGCGGAAGAAAGACATGCATTTATGGAAGACTTTTTAGAGAGATTTTATAAAGAGTGGTAAATACAGGGAAGACACGAGGTGATATCTCGTGTCTTTTCTACTGAATTCTTTTGGCACCTAGATATCGACTTCGCCAATATTGCTGATTCAAGTCTGCAATTTCAACACCGTTTGAAAGACCAGCATGAATAAACTGGTTATTTCCAATATATATTCCTAAGTGAGAGGGACCTGCTTTATAGGTTTCAAAAAATATTAAATCACCTATAGAAGGCTGATCTATTGGAGTTGAAAAATTCCATATATCTGTTACTGTCCTTGGAATTGTAATCTTTTGTTCTTGGTAAATGTACTGGATAAAACCACTGCAGTCGAAGCCATTTGGACTTGTGCCACCCCAATTGTAAGGTGAACCAATTAAGGATCTAGCAGTTTGAATTAAATTTTCGGTGGAGTTTACAACCTTGATAGGATTTTCGCTTTCTGCCTTAGGTTTTTCCGTCTCAACTGGAGGAAGTTCTTCCTTAGCCTGAGTAATAAGTTGTTTTAATGGTTCCTTAGATAATTTCTCCTTTAGATTTAACCCATGATTTTCATCAGCAAGTGCTACTGCTTGTTTCGTAAGTGGTCCATATAAACCATCAATCTCACCAGTATAGTAGCCAAAATAATATAAGACTCCTTGGATTAACGTAATACTTTCCTTATCAAAGGTTGGATCTACTTTTTCCGGTAATGAATCTAGCATTTCTAATTGTTTGTCAAGCTCTGCTTTTAATACTAATGTAATTGTATCTTGATCAGCTTGACCTGTTATCGTAATTCCATGTTCGGCTTGAAACTTTTTAAGGGCATATTCTGTAATAATACCGTATTTTCCATCCTCTGTTTCGTGGTAATAATTTAACTTCTTTAACTTTTTTTGCAAAATACGAACTGATTCACTATGATGGCCAAATTGTAAATGTTTAGATTCAAGTAAAAGTTTATTTTCAATAATGGGGTATGCATCTACATAAACAGTAAAAGGTTGACTTATTATATAACTATATAAAAATGTTCGTCTCATCAGCTGATCAACATTACTATTTATCAAACTATCATCCCCTTTCATGTATGATACTTTATTAAGCATATGAGGTTAAAATTCAAATATGATAAATATGTTTTATTTTTTGTGCTATAATAGAGAAAATATTAAAGGATAATTTTTTAGGAGGTATAAAATGACTGCAGAACATGAATATTTAAATTTATGTAGGCACGTATTGGATAAAGGGGTAGAGCGAATGGATCGTACAAAAACAGGTACATATTCTGTTTTTGGACATCAGATGAGATTTGATTTGTCAAAAGGATTTCCTCTGCTCACAACAAAAAGTGTTAATTTTCGTTTAATTGCTAGTGAGTTATTATGGTTTATTAAAGGTGATACAAACATTCGTTACTTATTAGAAAATAATAACAATATTTGGAATGAATGGGCCTTCAAACGATGGGTAGAAAGTGATGAATACGATGGTCCGGATATGACCGATTTCGGTAATCGAAGTTTAAAGGATCCGGATTTTAATGAAAAATATCAAGAGCAAATGAATTTATTTAAAGAGAAGGTTTTAACTGATGATGAGTTTGCTGACAAGTATGGAGATTTAGGTTTTGTTTATGGAAAGCAATGGAGAGATTGGAAAACATCTACTAATGATACAATCGATCAGCTTAAAAATGTAATTGATGAAATCAAACATAATCCATATTCAAGGCGACATATCGTGTCAGCTTGGAATCCTGAAGATATTCCACATATGGCTTTACCACCATGTCATACCTTATTCCAATTTTACGTTGCCGACGGGAAATTATCCTGTCAATTGTATCAGAGAAGTGGAGATATTTTCTTAGGTGTACCCTTTAATATAGCCAGTTACGCTTTATTAACCCACTTAATTGCCCATGAAACCGGCTTAGAGGTAGGAGAGTTCGTTCATACAATTGGAGATGCGCATATTTATGTTAATCATGTTGAACAGGTCAAGACCCAGTTGGAAAGGGATGTAAGGGAATTTCCAACTCTTACATTAAATAAGGATAAAGAATCCATTTTTGACTTTGAATTATCCGACTTCACTGTAGAAAATTATAATCCACATCCAGTTATTAGGGCACCAATTGCAGTATAGCACCTGAGGAGGATTGACATATGATTTCTTTAATAGCTGCTATGGGAAACAATCGAGTAATTGGATTAAACAATGATATGCCTTGGCACCTACCCAAGGATTTAGCTCATTTTAAAAAGATAACCACAGGGCATACAATTGTTATGGGAAGGAAAACCTATGAATCTATCGGTAGACCTCTTCCAAATCGAAAAAATATAATTTTAACAAGGCAAGCATCCTTAAGGTTCCCCGAAGAAGTTATGACAGTATCTAGTTTAGAGACTGTTTTGAAGTGGAATGAAGAAAATCCTGAAAAGGAAATTTTTATCATTGGTGGGGGAAATTTATATAAACAAGCTCTGCCCTATGCCGACCGCCTTTATCTTACAGAAATTAATGAGGATTTTGATGGAGACACTTTTTTCCCAGCTTTTGATAAACTAGAATGGGACGTCGTTGATGAAACGATTGGGGAGCGAGATATTAATAATCCTTATGATTTCAAGTTTATAACTTATGAAAGACGTAATAGTTAATTTACAAGGAGTATAGTTATGGATATTTGTGCGGTAGTTTTATGCGGTGGTAAATCCACTAGGATGGGAACGAATAAATCTCTGTTAAAAATTAATGAGGAAAAAGTGATCGATCAAATTTCAAAGGAATTAACAAAGATTACGGACAATGTCATTCTTATCGCTAATGAGCCAGAGCCATATGAGTACTTAAATCTCCCAATATACCAGGACCGTTATGAAAATTCTGGGCCATTAGCAGGAATAGAATCAGCAATGTATCATGTAGAAGCGGACACATTTTTGTTTGCAGCATGCGATATGCACTTTATAAATAAAGATGTATATAATGTTTTATTGCCGTTAATGAGAGGTGTTGACGCGGTCGTTCCAAAATATAATGGACGAGTTCATCCTTTGGCTGCATTATATAAACGGGATTGTTTACCAATCATTCAGGCGAAACTTAATGAAAAGGATTTTAGGGTAAGAAGCTTTTATGAGGAAATTCATGTGACATATGTGACTTCTTATCCAAAGCTTGAGCATTCAGTTGTGGAAAAGCACTTTTTCAACATGAACAACCCTAGCCAATATGAAAAGGCTAAAAAATTAGCTAATAAAGATAATATTATTTAATTTTTGATTGAGTATGCTTAAATTACTAATATTTATCTACCTTTTATTTGTTTATCGTATTTTCATCGGCTAAAATAATAATATAAGACTTTCGCAAAGATATTATTCGTTAGAAATTTAGAACGGGGTGTAGCTAATGGGAATAGGAAATATAGGCCTTCCAGGAATGATTTTAATTTTAGTCGTGGCTTTAATTATTTTTGGACCTGCTAAGTTACCGGAGATTGGTAGGGCGGCAGGTCATACCTTAAGGGAATTTAAAAAAGCAACGAAGGGAATTATCGATGGCGAGCCAGAGACCTCTTCTAAAGAAGAAGATAAACAATAAATTCGTAGGTGAAGGTGTAGGATGATATTCGTATGTCATCTTACATCTTCTTTTATGTCATTTGGAGGAATAAATAATATGACTGAACAAAATGAAATGAACATTATAGAACATTTATCTGAGCTAAGAAAAAGGTTAATAATTACTGCAGTCTTTTTTATCTTATTTTTCATTGTAGGCTTTGTTTTTGCAAAGGACGTTTACTATTTCTTTAAAAGTGATATTGACTTTCCACTCCATATTACTGGGATTAGTGATACCTTACGAATATATATTAAGATAGCGAGTATTGTTGCTCTTGTTGGAACAATTCCTGTTTTGAGTTTGCAATTATGGTTATTCGTTCGACCAGGTTTAACATCTAAGGAAAGAAAAGCAACTTTAAGATACATTCCGGCTGTCGTTTTTTTATTTGTTTTAGGTTTAGTTTTTGGTTATTTAATTTTCGTAAAATTCATTATGCCCTTTTTAATGGGATTAAATGACGAGATGTTTACCGAAATATTTACCGTTGAAAAGTATTTTGGCTTCATGTTTCGAATCGTCGTACCCTTTGCCTTTATCTTTGAAATACCAATCGTTACGATGTTTTTAACCAGTTTAGGTTTATTATCACCCAAATCTTTACGAAACATGAGAAAATACGCCTATTTTGGACTGCTTATTTTAGGCGGAATTATTACACCACCGGATATTTTCTTACAACTAATTGTAGCCATTCCTTTGTTTTTATTATACGAAGTAAGTATATACTCCTCTAGTATAGCTTACAGAAGTAGGGAAAGAAGACAACGAGCCTTCATGGAAGGTAAATAATTTATTTTAGGAAGATTGTTTATGAAAACCTTTTACGAATTCATACTTACTTACCGCGGGAAACTATCAGCCGATGATAAATGTAAATTAGCCGATTGGGTTTTCCAGGATCATGATTTTCCAAAACAGTCGACAAACTATAGTGAAATAAGTGATTACTTAGAGTGGAATAGCCCTTTTATGAATGCTCTTTCAATTTTTGACCAGCTTTGGGAAATATATGAAATAGAGCAGCTAAAGGACTGATATAATATTACTCAATTGTATTTTCATTCCACATTGAAATGTAATTTGACCTTTTTGCTCATCCAGATGAATAATCTTTCCTTGCACTCTTAAAATTTGATTGTTTTTATAATACTTAACACATATGGAACGTTGCGTGACATATGAGTTAAGTATTTTTTTCTCAATGAATTCCTTCATTTGTTCCTCAAGTATCGGTTTTTCCCTTTGATTTTCTTCATCCCATAACTCTTTAAGTAATTCAACATGCTCTGGCAACATAAGGGAAGTCCATTTTTTCCTTCCTCGATCTCTTATCATATTAACACTCCTTTCTTTTCATTATACAAGAACACACGTTCCCGTTCAAGTTACAAATTTAGCTAAAATATGCTAAAAAATTATCTCATTTTGGAGATAGTGTAGATTTATGCGCTTACCCGGGCAATATAATGGCCTACACTTTTTTAAAATTAGCAACGTATACTAGTAAAGACGGGGAGGAGGGAGAAAAATGGTATTTCCAAATAGAGGAGGACAAAGGTTTCATAATCAATATCCTGTACGCCAACCCTTCTTTAATAGGGGGATGAATTATCAATCAGAAAGCAATTTATCGACATTAGCTAAACAAGGAGCAGGAGGATTATCAAAAACTTTAGGAAATATTCAACAAGTTTTAAATTTAGTTCAAACGGCTGCTCCAGTTATTGAAGAATATGGTCCAATGATTAAAAACTTGCCTTCCTTGTATAAAATGATGAAAATTATGAATGAACCAGAAGAACGCAAAGAAAGTCCTAAAGAAAAAGTTCATCAAAGGGAAAAAAGAGAAGTTTCTAATGAAAAGATTGAAAAAAATCGACAATATGAACCTTCAAAACCAAAACTATTTATATAAATATTGACATTAGAAAGGATTACTTGCCATAATAAATACAACAATCATTGTTGACGGGAGGAATTAATGTGACGCAGCAACATGAATTAGCAACCTTTGCCGGAGGCTGTTTTTGGTGTATGGTTGAACCCTTTGATGAGCATCCAGGGATTATTTCGATTGTATCAGGTTATACGGGGGGAAATGTAGCAAATCCCACATATGAACAGGTCTGTACGAATACTACCGGTCACAGAGAGGCTGTACAAATTACCTTTGACCCAGCAATAATTTCTTATAAACAATTATTAGATATATATTGGCGACAAATAGACCCGACAGATCCAGGAGGTCAGTTTAATGATAGGGGCGAATCTTATAAAACCGCTATCTTTTACCATAGTGAGGAACAAAAAGAATTAGCCCTTCAGTCTAAAAAAGATTTAGAAAGTAGTGGAAAGTTTTCTAAACCTATTGTGACGGATATTTTAGAGGCTAGAAAGTTTTATGAAGCTGAAGAAGATCATCAAAATTACTATAAAACTAACCAATTTCATTATGAATTGTATAAAAAAGGTTCCGGCAGGGCCGATTTTATTTACAATACATGGGGAAAAAACGAGAAAGAAGAGCTTAAGGAAAAACTTACACCGATGCAATATCATGTCACCCAAGAAGATGGAACAGAGCCACCTTTTCAAAATGAATATTGGGATCACGAAGAGGAAGGTATATACGTAGATATTGTCTCTGGAGAACCTTTATTTTCATCTAAAGAAAAATACGATGCCAATTGCGGATGGCCAAGTTTTTACCGATCGATAGCAGAAAGTAATGTTATCGAAAAATTAGATACAAGTCACGGTATGATTCGAACAGAGGTAAGAAGTAAGTCCGCTAACTCTCATTTGGGACATGTATTTCCTGATGGACCAAGGGAACACGGTGGTATTCGCTATTGTATTAATTCGGCAGCATTAAGGTTTATTCCAAAGGAAAATTTAGAAGATGAGGGCTACGGTGAATATTTAAAACTATTTGAATAGAACCCTAATAAATTTAGAGTTAACCATAATAACATTATGTAAACTAGGAGATGTATATATGATTCATTTAAATTGGGAAGAGAGAGAGACAATTAAAAAAATAAAGTGTGTTCATACAAAAGCAAAGCAATATAAGGTTGATACTAAGCTCACTAAGGGAAAAGTTTATGAGGTAAAAAATGAAACCGATGACTTTTACTTTATTATAGACAATAGTGGCCGTATGGGCGGTTTTAAAAAGGATTATTTTGAGGAAGCAAATTAATTTTAGTTAGTTTGCTTTTTCTTTATGGGTAAATAAATTTCGCAATACCTAAGGAAGAATAATCTTTAACAATAAGGATAAGATATTCCTAATTATGATTGCGAAGGAGCTTAATAATGAATCGACAGACAATGCCTCAATTTCCACATTCTTATTGGTACGAACATATTGAACTTCCTAACTTTAATCCATTAGCAGAAACAGTAAAAACCGAAGTAGCTATTGTTGGTGGTGGAATTACCGGCATAACTACAGCTTATTTATTATCGAAAAAAGGGGTAAAGGTAACTTTAATTGATGCAGGCTCCCTATTAAGTGGAACAACTGGACATACTACGGCAAAAGTTACGGTGCAACACGGTTTAATCTATGATCAACTTATTAATAATTTCGATTTAGAGACCGCAAAATTATATTATGCTGCTAATAAAAGTGCACTAGAATTCATCAGTAATACAGTTGATGAACTTCAAATTAATTGCGATTTTGAACACGAAACTGCTTATTTATATACGAACAGTGACGATTATATCGAAAAACTAATGAAAGAAAAGGACGCCTATGAACAAATTGGAATTGACCATTCTTTAGTTAAAGAACTTCCAATCAATATACCTATTAAATTAGCTTTAAAAATTAAAAAACAGGCAAAGTTTCATCCTCTTAAATATTTAACATCCGTTATTAATGAATGTGTAAAACATAACGTACAATTTTATGAAAATACCGTAGCAGTTGACCTTGAGTATACAAATCATCCAGTAGTTTTAACGAAGGAAGGTCAAAGAATTAGTTGTGATTACGTTATTTTAGCAAGCCATTATCCTTTTTACGATGGCCTTGCTTTCTTTCCAACCAGAATGTATGCAGATCGTTCCTATATTGCAGCCTTTAAATACGACGAAGAATACCCTGGTGGTATGTATATTAGTGCAGAATCACCGAATAGATCAATTAGAACTGCTAAGGATGAATCTGGAGAGGATATATTATTAATTGGCGGAGAAAGTCATAAAGTAGGTCAAGGAAAAATGACTATCGAACATTATGAAGCCTTACAAAAATTTGCTGTAGAAAACTTTAAAGTTGGTGATTTTCTCTATCGATGGTCTGCTCAAGATTTAGTGACATTAGATAATGTACCTTATATTGGATCAATCACTAAATCTAAAGAAAATATACTGGTAGCAACGGGATTTCGTAAGTGGGGAATGACAACTAGCACCGTGGCTGCCCAAATATTTTCAGACACAATAACAAATCATCGTAATGTATATAAAGATATATTTGCTCCGTCAAGGAAAGTTGCAAATAATGCAATTAAAAACTTTATTAAATATAATGCAGATGTAGCTAAACATTTAATTAAAGGAAAAATGGAATATGCCCAATCATCAAAGGAAATAGAGAAGGATACAGCTACAATTATGCGAATCCATGGAAAACGTGCAGGCGTATATCGAGATCTTGATGATAAATTGCATATTGTTGATACTACATGTACTCATTTAGGATGTGAGGTGAATTGGAACGATGGAGAACGAACTTGGGATTGCCCATGCCATGGTTCTAGATTTTCTTATACGGGAGAAGTAATTGATGGTCCAGCAAAGGAACCACTAGAAAGAATTAAAACTACTTAATTTTCATAAAATATCTCAATAACTTAAGTATACTCGGCTTTTGAGATATTTCATTGTTCAAACCAGTAACTTCCGATAATATATATTATGTAAACTAGCAAAGAGAAGAGCCAAATATGATATATTTTTGAACATAGATACCTCTCCCTATCTTTCTGGACAAAAAAACCTCCGCATTGGGAGGATTTCTTAGAGTGTTTTTATTAGACTTCGTTATATTTTTTATTTCTCTGTTTCACAGAGACCAGCTTATAAATTGAGGCAAATAATGCTACAAGTGACGCAACTAACGCTATCCATAACATCTTAGTAGACCCCCTTTATGGTTAAATATCTTTACTTTTATGTATATTTAGTTTACACTAAGAGTAGAATATGGGTACGGGAAGACTTGTGTCTCCCCGCTTGTGTTAAGGTTTGGACTCTCGTTTGCGGCGAGAGTCCTTTTTCTTTTTGCGCTCTTCATTAGAGACGATCAAATTAATAATTGCCGTAGCCTATGAGCACTATTAAGAGACTCAATACTTCCATATTCATCTGTGATGCCTACTAGTGGTAATTCATATTTTCCCAATTAAATATTAGTCCCGAAAATAAAATTAGTAAAATTGGTAGAACCATGATCAAGGGAAAAACCTTCTTTGTGTTTAAAGTAATCAATCTTTGCATGAAATCGACCACAAAATCTCCAGCTCAGATAAAAAACTATCTAATCCACTCCTCCCCTCTTCCCCCTTATCATTAATAACATAATGCCCCACATTTATAATTCATGATAAAAAACCATACACCAACTTAGGCTGATGTATGGACTAAGGTGTAATGATTATTTATTTAATATTGTCGCCTGCGCTGCTGCCAGCCTTGCTAAAGGCACCCTAAAGGGTGAACAACTTACATAATCTAAGCCGACTTCGTGGCAAAACTTAATCGAGTTCTTTTCACCCCCATGCTCACCGCAAATTCCAGTCATGATTTCAGGGTTAGATTTTTTCCCGAGTTTAACACCCATTTTAATTAGCTGCCCTACCCCCTCTTCATCGATCTGGACGAAGGGATTTACGGGAAGGATCTTCTTCTCTACATAGGTCTGTAAAAACTTACCCTCCGCATCATCCCGACTAAAACCAAAGCTTGTCTGAGTTAAATCATTTGTACCAAAGGAGAAGAATTCGGCTTCCTTAGCAATTTGATCTGCAGTAAGAGCAGCTCTTGGTAATTCAATCATTGTACCTACTGAATAGGATAAATCTACCTGTAATTCTTGCTGAACTTCATCTGCAACAAGATTTACTCTTTCCTTTAATAGTTTTAATTCAGTAGCATGGCCTACTAGTGGAATCATAATTTCTGGAAATACCTTAATCCCCTTTGATTGAACCTTCTCAGCGGCGTAAAATATCGCTCTAGCTTGCATTTCATATATTTCTGGATAGCTAATACCTAATCGACAGCCACGATGACCGAGCATTGGATTAAATTCCTCTAAATTTTCGACTTGCTTTAAGAGATGTCTTATCTCCAAAAGCTCCTTAGCCTTTGGATCTGTTACTTCTAACTTTGTTACTTGTTGGAGTAAATCCGATTTACTCGGTAAAAATTCATGTAAGGGTGGATCTAATAATCGAATCGTTACGGGTAGACCATCCATGGCTTCAAAGAGCTCTTCAAAATCCCCTTGTTGCAAGGGTAATAATTGATCTAGAGCATCCTTTCTTTCTTTAAAATCCCTGGCTAAAATCATACGCTGGACGATTTCACTTCGGCTTGCTTCCATGAACATATGTTCTGTACGACATAGGCCGATTCCCTTAGCACCAAACTCTAAGGCTTTTTCGGCATCTTGTTTATTATCCGCATTTGCTCTAACCGTTAGTGTTTTGACATCGTCGGCCCAGGATAAAAGTAATTTAAATTCTTCGGATAAGTCAGGTTCAATTCTTGGAATATCGCCTAACATAATATCACCTGTAGAACCGTCTACTGTGATTAAATCTCCTTCTTTTACAACTGTGTTTCCAACAGTGAATTCTTTATCCTGGATATTAATCTTCAGGGCTTCACAACCTGCTATACATGCTTTTCCCATACCCCTTGCTACTACAGCAGCGTGACTAGTCATACCACCCCTACTTGTTAGGATTGCTTCCGAGGCAATCATACCATGAATATCGTCAGGAGTTGTTTCAGGTCGTACTAAAATTACCTTTTCCCCTTTTTCCCTTTGCTCTTCAGCATCATTAGCCGTAAATACTACCTTTCCAGTGGCAGCCCCAGGGGAGGCTGGTAATCCCTTTGCTAGTGGATTTCTTTCGTAGGAATTATCTATTCGACTATGTAATAATTGATTAAGTTGGTCAGGGTCAACTCTTAATAAGGCAGTATTTTTATCAATAATTCCTTCTTCTTTCATTTCAACAGCAATTTTTATAGCAGCCTCTGCTGTACGTTTTCCTGATCGAGTTTGTAAAATATATAGTTTGTTTTTTTCAATGGTGAATTCTATATCCTGCATATCCTTATAATGCTTTTCTAGTTTTTCAGAAAGATTTTTAAATTCATTGTAGACGTCAGGATTAATTTCTTTTAAGGAATTAATACTTTCAGGAGTCCGAATACCTGCAACAACGTCTTCACCTTGGGCGTTCGTTAAATACTCCCCATAAAGTTCACGATCTCCTGTTGAAGGGTTTCTTGTAAATGCAACACCAGTACCGCAATCTTCGCCCATGTTTCCAAATACCATGGATTGTACGGTTACGGCTGTTCCTAGATGGTCGGGAATACCATGAAGTTTTCGATAAACTATCGCCCGCTGATTATTCCAGGAATTAAAGACAGCCTTCACTGCTAAAATTAATTGTTCATGGGGATCCTGGGGGAAGTCTATTTTAGTCTGCTTTTTAACAATCCTCTTGTATTCTATAGTTATGTGAATCCAGTCTTCCGCTGATAATTCAGTGTCAAGGGTATAACCATGTTCATTCTTATAGTTTTCTAAAATGTTTTCAAAGAAGAAGAGATCTACATCTAAGACGACATCACTAAACATTTGAATGAACCTACGATAGGAGTCATAGGCAAATCTTTTATTATTGGTTAATTTTGCAAGGCCTTGTACAGTTTCGTCATTCAATCCCAAGTTTAATACGGTATCCATCATTCCAGGCATGGAATGGACTGCCCCGGATCTAACAGAGACAAGTAAAGGATTTTTTGGATTGCCAAACTGTTTTTGGGACTTCTCTTCAATTATAGATAAGCTTTGGATGATTTGCTTTTTTAAATCCATAGAGAGCATCTTATCCTGTTCATAATAGGCGGTACATGCCGCAGTAGATATGGTAAATCCTTCAGGAACAGGAAGTCCTAATTTAGTCATTTCCGCAAGGTTAGCACCTTTTCCCCCTAATAAATCCCTCATTGAACTATTACCTTCATTAAATAAGTAAACATATTTTTGCATCATCATAATCCTTTCTCTAACTGTAATGTATTGATAATTAAACTAGCTGTTTCTTCGATTGCTCGATTGGATACGTCAATCACTGGGCATCCGATTCTTCTAATAAGTTTTTCTGCATACTCTAATTCATCAAGAATTCTTGTTAGTTTTGTATAGCTTGTTTGATCCCTTAATCCTAAGGACTGAAGTCTTTCTTTACGAAACTCTGCTAACCTTTCTGGATCGATTATTAATCCGACACATTTATTTTTTGGTATACGATAAAGTTCTTCCGGTGGATCCACCTCAGGAACAAGGGGGAAATTTGCTACTTTATAACCTTTATGGGCTAAGTACATGGATAAAGGGGTTTTTGATGTTCTAGAGACACCAATAAGGACAAGATCCGCAATCAATGCTCCATAAGGGTCTTTTCCATCATCATATTTCACCGCAAATTCAATAGCTTCCATTTTTCTAAAGTAATTAGCATCTAATTCTCGAATGAGTCCAGGTTCGTAACTTGGTTTCTTATTAAATTGTTTTTCAAAGGTTTTTATAATTGGACCAAGAAGATCAATGACATGGATTCCTTTCTCCTTCGCTAGCTTTATTAAATATTTTCTCAGTTCTTCAATAACGATGGTGAAAACTATTACACCATTTTCTTCCTTAGCTTCAAATACAATCTTGTCGATTTCCTCTGTATTATTTACATAGGATCTTTGCTTTATGAAAACTAAGCCATTATTAAACTGCCTACTTACTGCTTCTGTAAC
>Ga0079225_10000212_pt1 | contig 30942 bp, 28 predicted proteins | sample Poulit2012_FD_76344 | JGI IMG/M metagenome (GOLD analysis project Ga0079225, IMG submission 76344) | Agricultural soil microbial communities from Georgia to study Nitrogen management - Poultry litter 2012 | ecosystem: Environmental > Terrestrial > Soil > Agricultural land | place: USA: Georgia... | reverse complement strand
TCGGTGCGCAGCTCATCCAGGAACTGCCCCAGGCCCGGCGGCGTCCAGGTCTGCCCCTCCCCCGCATCCAGGCGGGTCCGCGATGCCCGGTAGGCCGCCCGGAGCTCATCGGCGCTGAGGTCGTTGCCGGCCAGAGCTTTGGTCGCCTGGTAGCCGTCCTCGGCCGCGGCCACCATCTCGGTGCCCTGCAGGAAGGCGCTGATGCCGCCCAGCAGCCGTGCGCCGCGGTCCGGGCCGAGCCGCTCGGCGACCTCCTCGGCATAGAACTGCACCGGGTCGTCACCCAGACACACCGTGCCATCGAAGTCGAGCACGAGGATCGGAGCTGACATGCCTAGCCCTTTCACGAAATGAACAGTTCAGGACACCTGCCACGCCGGCGCCTCAGGCATTGCCATCGAACAGGCTCGTCACCGAACCCTCATCGAATACCTCCCGAATCGCACGGGCGATCAGCGGCGCAATCGAGAGCACCGTGAGGCAGCCGAACTTCTTGTCCGCGCTAATCGGCAAGGTGTCGGTGATGACCACTTCGCTCGCGCCGCACTCCGAGAGCCGCTGGGCGGCCGGATCGGAGAGCACCCCGTGGGTGGCGGCCACCACGACCGATTTCGCGCCAGCGGACAGCAGCACTTTGACACCTTCGGCGATCGTGCCGCCGGTGTCGATCAGGTCATCGACGAGCACGCAGTCGCGCCCCTCCACATCGCCGACCACTCGGTTGGCGACCGCCTGGTTCGGTCTGGCGACGTCTCGGGTCTTGTGCACGAACGCCAACGGCACTCCCCCGAGTTTGGCCGCCCAGTGCTCAGCCACCCGGATCCGACCGGCGTCCGGGGAGACCACTGTGACGTTGCCGGTGTCCACCCGGGTGCGGACGTAGTCGGTCAGGATCGGCATCGCCCACAAATGATCGACCGGGCCGTTGAAGAAGCCCTGCACCTGGGCGGCGTGCAGATCCACGCTCATCAGCCGGTCCGCCCCGGCGGTGCGGAACACATCGGCCATCAGCCGGGCGGAGATCGGCTCTCGGCCGCGGTGCTTCTTGTCCTGGCGGGAGTAGCCGTAGAACGGGATCACCGCGGTGATCTGCTTGACCGAGGCCCGCTTCAGCGCATCGACCATGAGCAACTGCTCCATGATCCACTCGTTGATCGGGGAGGTGTGGGACTGCAGCACGAAGGCATCTGCGCCGCGGACGCTCTCAGCGAACCGGACGTAGATCTCCCCGTTGGCGAAGTCATAGGCGGTGGTGGGCACGATCTCGATGCCCAGTTCGTCGGCAACCGCCGAGGCCAGTTCGGGGTGGGCTCGTCCGGAGACCAGGACGAGCCGCTTCTCGCCATGGCTGGTGATACCGGTCATCGCGGTGTGTTCCCCTCGTTCGGTTCTTCGGCTCGACGTCGTTCGGCGCGGGCTTGGGGAGAGATGTCAGCTTCCTCCCCGGAGGACTGCAGGGCAGCCTGGGCGGCCTCGGCGGCCGCAGTTCCCTCGCGACGCTTGATCACCCAGCCATCGATATTGCGCTGGCCGCCACCGGACACGCCCAGCGCCCCCGGGGGCACATCGCGGCGGACCACGGTGCCGGCGCCGGTGTAAGCGCCGTCGCCGATCTGCACCGGCGCCACGAACATGTTGTCCGCACCGGTGCGGGCATGATCACCGATGGTGGTGCGGTGTTTGGTCACGCCGTCGTAGTTGACGGTGACCGAGGCCGCGCCGACATTCGTCTCTCGTCCGATGGTGGCATTGCCGATGTAGGACAGGTGCGGCACTTTGGATCCGTCGCCGATCTGGGCGTTCTTGGTCTCCACGAAGGTGCCGATCTTACCGTCCTGACCGAGGACCGTTCCGGGGCGCAGGTAAGCGAACGGGCCGATCTCGGCGTTCTCACCGATCTGGGCACCGCTGCCGTGGCTACGGACGACACTCGCCCCAGCGCCCACCTGGACGTCGGTCAGAGTGGTGTCCGGACCGATGGCCGCGCCGGTGCAGACCTGGGTGTGGCCGTGCAACTGCGTACCCGGGAACAGGGTGACGTCCGGTTCCAGCTCCACGTCGACGTCGACCCAGGTGCTGGCCGGGTCCACCACACTCACCCCTTGGCGCATCCAGTGCCTCAAGGTGCGCCGGTTGAGCTCGGCGCCGAGATGGGCCAACTGGACCCGGTCGTTGACCCCTTCGACCTGGATCCAGTCCGTCACCGGTACGGCACCCACGCGGTGACCGCCGAGGTGGGCCGATTGCAGGACATCGGTCAAGTACACCTCACCCTGGCTGTTCTGGCCGCGCAGTCCGGCCAAGCCGGTGCGCAGGACCTCGGCGTCGAAGGCGAAGACGCCGGTATTGATCTCGGTGAGGTCGCGCTGGGCGTCGCTGGCGTCCTTGTGCTCCACGATCTGGGTGACCTGACCGGTGCCATCGCGCACGATCCGGCCATAGCCGGTGGGATCGGGCACATGGGTGGTCAGTACGGTGACCGCCTGGCCCTGGTGGTGGTGCTCGGCCAGGAAGTCCTGCAGTGCGGCGGGCTCCAACAGGGGAACATCGCCCAGCAGCACCACGATGGTGCCACTCAGGGCGGCTTCGTCGGTTGCCGGGGCCGGCTCGCCGGAGACCGGTAGGTCGGCTGCCGTCCGGGTGGTGGGCTCATCGCCGGCCGGCCGGCCGCCGGCCAGCTCCCGGCCCTGGACCACGGCATCCAGGGCATTCAGTCCGCACTGCACCGCCCGACCGGTGCCCGGCACCGCATCCTGATCGGCGATCAGGACCTCGGGGTCGAGAGCGCAGATGTGCTCGGCGACTCGGTCCCGGTCGTGGCGGATGACTGCCACGAGGTGCTCGGGCGCCAGCGCGCGGCCGGTGCCGAGCACATGTCCGAGCAGGGACCGGCCGCCGATCGTGTGCAGAACTTTCGGCGTGCTGGACCGCATCCGGGTGCCTTGACCCGCGGCAAGGACGATGACGGCTGCTGGGCTGGGCTCGCTCACGCCGCCCACTGTATCTGCCTGCGGGTGCTTCGCCGGACTCCTCGACCCCACGTCGACACCTGTCCGTCACCGTCCGGTCATGTGCGGTTCCCGCACTTCGCGCCCACCGGGCGCTTGCCGGTTTGGGTGGGGGGCTCCGCCCCCAGGACTCGAACCCGGACCACACGGCACCAAAGGCCGGCGTGCTGCCAATTACACCAGGGCGGAACGGCACCTCACGGACCGCCGAGGGCAGATTCGCGATGTCACCGGGAACTAGTGTGCCAAAAAATCCGGGTGGCAGGCATGATGGACCCGTGGCTGAGACCCCCAAGCGCGTGCCGCGCACCCGGATGTCCGGGCGTGAGCGCCGCGAACAACTGCTGCACGTCGCGCGGTCTCTGTTTGCCCAGAAGGGGTTCGACGCCACCTCGGTGGAGGAGATCGCCACCCGGGCCGGGGTGTCCAAACCGGTGGTCTACGAGCACTTCGGGGGCAAGGAGGGTGTCTACGCCGTCATCGTCGACCGCGAGGTCGAGACCCTGTTGGCAGCCTTGACCGGGGCTCTCTCCCGCGGCGGACATCCCAAGGTCACCGTGCAGGCCACGGCGCTGACCTTGCTGGATTACATCGAGAGCCACACCGACGGGTTCCGGATCCTGGTCCGGGACTCCCCTGTGGCGCAGTCCACCGGCACGTTCTCCTCCCTGATCGGGGATGTGGCCACCCAGGTCGAACACATCCTGGCCTCGACCTTCGAACGCCAGGGGCTGGATCCGGCGGTGGCGCCGATCTACGCCCAGATGCTGGTGGGCATGATCGCCCTGACCGGGCAGTGGTGGCTCGAGGCACGCAGCCCGGATAAACAGACGGTGGCGGCGCACCTGGTGAATCTGGCCTGGAACGGGCTTCGCGGCATGGAAGGCGCCCCGAGTCTGACCCCTGCCGCCCTGCGCGTCTCCGGGCAGCGCTGGCACCCGGACACCCATGATCCGGCCCCCACCAAGTCCCCCGACGATTCGGCATCCGGTACCGCCCACCCCACCGAAGCCCACCCCACGGAAGGCACGTCGTGACCCTGCTCGAGATCGACCACCTGAACAAGTCCTATGGGCAACTGCGAGCGCTCACAGATATGGCCTTCGACGTCCGGGGTGGGGAGATTTTCGGTTTCGTCGGCTCCAACGGCGCCGGCAAGACCACCACGATGCGGATCGTGCTGGGAGTGCTCGGTGCCGACTCAGGGCAGGTGCGTTGGGACGGGCGGCCCCTGGACCTGAGGGTGCGCCGGCAGGTGGGATACATGCCCGAGGAGCGCGGGCTGTACCCGAAGATGAAAGTCGCTGAGCAGCTGATCTACCTGGCCAAGCTGCACGGGATGAACCATCGTGAAGCCACGGCGGCAATGGAACGCTGGACCGAGGTCCTGGCCGTGAGCTCCCGGCGCGCAGATGAGGTGCAGAAACTGTCCCTGGGCAACCAACAGCGGGTGCAACTGGCTGCCGCGCTGGTGCACAACCCCAAGGTCTTAGTGCTCGATGAGCCGTTCTCCGGTCTGGACCCGGTGGCCGTGGATGTGATGAGCCAAGTGCTGCGCGACCAGGCCGACGCCGGGGTGCCGGTGGTCTTCTCCTCCCACCAGCTGGAGCTCGTGGAGCAGATCTCCGACCGGGTCGGCGTGGTCAGCAACGGCACGATGGCGGCCGTGGGCACCATCGATGAGTTGCGCACCACTTCCGCCCAACGGTGGCGGGTGGTCACCCGCGGAGCCCCGCCCACCTGGGCGCAGGGCCTGCCAGGGGTGCGGGTGCTGACGTCTTCCGGGGACACCACTGTGCTAGAGCTGGCCGACCCTGCCGAGGGTGCTGAGCAACCGGTCCTGCGTGCCGCCCTGGAGCACGGCGGAGTCCGGGAGTTCACCCAGATCCGGCCCAGCCTGGCCGAGCTGTTCCGCGATGTGGTCTCCAGCACCGCGCAGGACGAGGAGGCCGGCGCATGAATACCCCACGCATGATCGCCCTGATCGCCGGCCGCGAGGTCCGTACCCGACTGCTGGCCAAGGCCACCGTCGTCTCCACGTTGATCATGGTGGTGGCCATCGTGGCGGCCATCATCGTGGCCTCGGTTCTGGTGGGGCGCGATGACGCCGAGGCCACCAGGGTTGGGATCGCACCCGAGACCGCCGACCTGGCTCCGGCGCTGGAGCAGGCAGCGCTCCAGTCCGGCATCAACCTGGAGATCGAGCAGACCGACGCCGACGAGGGCACCAACGCTGTCCTCGAGGGAGATTTGGCCGCCTATATCTCCGGGGAGCCCACGGCCCCGGTGCTCGGCATCGACGGGACCCCGGACCCAATGCTGATGTCGGCGGTGACCACCGCGACCCAGCAGACCGCGATCGCCGAGGTGGTCACCGAGCTCGGTGGCGACCCCGAGGACGTGGATCAGCAACTGGCCGCAGCCGTTCCCTCGGTGCAGCTCCTCGATGACGACGACGGCGGCTTCGACCCGATGGCCTTCATCGTCGCGATCGCGACCACCTCCCTGCTGCTGTTCGCCCTGCTGCAGATCGGCTCCCTGATCGCGATGGGCGTGGTGGAGGAGAAGGTCAGCCGGGTGGTGGAGATCCTGCTGGCGACCGTGCGGCCAAGCGTGTTGATGGCCGGGAAGGTGATCGGGATTGGCCTGGTGGGGCTGACCCAGATCGCCCTGTTCGTCGGCAGCGCCCTCGTGACCGTGACGGCCACCGGCCTGCTGGCCGATGTCGAGCTGGATCTGGGTGCGGCCCTGGTGTGGCTGTTCGTGTGGTTCTTCCTGGGCTTTGCGCTGTACTCGGTGATCTTCGGCGGGCTGGCTGCCCTGGTCTCGCGCCAGGAGGATATCGGCTCGGTGACCACCCCGATGATCTTCTTGATGATGGCCCCGTTCTACCTGGGCATCTTCCTGGTGCCGAACAACCCGGAGAGTTCCGTGGCTGCGTGGCTGTCCCAGGTGCCGTTCTTTAGTCCCTTCATCATGCCGGTGCGTCAGGCCTTCGCTGCGGTCACCGGAGCCGAGGTCGCCCTGTCCATCGGGCTGTGTCTGGTTTTCATTCCGTTGCTGGTCTGGATCGGCGGACGCATCTACTCCCGCGGCGTGTTGCGCACCGGTGGGCGGATGAAGCTCACCGAAGCGCTGAAGAAGAACTGAGGCGCCCGCGCCCCCACACGCTCACCCGCCCGCGCCCATCCTCACCCGCGCCCATCCCCGCGCCCACGACCCCGCCGACAGGGCACGAATCGGCGCGAGGGGGCACGAAATCGCGGGCCCTCCGGCGAGGGTCGTGTCCCCTCGCGCATGGGGGCGAGCCGAGGATGTCGGATACGGCGCCAGGTGGGACGGTCGTGTCCCCTCGCGCGTGGGGGCGAGCATTATCAGTTCGGTGACGCAGTTTTTCGGCTCGTCGTGTCCCCTCGCGCGTGGGGGCGAGTAATCTCGGTCCATGGACGGACAGGACGAGGTCGACCGCATCATCGCGGCCTGGGCACGGGAACGTCCCGACCTGTCCACCGAGCCGCTGTCGGTGTTCTCCCGGATCGCCCGCCTGGGCCGGCACCTGGACCGCGCCCGGCGCAGCGCCTTCGCCAGCAACGGGCTGGAGCAATGGGAATTCGACGTCCTCGCAGCCCTACGCCGCGCCGGGGACCCCTACGAACTTCGCCCGGGCACGCTGCTGACCCAGACGATGGTCTCCTCGGGCACGATGACCAACCGGATCGACCGCCTGGTCGCCCACGGCCTGGTCCGGCGTGCGACCGATCCCGATGACCGGCGCGTGGTGCGGGTGCGCCTGACCTCGGCGGGGCTGGCCACGGTCGATGCGGCGATGTCGGACCTGCTCAGTATCGAGACCCAGGTACTGGGCGCCTTACCCGATGCCGACCGCGATGATCTGGCCGCACTGCTGCGCCGGCTGCTGACCCAGTTCGAGAACTGAGCGGGCCCGGCTCCCCCTTCGCGCCCCCTATCGCACCCCTTGGGTGGCGGCGGCCTCTCGAGCGGCGGCCACAGTGGAGCCGGATTGCCGGCGGGTCATCCGCCGGAGTACCGCGGGGGTGATGAGGGTCCCGACGATCGTCCACGCTGCGAGTACTGCCACCGTCTGCCAGGTACGCCAGGTGCCTGCGATTTCCAGCACGCCGGCGACGTCGTCGGGCAGGAACGCCGAACGCATGCCCAGGCCGAGCCAATACATCGGGAACACCTGAGCGATGTGCTGCACCCAGGTCCACAGTTGCTGGATGGGCAGCAACAGGCCCGAGATCCCGATCAGGGCGCCGGTGGGCAGCATCCCCCACACGATGACCTTCTGCGGGCTGGGCATCAGGGAGCCGAGAACCATCCCGATCGGCAAAGTAGCGAGCATGCCGAGGACCAGAACCCACACGATGGTGAACCAGCCGCGGGCGGTCGTGGGCATGATGCCGTCGAAGATCAGTGCGCTGGGGATCAGAATCACCAGCAGCATCGGCAGGACGGTGAGGATGTGCTGAAGCATCTGACCGACGTAGTAGGCGGTGATGCCTCGGGGAATGGCCCGCATCCGCAGCAGCGTCCCGTCTTCACGTTCCTGGGCGAGTTGGCCGGCTGGGCCGAGGATGAGGGTGAACGCGATCATCCCGCCGAGGATCCCTGGCATAGCGAACTGCGGGAGCAGCAGATCGGTGCCCTCGATCCGGTTGTCCCGGTTGATCCACAGATAGCCGACGACGGCGGCCGCCATGATCAGGTAGAAGGCCTGGTCCTGGATGCTTCGTAGGGCGAGGCCGAACTCGGCCCAGCCCCGGTGCAGCCCGAGGCCGGCGGCGTGGAGTGTGTGGTTCATGATGTTCCCTCCCGGGACGTTGCGGTGGCCGCGCCCTGTCCGCCGGTCTGTTCGCCGATGAGCGCGAGGTAGGTGTCCTCGAGGCTGGGCCGGTGCACGCTGAGCTCGGCCACCCCGTCGCAGCCGGTTAAGAGCTCACGGACAAACGCCGTTGCGTCATCGCTGTGCTGGACATGGGACCGCCCGCCGTGCCGCCAGCGGATCGTGGCGTCGGTTCCGAGGGTGCGGGCAAGCTCTTCGGCGGTGCCGTCGGCGACGATGCGTCCTTCGGCGAGGACAAGGATGCGATCAGCGAGGCGTTCTGCCTCATGCAGGTCGTGGGTGGTCAGCACAATCGTGGTGCCGTGCTCGGCGGCGATTCGTTCGATGAGCTCGTGGAAGGCGCGGCGGGCCTGGGGGTCAAAAGGTGCGGTGGGCTCATCGAGGAAGAGCAGCTCAGGCCTGCCGACCAGGCCGATCGCGACGTCGAGGCGGCGGCGTTGCCCACCGGAGAGGGTCCAGATCCGCTGGTCGGAAAGGTCCGCCAGACCGACGGCGGTGAGCAGTTCCTCGGTCTCGAACGGTCCCGGATGCCCGGGCCCGCGGTAGGGCAGGTAGAAGGCTCGAAGGTGGGCCAGCAGTCGGCGCGGGGTCCAGCGGGCGTGATCGCGCCAGGACTGCAGCGCGACGCCCACTCGAGAACGCCAGTCCTCACCGGCGTGCGCGGGATCGACACCGAAGAGCCGCACCCGGCCACCGGAGCGCATCCGGAAACCCTCCAGCACCTCGATCGTGGTGGTCTTGCCTGCCCCGTTCGGTCCCAGCAGGCAGATCACCTCACCGCGATCGACCTGGAAGGTCACATTGGTGAGGACGTCGCGATCGCCGTAGCGCATCTGCAGGCCATCCACCTCAACCACGGGTGTCGTCGCGGCGGCGGTACACGCCGGTGACCGTGCCGCTTGTGCCACGTGTCCTGCCGGTGCTGTGCGTTCCATGGGTCACCTTACTCTCTATGCCGTATGGAGTGTGATTACTGTAGGGTGTATGGAGTTAGAGTGCAAGCCTGTGGAGAGGCGACATGGACGAGAAGAAGGTCACCGACGACGCCGCTGAGATGCGCAAAAGCCTCGAGCTGCTCTGGGGCGCAGAGCCACGGGCTCGGCGCGGACCGAAACCGCGGGTGACCAGCGAGCAGGTGATCACGGCAGCCATCGCCATCGCCGACGCCGACGGCCTCGATACCGTCTCGATGCGCACAGTCGCCGAACGCCTGGGCCTCACCGCCATGTCCCTGTATGCCTACGTGCCCAGCAAAGGCGTCCTGGTCGATGCCATGCTGGACCGCATCCTGGGTGAGCGGGCCAGTGCCCCCGCCGCAGATGAGCACTGGCGCGACGGATTGCACCGGCTCGCCCACGACACCTGGAACATCTACTCCCGGCACCCGTGGGCGCTGCAGGCCACGATGAGCCGCCGGCCCTTCGGTCCCAACATCCTCGCCGGCCTGGAAGCCACCTTGCGCACGGTGGCCGACCTCGGGCTCGCCCCGCAGGAGATGGTCTCCATCGTGAACACGGTGGATGATTACGTCCACGGAGCACTGGCCGCCAGCCTGGAGACCGCACAAGCCCAGCAGGCCTCCGGCCTCTCCAACGATGCCTGGCTGGAACGTCATGGCCCGCTCCTGGCCGAGTTCGCGACCCTCTCCGACTACCCCACCCTGGTCGAACTGTGGTCGAACGACACCTTGACCGAGCGCCACATTGACTTCGAGTTCGGGCTGGCGCGCGTCCTCGATGGCATCGAGGGCTACATCGCCACTCGCCCAGCACAGACATGACCGGCCGGCCCCAGGGTCACCGCCCTCGGCGGTGGCGCGGGCCAACTCCCATCGCGCCGTCCTCCCGGGCCGGCTGGTCGGAGACCGGAGCGGGAAAAACTTAGGCTAGGAGCGTGGCACATCTCCTCGGGGCCGAGTCCCTGCACCTGTCCTACCCCACCCGGACCGTCTTCGACGCGGTGACCATCGGGGTGCACAGCGGCGACCGGATCGGCATCGTGGGCCGCAACGGCGATGGCAAGTCCAGCCTGGTCCAGCTGCTCGCCGGCCGTCTCGAGCCCGACGGCGGCCGGGTCACCCGCCGGCGCGGAGTGCAGCTGGGCGTCCTGGACCAGAGCGATGCCCTCGATGCCGGGGAGCCGGTCGGCACCGCGATCGTCGGCGATCGGCCCCGCCATGAGTGGGCCCGCGATGCCAAGGTGCGCGACGTCGTCGGCGGCTTGGTGGCCGATATCGACTGGCAGGCCGAGGTGGGCACGCTCAGCGGCGGGCAGCGCCGCCGGGTGGCCCTGGCTGCATTGCTGGTCGGTGACTGGGACATCATCGCCCTGGACGAGCCGACCAACCACCTGGACGTCGAGGGCATCACCTGGCTCGCGCAACACCTGAAGCGCCGCTGGCCCACCGGCAGCGGGGCCCTGCTGGTGATCACGCACGACCGGTGGTTCCTCGATGAGGTCGTGACCACCACGTGGGAGGTACACGACCAGCTGGTAGACAGTTTCGAAGGGGGATACGCGGCTTATGTGCTGCAGCGCGTGGAGCGCGACCGACAAGCTGCGGCCGCCGAGGACAAACGCCAGAACCTGATGCGCAAGGAGCTGGCCTGGTTGCGCAGGGGCGCCCCGGCCCGGACCTCCAAACCGAAGTTCCGCATCGACGCCGCGAACACCCTGATCGCCGATGTGCCACCACCGCGCAACCGGCTCGAACTCTCCCGGCTCGCCACCGCCCGGCTGGGCAAAGACGTGGTGGACCTGGAACAAGTCTCGGTCTCCTACGGCGAGCATGTGGTGCTGCGGGATATCACCTGGAAGATCGCCCCGGGGGAACGCACCGCCATCCTGGGCGCCAACGGGGCCGGGAAATCCACCCTGCTGTCGTTGATCGCCGGCACCTTACAACCAGATTCGGGCCGGGTGAAGCACGGCAAGACAGTGCGGGTGGCGATCCTGGACCAGCAGTTCAGCCAGCTGGCCGAGATTGCCGGCGACCGGGTACGCGAGGTGCTGGCCCGGACCAGGGCCAGTTACGTCGTCGACGGCAGGGAACTCACTCCCGCGCAATTGTTGGAACGGCTCGGTTTCGCCCGGGCACACCTGTCGGCCCGGGTTGGTGAACTCTCCGGCGGGCAACGGCGACGGCTGCAGCTGCTGCTGATCCTGCTGGATGAACCCAACGTGCTGATCCTCGATGAGCCCACCAACGACGTCGATACCGACATGCTCGCGGCGATGGAGGACCTGCTCGACTCCTGGCCAGGAACACTGATCGTGGTCTCTCACGACCGGTACTTGCTGGAGCGGATCACCGATCAGCAGTACGCGATCATCGACCACCGGTTGCAGCACCTGCCCGGTGGGGTCGACCAGTATCTGCGGGTGCAGGCCAGGGCGGACGACGGCGGTGCTTCCGGTGGACGAGCATCGGCAGCGGAACCCGCCGTCGCCCGGGAGACGGACGCAGCGGCGGCTCCGCGGACGAGGACCGGCCCGGCATCACCGCAGGCGGGCCCCGGAGCGCCGAGCGCCGCCGAACAGCGCACCGCCCGCAAGGAGCTCGCCGGGGTGGAACGCAAGATGAACCGCCTCGCCGACCAGATCAGCGCGATGCACGAGCAGATGAGCGCCCACGACCCCGCCGACTACCCCGGGCTGGCGGAGCTGACCGGCCAACTGCAGGAGTTGCAGGAGCGCAATAGTGAGCTGGAGGAGCGCTGGCTGGAGCTGGCCGAGGTGGTCGGTTAAGGCACCGAGGTGCGGAGCATCTAGACCAGCGGCGGCGCACCGGCCGGGATCAGCCGTGGCCGGTATCGATCACGTGTCGCGCATATACCCGCGGCGGGCTGGCGATGTAAGCGGCCTCGAACTCGGTATCGAACTCATAGGTATTGGTGGAGTTCGCCGGCAAGTAGAGGACGTCTCCTTCGCGGCCGGTCACGGGGTCATCGTGCTCCCGGTTGACGACCACGGAGCCCTTGAGGATCACCATGACCTCGTCATAGGGAAACGTCGCGGTCATCTGCTGCCTCGCCGCAACCCTGGTGAACCCGACTGTCATCTCGGCGCCGGGATGACTGCCCGCATCGATCAGGTCGCTGCCGTGAAAATCCGGCCCGCCCCAACCGGATTTGCCCTCAGCATCCGCGATTCGATACCTGGTGACGCGCATACGTGCGGCTCCTCTCGCTGGTTTCGTCGTGACCCTAGGAGTTCAAGCGAGGTTGAGGGCAAGTCCGACCTTGGCAGGGCCGGTCCCCAACCGGCCCGGGACGCTCAGGACTCGGCGCGCACTTGTTCCAGCAACCGGGCCCCAGGTACCGGGCCGTGTACCGCCAGCACCTCAGTAGCCACGTCAGCAGCGCGCACTTCCGCAGCGATCTGCAACGCGGAAGTCTGGTCACTGGCCAGGGCGGCCACAGTGGGCCCGGATCCGGAGACCACCGTCCGCAGCGCGTCGGTGGTTTCGAAGGCCGTCAGTACCTGCGCGATGCGAGGTTGCAGGTCGATGGCTGGGGTGGTCAGGTCGTTACGCAGGAACCGGACCAACCGGTGCGGGTCCCCGCTGACCAGGGCCTTCATCATGGTCGGTGGGATCGAAGGGTCCTTGCGGGCAAGCGTGGAGCCGTAGGTGTCGAACTGGGCGAAGACCTCCGGGGTGCTCAGTCCCTCACCCTGCAGCGCCAGCACCCAGTGGTAGGTTCCGCGGGCCAGCGCCGGGGTGAGGACATCGCCCCGGCCCAGGCCTAGGGCGGTCTGTCCGGTCAGCGCGAAAGGTACATCAGCGCCGAGTTCACCGGCCAGATGCCCCAGCTCCTCCCGGTCCAGACCAGTGCCCCAGAGCAGGTCGCAGGCCAGCAGCGTGGCGGCGGCATCGGCCGATCCCCCGCCCATTCCACCGGCAACCGGGACCTCCTTGATGATCTGCAACCGGACCCCGCGGGTGGTGCCGGTGGCGTCGGCCAGCAGCCGAGCGGCACGGTGGGCCAGGTTCCGCTCATCGGTCGGTACCTGGTCGGCGTCTCGGCCGCCCACCTGCACGGTGACCTCATCGGCAACTTCAGCGACCACGTCCTCATACAGGCTGACTGCCTGGAACACCGTAGCCAACCGGTGGTAGCCATCCTCGCCCAGCCGGCCCGCACGCAGGGTCAGGTTGATCTTGCCGGGGGCGCGGACGTGTACGACGCCGTCGCCGGACGGGACTCGGTGGATCATGACGGGCCCTCCGGGCGCAGGACATCCGACTCGGCGCCCTCCGGGCGCAGGGCATCTGGCTCGGTCGCGGATATGGCGGCTGGTGCGCCACGATCGGCGGCCGGCACCTGGGCAGCTGCGGCGATCGCGGCGAACGCCGCCACGTCCAGACGCTCACCGCGCAGCGTGGGATCGACCCCGGCCCGGATGAGGATCTGTTCGGCCGCTGCGGCCGAGCCTGCCCAACCGGCCAGGGCCGCGCGGAGTGTCTTGCGGCGTTGGGCGAACGCCGCATCGATCACCGCGAAGGTCTGCTCGCGGCCGGCTGCTGCGGCCGGGGATGGGCGGCGCACCAGGCGCACCAGGGCGGAATCGACTCCCGGCACCGGCCAGAAGATCGAGCGCCCAATCGAACCTGCCCGGGTGGCGCTGGCGTACCAGGCTGCCTTCGCCGACGGCACGCCGTAGGTGCGTGACCCCGGCGGTGCGACCAGGCGATCAGCCACCTCAGCTTGGACCATCACCAGCACGTCACGCAGCGACGGCTGGTGCTCCAGAAATGTCAGCAACACCGGGACGGCAACGTTATAGGGCAGGTTCGCCACCATCGCGTCCGGCTGCGCCGGCAGATCCCGCACTGTCATCGCGTCCTGGGTCAGCACCTGCAGGCGGTCGGCCCGCTCCGGCGCGAACGTAGCTACTGTCGCCGGCAGGGCCCGGGCCAAGACCGGGTCCACCTCGATGGCGATGACGTGGGCGCCCGCCTCCAGCAGACCCAGGGTCAGCGAACCCAGACCAGGGCCGACCTCGACCACCACCTGGGAGGGCTGCACACCGGCGGTGCGCACGATCCGGCGCACAGTGCCGGGGTCGATGACGAAGTTCTGCCCGAGAGTCTTGGTCGGGCGCAGGTCCAGTTGCTCGGCCAGCCTGCGCACATCGCCGGTCGTGAGCAGGCGAAGGCCGTCCTCGTGGTTGCCTGGCGATGACCTCACGTCTGCGAGCCTAAGGTACCGGCGCCAGGGAGATGTGCCCGACGAGCACGGGGCCCTGGTGCTCCAGGACCGGTCGGGCACAGCGCCCGCCCTCGGCAACGCGAAGCCGTTACGGCCGGGCCAGGATCTCGGTGTGCGGTACCACGAACCATGCGTCGTCGGTCGCTGCCCAGGTGCGCCAGGCCGTAGCGATCTGCGCCAGCTCCGCCGGAGTGGCGCGGCCGGAGTCGACAACCCGCTGGGCAAAGGCGGATTCCTCAGTGCGCTCGGCCCAGGTCAGACCCCAGGCCGCCCGCTGAGCAGGTTCGGCATAACGCCATTCGGATGTGGTGACCTCTACCTGGCTGAATCCGGCGGCCTTCGCCCAGCCGGCAAGGTGCCGCCCGGCGTTGGGTTCCCCGCCGCTTGCGCGCGCCTCGGCCAGGTACAGCTGGCGCCACCGGTCCAGCTCCGGCAGCTCCGGGCCCCAGGTGAACGCGGCGTAGTCGGCGTCCCGGACCGCCACGACACCGTCAGCGGCGCAAACCCGGCGCCACTCGGTCAGGGCGTCCACCGGGCCGGCTAGGTGCTGAGCGACCTGGTGGGCGTGCACCACGTCGACGGCTCTGTCCGCGAACGGCAGGGCGGCGGCGTCGGCGACGACACCGGTCACGTTGCCCCGCCCGCGGGCGGCGGTCTCAGCCATCGTCAGGTCCAGTGCGCTCCAGGTGCGCTCCACGGCCCACACCTGGCCCGGTGCCACCAGGCCGGCCAGGTCTGCGGTGATGGTCCCGGCCCCGCTGCCGACGTCGAGCAGGCTATTCCCGGGGCCCAGGTGCTCCAGTAAGTAGGCGGCAGAGTTGGCGGCGGTCCGCCGCCGGTGTGCGATCAGGACCGACTCGTGGTGGCCGTGGATGTACTGGGCGCTCACTCAGAGCAGGCCGAGCGAAGCTGCGCAGGCCGGCCACTGTCCCCACCCGGAGCGGGCCTGCAGGGCCTGAGCGCGCTGGGTCTGCTCGGCCGGTGAAGCCTCCGAGGGCAGACCCGAACCGCCGACCGACTGCCAGGTCGCCACGGAGAACTGGTACAGCCCGTGATAGGTACCCGACGGAGACACCGCAGTGGGGTCCCCACCCGATTCGCACTGGGCCAGCTGGGACCACACACCATCGGGCACCCCGCCGGAGTCACCAGGGGGATCATCGGAGCCGGAGTCCTCGGAGCCGGAGCCATCCGATCCCGAGTCGCTGGATCCGGAGCCACCGGAACCAGAACTCGAGCCCGAGTCGCCCGACTCGGAGCCGGAACTGGGTTCTGGCTCCGGCTCTGGTTCGGGAGCCGGCCGCTGGGCGGTCCCAACCTCGATGACCCGGTCGGTGGGCTCGGTGGTGACCTCCACATCCATCAGCTTGGCGCTCTCCACCTCACCATCGATCAGGACCTGGCGGCTGGTGTAGGTGCGCTCTCCCTCGGAGCCCTCCTCGGCCACGCGCGTCTCGCCGACGAACAGGTCATCGGTCTCCCGCTCGACGGTGTCGTGGTCGATGCTCTCGGTGCGGGTGTCCTGCGCGGTCTCCACCCTGGTGATTGTCACCACGGGTTCCTCGTCGTTGACGTTGACCGCGACCCGGTCGGTATCGGACAGCTCCACCTCGGCCAGACGAAGCACACCGGTGATATCGGCCTCACCGGGCACCTCCACTGTGCGCTCCTCACCATCGGCGGCGATGGTGACCGGCCCGCCGGTGAGCAGTGGAAGGTCCAGTGCCGGGCGGCCATCGCTGGAGCGGGAGGCCGTCAAGCTCACCGAGCGTCCCCCGGTGGCGAGTGTCTGCAGCGCCTCGGTCGCGGTCAGCGCGGTGGTCCACATCGTCCGGTATTCGCCGTCGACGACGAACTCGACCTCGTGGGCAGTGCGGACCACGACCTCGGCCCCGTCGCTCAGTGCCTCACCAGGCCCGGGGACGACCAGGTCGTGTTCGGCTAGCTCTACTCCCTCGGCTTCAAGTAGGGCGTCGATATCCCGGGCGAAGGTGGAAACTTCGTGGACCTCACCATCGACATCCAGGGCCACACTGCGGTGCTGGGTAGCCACGACCACACCACCGACCAGCACCAGGGCGGAGAAGGCGGCGAGGGCGGGCACCAGCCGGCGGCGCCCAGCCGAGCGGCGCCCTTCCCGGCGGTTTCGCCGGGAAGGGGGGTGTGCCGCGGCATCTGCGTCTTGGGCCATCGCGGCCTCGCCCGCTGCGTTTTGCGCCGGAGCAGGCTCGTCGTTCATCGCCCCAGCATCGGCGGCGTCAGGCGCCAGTGCCTCGACGCCCTCAGCCGGCGTGTCCGGTGCGCCGGTGGCGGGGGTCTCGTCGGCCGTGGTGCCTTTGCGCTTGAAGAAACTCACGTTTGTCCTACTCTCTGGCCGAGAAAACCTGGTTTCCCGGCAGTGGGTATGCACCCGGAGCCGGACTGCGGCGCGGAGGGCGGCAGCACCTGGGCCAGCCGTCCTCCTGCTCGCGTCCGGACCTTGCGGACCGGACCGGCGTGCGGGGGCCGGATCGGCGACAAACCGACACAGCCGCTGGCGAGCGTAACCAGATCGTTACTCATTGCGCTACGGCACCGGCGTGTGAAACTTCTCACTGTCACCTATTTGTGATAGCTAGCGGGTGTCGACCGAAGGTGTCGATCGGTATCCGGCTAGGTCCAGGGCAGTCGGCGGTGATCAACGCCGATCAGTACCAGTTGTGCGCCTCGGAGTGGGCCCATGCTCCGCACGGGTTGCCGTAGCGACCCTCGATGTAGTTCAGGCCCCAGGTGATCTGGGTGGCGGGGTTGGTCTGCCAGTCCGAACCGGCCGAAGCCATCTTGTTCCCGGGAAGGGACTGCGGAATGCCATATGCGCCCGATGAGGGGTTCTGAGCGTGCGGGTTCCAGTTGGACTCCCGCTCCCAGAGCCGGTCCAGGCAGCTCCACTGATCGCCACCCCAGCCGCGGTCACTGACCATCGCCTGAGCGATGCCGCGCGGATCGGAGCCCTCGTAGGACCCGGTCGGCGCATCCGAACTGGAGGAGCTGTCCGAAGAACCACTATCCGAAGAACCGCTCTCGGCGGAACCGCCGCTACCGGAGGAACCGCTGCTCGAGGTGGTGGCCTGCGGCTGGGCAGTGCCGACCAGCACTACCTCGGTGACCGGTTCGGAGGCCAGAATCTCGGCCTGGACGCTACGGGAGACCTCTGTCCCGTCCTCGTAGGTCGCGGCATAACTGGTCACCCGGGCCCCGGGCACGCCCTCGGTCTCGACCTCGGTCTCGCCCTGCGGCAGGTCGTCGGTGCGACGCTCCTCGGTCTCATACGGGATCTCTTCGGTGTCGGCACCGTAGACGGTCCCCACGCGCATGATCTCGATCTCGGCCCCGTCCTCGGGAGGCTGGTTCATATCGGCGTTGACCTCATCGTCCAGGCCCACCAGGATCCCGTTGTCGATCAGCGCATCGGCCAGCGTCCCGGCCCCTGAGGTGATCTGGAGTTCCTCGCCATCGATAGTCACCGAGAAGGTCACCGGCTCGGACTCCAGGAAGTCCAGCGACTCCCGCTCACCGCCACCGCCGGAGCGGGACACCTGCGACCACACGCTGCGGTCCTCCAGACCCGGCACCGCGGCCTGTTCCACCTGTCCGGGAGCGTCCTCGCCGGAGGAGGTACTCAGGGCGGCGTAACCGAGGGAGCCCGCCAGCAGTACCGTCAGCCCTCCGGCGCCCAGCACACGGCGCAGGGAACGGGGCAAGGCGGCGGCCGCTGGGGTAGCGGCGCGATGACGTCGTTCAGGAGATCCAGCAGGCACAGATTTCAGTCCTTCGCAAGCAACTGCCGGCCATGGAGGGGTAGCCGACAGTTGACCGTAACCGATCTGTGACCGTTTCGGCCAGCCGCGGCCCGGGTTCTGTGGGCGTTGCCGAACCCGCGCAGAGGGCCCACGCACCCGCCCCGGTTGGGTCCTCCCGGCGCCGGGCGCCGGGGCCGGGACTCACCAGGGACCGTAGATCTCCTCGGCGGTCGCACTGAGCACCGACGCCAGCTCCTCGGGGTCCTCATCGCGCGCCCGGGCCAGCGCACGGACGGTGTGCGGCAGCAGGTACGGCGCATTCGGCCGCCCGCGCCAGGGGTGGGCGGTCAGGTACGGCGCATCGGTTTCCACCTGCAGCAACTGCGCGGGCACCACCCGGGCCGCCGCCCGCAGCTGCTCAGCATTCTTGAAGCTCACCGTGCCGGCGAAGGACAGGTAGTAGCCACGTTCGGCGCAGATCCGGGCCATCGCCACATCTCCGGAAAAGCAATGGAATACCGTCACCGGCGGGGCGCCGTCGGCCGCCAGGATCTCCAGCACCTCGGCGTGAGCCTCCCGGTCGTGGATCTGCATCGGCAGGTGGAGTTCCTTGGCCAGGGCGATGTGCGCCCGGAACGCCGCACGCTGGGACACCCGGCCCTGCTCCCCCGCCCGGAAGAAGTCCAGACCGGTCTCGGCGATGGTGCGCACCCTCGGATGCCGGGCCAGGTCGGCGATCTGGGTGATCGCTTCATCCAGGCCGACGGCGTGGCGGTCCAGCACCATCGGGTCCAGTCCGTCCGGGGCCACCTCGCGCACGCCGTCGTGCAACGGCGCCTCGATCGGGTGCACCGCCACCCCCGCGACGACGGCGGGGTGCTCGCCGGCCATCGCCACACTCACCGGCGCTGAGTCCAGGTCGCACCCCACCTGAACCACCCGGTCCACACCAACCCCAGCCGCCCAGTCCAGGTGACCGGCCACACCCGGGTCGGGTACGCCGTCGTGCAGGACATCGGGCACGTGCGTCAGGTGGGTGTGATTGTCCACCACCGGTGTCGCCAGCGGTTCTGGGTCCGGCGGCCACTCGCGATTCTTGGCCATCAGCTCCTGCTCATCTAGGTCTGGGGGTCGAGTTGCGCGGCGGCCGGCACGTGGCGCCCGGGCGGCGAGTTAGGCCTGGAGCCCGAGTCGAGCCAGTTCCTCGTCGACCACGCCGGGGTCAAGTTTGGTGAACACGGGGGTGGGTTTGGCGATCGCAGCGCCCACCTGCACCGGGGCCGAGCGCCACGCCGGGGTGGTGCCGTACTCGCCGGTGATGACCGGATAACTACCGCCGTCGGCGTCCAGGTCCTGGACCTGCTCGGCCCGCGGCATCGGCATGAACTCACCGGTACCGCCCAGCACCGCGTGCACCCGGTTCGCAGCGTGCGGCAGGAATGGGGCCAGCAGCACATTCAGGTCGCTGACAGCCTGAGCCAGCACGTGCAGCACCGTGGCCAGCCGTTCGCGTTGCTCGGGGCCCTTGAGTTTGTACGGTTCGGTCTCCGAGACGTATCGGTTCGCCTCCCCCACCATCCGCATCGCCTCGGCGATCGCAGCCCGCTGACGGTGCCGCTCAATCAGAGCACCGACGGTCTGGAACGCTTCCCGGATCTGTGCGAGCAGGGCGTGGTCGATCTCCGCCAAGGTCCCGGCCGGCGGGATCTGGCCAAAGTTCTTGGCGATCATCGCCGCGGTGCGGTTGACCAGGTTGCCCCAGCCACCCACCAGTTCGGAATTGTTGCGCTGGACGAACTCGGCCCAGGAGAAATCGGCATCGTGGTTCTCCGGGCCGGCAGCGCTGATGAAGTACCGCAGCGGGTCCGGGCCATAACGAGCTAAGACATCCCGCACGTAGATGACGTGAGACCGGGAGGTGGAGAACTTATTGCCCTCCATCGTCATGAACTCCGAAGCGACCACCTGGGTGGGCAGGTTCAGCGTGCCGTACTGACCGGGCTCGCCTCCCTTATCGCCCTTTCCGGCGTAGGCCAACAGCTCAGCCGGCCAGATCTGGGAGTGGAAGGTGATGTTGTCTTTACCCTGGAAGTAGTAGGAGCGGGCCTCGGGGTCGTTCCACCAGTCCCGCCAACGTTCGGGCTCACCGATCCGGCGGGCCCACTCGATCGAAGCCGACAGGTACCCGATCACCGCGTCGAACCAGACGTAGATCCGCTTGTTCGGGTTGTCCGACCACCCCGCCAACGGCACCGGGATGCCCCAGTCGATGTCCCGGGTGATCGGCCGGGGCCGCATCTCCTGCAACAAGCCCAAGGAGAAATTGATGACGTTGGGCCGCCAGCTGCCGGAGGCGGCACGCTCGTTCATCCACTCCGAGAGAGTGTCGGCCAGCGCCGGTAGGTCGAGGAAGAAGTGCGTGGTCTCGATGAACTCCGGCCGCTCCCCGTTGATCTTCGAACGCGGGTCGATCAGTTCATTCGCATCGAGCTGGTTGCCGCAGTTATCGCACTGGTCCCCGCGCGCATCGGGGGCCGAGCAGATCGGGCAGGTGCCCTCGATGTAGCGGTCCGGCAACGTGCGTCCGGTCGAGGGACTGACGGCACCGGAGGTGGTCTGCTCCACCAGGTAGCCGTTGCGGTGGCAGGTGCGGAACATTTCCTGCACCACTTCGACATGATTGCCGGAGGTGGTGCGGGTGAACAGGTCATAGGACAGGCCCAGATCCACCAGATCGCTGACGATGACGGCGTTGTTCTTGTCCGCCAGCTCCCGCGGGCTGACTCCCTGCTGGTCGGCAGTCACCAGGATGGGGGTGCCGTGCTCATCGGTGCCGGAGACCATCAGGACCTCGTGGCCGGCCATGCGCATGTACCGGCTGAACACGTCGGAGGGAACGCCGAAGCCGGCGACATGGCCGATGTGCCGCGGACCGTTGGCGTAAGGCCAGGCCACCGCGGAGAGGATTCTGGTCATGGGAACTCATCCTAGAGGCCCGGGCAGCCAGCGCGATGCGCATCGCACCGGCCCGCGCTGTCACCGCCTGGTCAAGCCCGCAGGTACCGCAGCAGGAGCATGTCGCGGGCCTGCAGCACCGAGGTGAGCCTCATCTGGCGGGTGTGCTGCCCGGCGCTGCGCGCGATCCGGGTCGCCGGCCCGGCCTCCAGCAGCGGGCTGAGCGTCAGGCACAGTTCATCGACCACGTCCTCGGCGACCATCGTCCCGAACCAGGTCGGCCCTCCTTCCGAGAGGATCTGCGGCAGTCCCCGGCCGGTGAGGACCTCTTTGACCCGTTGCGCCCGCACCGCCGTGGCACCGCAATCGATCACGTCGGCCACCTCGGCGAGCGCCTCGCGCCGCTGCGGGGGTGCTGCCGCGTGCGTCAGCACCACAGTGCGGCGCGGGGCGCGGGTGAATATCGGCGCTGCGGGGTCCAGGTTCAGCGCGCCGGAGATCACCGCCATCACCGGCTGAGGCGCCCACCCCTGCTCGGCGCGCCACGCGGCCCCCTCATCGTCCAGGCGCAGATCCTCATACCCCTCGGCGCGGACCGTCCCGGCACCGACGAGGACGACGTCGGACAGCATCCGTAGGGTATGGAAGACCTGCTGATCGGCCGGGTTGTTCAGCCCCCCACTCAGGCCGTCGTGGGTGGCGGCCCCGTCCAGGCTGGCCACGAAGTTCACCCTCAGGTGGGTCTGCTGCCGGTCGGCGACGGCATACCGGGCGAGCAAATCCGCACGTTCGAACACCGCTGACCTCCTTCTTCGCCGCCCAGTGTCGCAGGAGGTACGTCGCAGGAGGTACGTGGTGGGTGCTGGTCAGGGCCCGGTGGTTGAATCCATGTTGTGCTGCAGCCACTCCGGTTGCCGCAATCCCAACACCGCCTCAGACATCCGCACCGCGTCGATAGTCTCGGCGACATTGTGCACCCGTACGATCCGGGCACCGGCCGCAACCGCCAACGCGGTGGTGGCCAGCGAACCGGGCAGACGCTGCCCACGGGGCCGGTCCAGGGTCTCCCCGATGAAGTCCTTATTGGACAGAGCCACCAGCACCGGGAACCCCAGCGAGGTGAGCTCGCCCAGCCGGCGCGAGATCTCCAGGGAGTGCAAGGTGTTCTTGTTCAGGTCGTGGCCGGGATCGATGACGATCCGCTCCGGGGAGATCCCCTTGCTGATCGCCACATCCACCCGCTGCAACAAGTAGTCCCGCACCTCGGTGACGACATCGCGGTATTGGGGACGCCGGTGGTGGCGGTGCGCGGCCGCGATGGAGTGCGCGATCACCACCGTGGCGCCAGAGTCGGCGACCACCTCGGCCAGTCCCGGGGTGCGCAGGCCCATCACGTCGTTGATCACCGAGGCTCCGGCGCCCACGCACGCTGCGGCGACCTCGGGATCATAGGTGTCCACCGAGATCACCACATCCGAATCCGCGCGCAGCGCCTGCACTACCGGCAGCACCCGGTCCAATTCCTCTGCGCGGGAGACGTCCGGGGTGTCCGGGGAGAACGGAACCCCGCCGATATCGACCCAGTCGGCCCCGAGGTGCACCGCCTCGGCCGCTTTGGCCACCGCAGCCTCCAGGGCGAAGGTGGCGCCCCGATCGTAGAACGAGTCCGGAGTACGGTTCACCACCGCCATCACCGCGGTGCGCCGGGCGAAGTCGAAGGTGGTGCCGCCGATCTGCCGCGGGGTGAGGTCGCTGGGCATGACCCTAGCGTGCCATCAAGGAGCCGAGAGCCGGGTCAGGCCGCGTTTCAGGCCGCGGATCGCCTGCCCGATCCGTTGTTCGTTCTCGATCAGCGCGAACCGGACGAAACCTTCCCCGCCGTCGCCGAACCCCACCCCCGGGGAAACGGCCACATCGCACTGCCGCACCAGGTGGGTGGCGAAGGTGATGGAGTCCATCTCCGCATACGGCTCAGGGATCTTTGCCCACGCGAACATCGTGCCTTTGGGCGTCAGAATGTCCCACCCGATCCGGGCCAGACCATCGACCAGGGCATTGCGTCGGGACTCATAGATGCCGCTCAGCTGGTCCGGGTAGTCCTGCGCCTCGTTCAAAGTCACTGTGGCGGCGATCTGGATCGGCTGGAAAGTGCCGTAGTCCAGGTAGCTCTTCAGCTGCGACAGCGCCCCGATCACGTCGGTGCGCCCCACCATGAACGCCACTCGCCACCCGGCCATCGAGTAGGACTTGGTCATCGAGTACAGCTCGACCCCGGCCCGGGATCCGCCCTCGCACTGCATCAACGACGGCGGTTGCCAGCCGTCGAAGCACATGTCGGCATAGGCCAGGTCGTGCACCAGCACCACATCGCGCTCCAGGGCCCAGTCCACCAGCCGTTGCAGATCGGCCAGTTCGACGGCGGAGGTGGTCGGGTTGTGCGGGAAGGACAGCACCACCACCCGGGGTTTAGGGGTAGTGCTCTCCCAGGCCGCCATCACCCGGTCGATGTAGCCGGGGCCGTCGGTGCCATCACCCATGGGGACCTGGTGGGTGTGGGCGCCGGCGAAGTACGGACCCCAGATGTGAATCGGGTAGCTGGGGGTCGGCACGATCGCGACGTCGCCGTTCTGCACCAGCACCCACATCAGGTGGCTGAAGCCCTCCTTGGCCCCGATCGTGGTCAGCACCTGGGTACCGGGGTCTACCTCGACGCCGAACCGGCGTCGGTACAGATCGGCCACGGCCACCCGCAGGTTCGGGATCCCCCGGGAGGAGGAGTAGCGGTGATTGCGGGTGTTGTGGGCGGCCTCGGCGAGTTTGTCCACGGCCACCTGCGGGGAGGGCAGGTCCGGGTTGCCGAAGCCCAGGTCGATGACATCTCGACCGGCTCGTCGTGCTTCGGTCTTCAGCCCGTCGATGATGGTGAACACGTAGGGCGGCAGGCCCTGGATGCGCCGGAACTCCATGACCGTCGAGCTTACTGCGCACCAGCGCGCGGGCACATCCGGGTGTTCCCCCGACCCGCCGCCCGTGCCACAGTGGAACCATGGCAACCACCGGTCGCGCTCTGCTCGTCGTCGATGTCCAACCCACGTTCTGCGAGGGTGGAGCGCTCGGGGTCGAGGGCGGTCACGCCGTCGCCGAGGCGGTCGCGGCCTACGTCGCGGCCAACCGGGAGGTCTACGACCTGGTGGTGACCACCCAGGACTGGCACATCGACCCGGGCGATCATTTCTCCGATGATCCCGACTTTGTCGATTCCTGGCCGCCGCACGGGGTGGCCGGCACCCCGGAGGCCGAGTTGCACCCGGTGCTGGCCGACCTGAACCCCGATGCGTCGGTGAAGAAGGGCGCCTACACCGCGGCGTACTCCGGGTTCGAGGGGTCCGACGACGCCGGACGCAGTTTGGCCGAGATCCTCACCGGGGCGCAGATCGGTGGTGTGGACGTGGTGGGCTTGGCCGAATCGCATTGCGTGAAGGACACCGCCCTGGATGCTGTCCGGGCGGGTCTGGCCACCACAGTGCTCACCGACCTGACCGCACCGGTCAGCGCCGAACTCGGTGCGGACGCCCGGGCGGTACTGGCCGAGGCCGGAGTGCAGCTTCGCGCTTCGGCCGACCGCTAGCCTCCGTGGCGGCCCGGCGGGGCGGGCGCCGGTCGGAGCCGGCACGCCGCGGCCGGTGCATCGCATCCGGTAGCCGGTGCAGGCCATCCGGTGGCCGGTGCCGACCATCCGGAGGCCGGTGTGGCAACCGATCGACCTGGGGCCCCTCAGGGACGATCGACCTGGGAGCCCTCAGCGATCTGGGCGCTGGCGCAACTGTTTGGTCTGGCCCCGGAGCTTCTTGGCTTGCAGCCGCCGCTCCTTGGAGCCGCGCGTCGGTTTGGTCGCCCGGCGCGGGCGCGCCGGGGGTGCGATCGCATCAGCGACCAGCGCCGCCAACCGGCTCCGCGCCTCCTGCCGGTTGCGCAGCTGGGAGCGGTGTTGAGCAGCGGAAATGATCAGCACTCCCCCGGTGATCCGGTTGGCCAGGCGCTGGCTCACCCGCGCCCTCTGGGTGCTGGTCAGCACTGCAGAAGCAGAGGCATCCCAGCGCAGTTCGGCACGGGAGTCGGTGGTGTTCACACCCTGCCCGCCAGGCCCGGAGGCTTTGGCGAACTGCCAAGACAGTTCTGCCTCGGGGATGATCAGTGTGGGGGTGACGCGCAACCCGGTGCCGCTGGTGCTCATCGGACCATCATCCCTCGCCCGCTTGACCGGCCCTGCGCGGCGTACGTCGGGGCCGGTGGACGAGCCGGCGGCGTAGGCGCAGGATTCGTGCTCGGCAATCTCGCGTGCTCGCGGCGGCGATCATCTAGGCTCGGCAGATGCCGCGCGCGCACCAGCCCGTCACCGTCGAACAGGTCATCACCGCGCCCAGGTTGCGGATTTTCGAGTTACTGGCCACCCCGAGCCGGCACCGCGAGATCGATGGCTCGGCGATGCTGCAACCCGGTGTGGTCTATGGACCGCCGCGGCTACATTCGGGTGCGGTCTTCACCGTGCCGATGCGGCAGTCGGTCATCCGCTACCGCAGCAGCAACGAAGTGGTCGAGTTCACCGAGGGGCAGGCCCTGGCGTGGCAGACCTTCGGTGTGGTCGCCGGACGTAAGGTGATCGGCGGGCAAATCTGGCGCTGGGAGCTCAGCGACGCCGGTGAGCACGCCGGTGGGGCCGGTGAGCACGCCGGTGGGGCCGGTGGGCAGGCCGGTGGGGCCACAGTGGTCCGGCACACCTATGACTGGCAGCAGTCAGGGCGGCCTGGACTGCTCCGGCTCGGCCGCTACCCCGAGCGGATGGGGGCCTCGATGCAGGAGAGTCTGCACCGCCTGGACCACGCGGTCACCCGGCGGTGAACGACAAGAACCGCCGGCCCGCCAAGGGCGGGGCCGGCGGTTCTCGGCTATGCCGCGGAGCGGGCCAGCAACGCGGCCCGCTCCGCGCCGATCACTTGACCGGGATCTGGAGGGTCTGTCCCTCGAAGATCAGGTTCGGGTCGGCGACCGAACCGCTGTTGAGATGGAAGAGGCTCTCCCAGGAGTTCAGCCCGTGGGCATCCGAGATGGATCCCAGAGTGTCGCCGGACACGACGACGTACTCCTCACCGGAGCTCTGCACCGGCGCCTGCTGCTGCTCGGGCGCGGGCTGCTGCTCGGGTGCAGGCTGCTGCTCCTGCTGGCCTTCTGCGGCCCCGTCCTGAGCGCCTTCATCCGGTGCCTGGGCCTGCTGGCCCTGGTCGGATGTCTGATCCTGGCTCGGGGTGGCTTCGCCGCTGTCACCTTCCGGTGCGGTGTTCCCGGACAGACCCAGCTCTGCCGAGCAGGCCGGCCATGCACCCCAGCCCTGGCTCTCCAGCACGTTCTCGGCAACTGCGATCTGCTGTTCCCGGGAGGCGTCGGCCGGGTTACCGGTGCCGCCATGAGCTTCCCAGGTCTCGGGCAGGAACTGCAGGCCTCCGTAGTAGCCGTTGCCGGTGTTGATCGACCAGTCACCACCGGATTCGCACTCGGCGAGCGAGTCCCAGGTGGAGTCGGCGCTAGCGCTGGTGGTTCCCATCACTGGAGCGGCGGCGAACAGGCCACCGACTGCCAGGCTCCGCAATGCGGTCTGAGTCTTGGAAATGCGCATTGTCTCTTCCTGCGGTCACCTCTCCTCAGGCTGCCGACCTATGTCTCGATGGAGGGAGGGTACCCACCCGGCAGCGACAGAGGCGGTGGGTACCCGAGGGGACTCGGCACGCGGTAGTTCGATCCAGAGGGGTGATGGTCCGCATGTGAGGGGCCCAGGCATTATGAAGATGTACGAGCCGGTGAACTGGCTGTGCCGTGGGGGGCGATACAGATCGCATCGCCCGACTGGTCTACCTGAGAAGTCCCGTATGCACGGTAAGGACCCGTCTCGACCGCTGTCCACACCAGTCGGCGATCAGTGAGATGACGCACATCCATCCCGGCCCGCATCCGAGGGCTGGTGCCTCAGTGACCAGCCTCGCGCTCCCGGCGGGCCAGGGCGGCCTGGTACAGCTCCCGTTTACTGGCGCCGGTGCGCGCCGAGACAGCTGTGGTGGCGTCCTTGAGCCGTTCTCCGCTGGCCACCCGCTCCAGCACCTGCTCGACGTGCTCGGCGGGGTCGACCACCGGCGGGGATGCGCCGGCGACCACGATGCTGATCTCTCCGCGCAACCCGTCCTGGGCCCACCGGGCCAGCTCGGCCAGGGGACCGCGCCGCACCTGCTCATAGGTCTTGGTCAGCTCCCGGCACACCGCCGCCGGCCGATCCGGACCGAAAGCGGTGGCCATCGCCTGCAACGTCGATGCGATCCGGTGCGGAGACTCGAAGAAGATCATGGTGCGTTCCTCGGCGGCCAGCCCCGCCAGCGCCCGGTCTCGCTCCCCGGCCTTGCGGGCGGGGAACCCCTCGAAAGTGAACCGGTCCGGGGGCAGTCCGGACAACGCCAGCGCGGTCAGGGCGGCGCTCGGTCCAGGCAGCGCGCTGACCTGTACCCCGGCAGCGGCCGCGGCCTGCACCACCCGGTACCCGGGGTCGGAGACGCCCGGCATCCCGGCATCGGAGACCACCAGCACCAGGGCCCCGCGGCTGGCCGCCTCGACCAGCTCGACGGCACGTTCGGCCTCGTTGTGCTCGTGGTAACTGACCACCCGGGCAGTGACCGGAACCTGCAGCCGGGCCGCCAGGGCACGCAGTCGTCTGGTGTCCTCGGCGGCGATCAGATCCGCCTCAGCGAGCAGGCCAGCCAGCCTGGCCGAGGCATCACCGACGTCCCCGATCGGGGTGCCGGCAAGCAGGATGCGGCCCGGGGAATCGCCGTCGCTCACTGCCCTCACCCGAGCCAGTGTGCCCCACCTAGACTCACCTGCGTGAATCCTGCCGCCGAGTCCGAGCCGTCGCCGGCGCTGCCCGGCACGGAGGCCGGGCCGGCCGGCACCAGGGCGGGGCCCGCCGTCAGCGCATCCGGACCGGAGGCCGAGCGGCCGGTGCGACCGCGCCGGCAGCGCCGCAGCGCGATGACCGGTCGCCGGTGGCGCCGGGAACCGCCGCCGGCGACCGGTCGCACCCAGGGTGAGATCGAGCAGAGCCTGCGCAACCGGCTGCTGCGGGACCTGCCCGGATCGAGGTCCGGTGGCTGGATCACCACGTTGGTCCTCACCGCCCTGGCCGCACTGTTGCGGTTGGTGCATCTGGACCGCCCCGGGCGCCTGGTCTTCGATGAGACGTACTACGTCAAGCAGGCCTACTCGCTGCTCACCCTGGGCTATGAGGGTCAGTGGGCGGATGAGCCCGATGAGAACTTCGCCGCCGGTGACTTCTCGGACCTGAACCCGCAACCCGACTATGTGGTCCATCCGCCAGTGGGGAAGTGGATGATCGCGATCGGGATGCGTCTGGTCGGTGCCGACAGTGCCGTGGGTTGGCGGATCAGCGCCGCGGTGATCGGGGCCCTGAGTGTGCTGCTGCTGGTGCGGATCGCGCGCCGGCTGTTCGCCTCCACGGTGCTGGGTGGTGCGGCCGGACTGCTGTTGGCGATCGACGGGGTGCACCTGACCATGTCCAGGATTTCGATCCTGGACATCTTCCTGCAGTTCTGGGTGCTCGCCGGCTTCGCGGCGCTGCTGGCCGATCGAGCCTCTTATCGTCGTCGCCTGGCCCGGGCGGCAGCTGCCGAACTGGCCGACCGCGGGGCTTATGCCACCCCGTGGGGGCCGCGGGTGGGGATGCGCTGGTGGCTGCTGGCCGCTGGGGTGCTACTCGGTCTGGCCTCCGGGGTGAAGTGGTCCGGGATCTATGCGGTCGCCGTCTTCGGGCTGTTCGCCGTGGCGTGGAACGCCTCCGCCCGCCGGGCGATCGGGGTCCAGCGCTGGTGGGGCAGCGCAATCCTGCGGGACGGAGTCCCGGCGTTCTTCACCCTGGTCCCCGCGGCCGCAGCCACCTACCTAGCCACCTGGCTGGGCTGGTTCGCCAACCCGAACTCCTACCACCGGCAGTGGGCCAGCCAGGTCAATGCCGTCGACCCGAATCCCCAGCGCCCCTGGCTGCCCGATGCCCTGAACTCCTGGTGGGACTATCACCTGCGGATGTGGGACTTCCATACCGGCCTGGATTCCGAGCACACCTACGAGTCACACCCGGCCGGGTGGTTGATCCAGTGGCGCCCCACGTCCTTCGCCTGGCGGGCTGTGGAGACTGAAGACGGCGCCTTCGACGTCTGCGGCGCGGACCGCTGCGCCGGGGCGATCACCTCCCTGGGCAACCCGGTGATCTGGTGGGCGGCGGCCCTGGCTCTGATCCTGGTGATCTGGGCGGCGGTCCGGCGGGGCGACTGGCGTGCGTGGGCGATCCTGGCCGGCTACCTTGCCGGTTACGCGCCGTGGTTCGCCTACCCCGACCGAACCGTGTTCACCTTCTACACAGTGGTGTTCGCACCGTTCGTCGTCCTGGCCCTGACCTACGCCCTCGGAGAGCTGATCGGACCCAGCGATATCCCGCTTTCCTACCGCCGGCCGGGAGTGTGGACCGCCACCGGCGTGGTCGCGCTCGCCGTGGCGGTCAGCGGCTGGTTCTGGCCGATCTGGACCAACCAGTGGGTGCCGTACTCCTTCTGGCACCTGCATATGTGGCTACCCAGCTGGGTGTGAACCGGGTGTTGCTCGGCACGGGGATCGTCGATCCTTGTCGTCACTGATCCTCGCCACACACCCTACGCCCAGTGGGCCCGCGGTTCCCGCGGCGAACCCACTCGCCGCGGCCCAGCGAGCCGGCCCCCGCTGGCTGGGGGCCGGCATCAGTCCTGTGGATCAGTCCTGTTTGGCGATCCCGAATGCCGCGACGTCGGGGTCCCCGCCGTAGCGGTGTCCGCGATCCAGTGCGGTGATGGCCTCGATGTCGGCTTCATCGAGGCTCACCTGCACCGCCGCGAAATTCTCTTCGATACGTGCCGGCGTGACCGACTTGGGGATCACCACGTTGCCGATCGCCAGGTGCCAGGCCAGGGTGACCTGGGCGGCGGTGGCACCCTTCGCAGCTGCGATCCGCTGCAGCTCGGGGTCATCGAGCAGGCCATGGCCGGAGCCGAGCGGGGACCAGGCCTCGGTGGCGATGTCGTGCTGGGCGCCGAAACTGCGCAGGTGTTCCTGCTGCAGGTAGGGGTGCAACTCGATCTGATTCACCACCGGGGTCACGCCGGTCTCGGCAATAATCCGCTCCAAGTGGGGCTGGTTGAAGTTGGAGACGCCGATCGACTTCACCCGACCCTGCTCCAGTAGGGTGACCAGCGCCTTCCAGGTCTCGGAGTAAGCATCCAGGGACGGCACCGGCCAGTGGATCAGGTACAGGTCGACCGCCGCCACACCGAGGCGTTCGATGCTGCCCTCATAGGCACGCAGCGCCGAGTCGTACCCCTGGTCGGTGTTCCACAGTTTGGTGGTGAGGTAGATCTCCTCCTGGGGGATCCCAGTGGCGGCAATGGCCCGGCGGACACCGTCCTCGTTGCCGTAGGACCTGGCGGTGTCGATCAACCGGTATCCGGTCTCCAGTGCTTTCTCCACCGCGGGCTGGGCTTCGTCGTCGGGGACCCGCCAGAGGCCAAACCCCAGCTGCGGGATCGTGCTGCCATCGGACAGGGTCAACCTGGGTGGTGCCGTGTGAATAGTCATCGCGGCAGGGTATCTGCTGCGATCAGACGATGCAGACTGCTGCCTGCCGGGCACGCTGACCGTTCGTCGTCGTCCAGCACCCGCCCCGCCTGCCGCGCGTCGTCCCGGGCGAACACTTAGGCTGCCGATATGACCGATAACGACGGCGAGCACAGCACCAAGGGCAATTACGTGACCTCCGGTCAGGAGTTCACCCGGGACACCAACTACATCTCTACTCGGATCACCGCCGATGGCCGCGACGGCTACCCGGTCGAGGCCGGCCGGTACCGGCTGGTAGCAGCGCGAGCCTGCCCCTGGGCGAACCGGTCGGTCATCGTGCGCCGGCTGCTCGGACTGGAGGACGCCATCTCCCTGGGCCTGCCCGGCCCCACCCACGACGCCCGTTCCTGGACCTTCGACCTCGA
>Ga0079225_10000210_pt1 | contig 31026 bp, 37 predicted proteins | sample Poulit2012_FD_76344 | JGI IMG/M metagenome (GOLD analysis project Ga0079225, IMG submission 76344) | Agricultural soil microbial communities from Georgia to study Nitrogen management - Poultry litter 2012 | ecosystem: Environmental > Terrestrial > Soil > Agricultural land | place: USA: Georgia... | reverse complement strand
TAAAAGAATAACTATATGATATTGTATTACATTTTTTCAATGATCATTTGAATTTAACTTTAGAATAAGAAAAAAAGCAAACGATTATTAAAAATGCAAATAATGATTTTTATAATAAAGGTTTTGGATCATATGAGGTTTCTCAAGTCCAAAAAACCGACGGTGTTAAGTATTTATTAGTTGATGGATCTTGGGTTATGCTTCGAGCTTCCGGAACTGAGCCTTTGTTGCGAATTTATGTAGAATCCAATAGTAAAGAGTCAGTTGAAAAGCTTTTAGAAGAAGTTAAAAAAAACATCTTGTAGGTTTTTATAGTAAAGTATATTCTATAGGTTAAAGGAATCTCAAAATATTAATACTTTTTTAATTTGCCTTTTCGCTATAAAATAGAATTGCATCATTAAAGTGTACCATTTTTTATTTATTAGCTAATTTGTAAAACAAAATTTATCTTTGCAAATAAAAAAATGAAAGATATCAGACCTTTAAAGCAATTTGCGTTTATTGCATTATTAGAAGGAATTTCAACAGTGGTCTTGTTTTTTATTGCTATGCCATTAAAATATTTGGCGGGTATAGAAAACGCTGTTAAATATCCAGGTTGGGTTCATGGATTATTATTTGTAGCATATATTGGAATGTTGATAAATGTATCTGTAAAGTATAATTGGCCTTTAAAACGTGTGTTAACTTATTTAATTGCATCAATTGTTCCACTTATGCCTTTTTGGATTGAGAAGAGCTTAAGAAAAGAGATTAAAGAATCGGAAAGTATATAAAGCCATTTTAAAAATATAGTTTATTATGAGACGATATGTTTTAGAATTGGCATATGTTGGGAAAGGGTTTAAGGGATCACAAATTCAAGGAGAATTGCCAACAATTCAGGGCGAATTAAATAAGGCATTATCCATTTTATTTAAGAAAAATATTGAAAGCTTTGGTGCTAGTCGTACGGATGAAGGTGTAAATGCTTATGGTAACATTTACCATATTGATGTGGACATCGATTTGTGGCCGAGTTTTAAATACCAAATGAACGCATTGTTACCTAGTGGAATAAGCTTAAGAAAAATTTACAAAGCTAATAACCTAGAATTTAATTCTCGTTTTGATGCGATAAAGCGTAGTTATATATATAAGATATATAATCGTAAAGATCCGTTTTTATATGAAAGAGCATATTATTATCCTTATGAATTAAATATGGATATATTAAAACAGAGCGCTACAATCTTAAAAGAGTATACTAATTTCGAAACATTCTCTAAGCGGAATACTCAGGTATACACATATAATTGTACTATTTTTTCCTCGAAATGGGTAGAAAAAGAAGATCATATACAATACGAAGTAAGCGCTAATCGTTTTCTGCGTGGGATGGTTCGAGCATTAGTAGGTACTCAGCTAAAGGTTGGGAGAAACAAAATGAGTATTGAGGATTTTAGGAAGGTAATAGAATCCAAGAATTGTCAATTAGCTGACTTTAGCGTTCCTGGCTTTGGTTTATATTTAGAAAATATTCAATACCCTAATGGAGCTTTGGAGGAATTGGAATTTTAATAAGAAAGCTAATATAAAAGTATTTTTTAAAATTTTATCTAATTGGTTTGGCGGATAAAAAAAAGTATTATATCTTTGCCAATCTGAAAAAATAACAAGGAAGTTTTTTGATATGTCACAACGTATTCGCATTAAGTTGAAGTCTTATGACCACAATCTCGTAGATAAATCTGCTGAGAAAATAGTAAAAACCGTTCGTAATACGGGCGCGGTAGTAACGGGTCCAATCCCTTTACCCACACGTAAAAGAATATATACAGTTTTACGTTCACCGCATGTAAATAAAAATGCAAGAGAGCAATTTGAATTAAATACTCACAAGCGTTTATTAGATATTTATACATCCTCTTCACGAACTGTTGAAGCATTGTCTCGATTAGATTTACCAAGTGGTGTTGATGTAGAGATTAAAGCATAAAAGTATTAAGAAGGGTTGTGGCTTATTTATAAGTAAGGAAATCAACCTTTAATTGAAAAAAATTATTAAGTTCTTTTTAAAATAGTAAATGGCTATCCCGCGCTTGTTTATCTAGATATTCTAGAGAGTGAGTCTGGGCGCTGGCTAAGAGATAAAGATAGAAATCTTTTTCCATTAGGCCGTTATACGTTTTAAATAAAAAAATGGCTCAATAATTTATTATTTATAATAAATGTTGGGCAAAATTAATAAAATAGCATGAAAGGTATTATAGGTAAAAAAATTGGCATGACCAGTATTTTTGATTCTAATGGAAAGCAGGTAGCTTGTACCATTATTGAAGCTGGTCCTTGTGTAGTAACACAAAAAAAATCAATAGAATCAGACGGGTACGAGTCTATTCAAATCGCTTACGGCGCTCGTAAGAAAAAAAACACTCCTAAAGCTCTCATTAATCATTTTGAAAAGGCAAATACTACGCCTAAAGCATACGTTAGAGAGTTACGTAATAGTTCTATAGATAAACAAGTTGGTGAAGAAATCACAGTTGATATTTTCAAAGAAGGAGAAAAAGTAAACGTGATTGGAACTTCAAAAGGAAAAGGATTCCAAGGTGTTGTTAAACGTCATGGTTTTGCTGGGGTTGGTGAATCTACTCATGGTCAAAAAAATCGCCAAAGACACCCAGGTTCTATTGGTCATGCTTCTACTCCTGCTAAAGTATTTAAAGGTAAGAAGATGGCAGGCCGTATGGGCGGAGCTCGTTCTAAAGTTAGAGCATTGGAAATTTTAAAAGTATTTCCTGAAAAAAACTATCTATTAGTACGTGGTTCTGTACCTGGATATAATGGATCCATTGTAGTGGTGGAGCATAAATAATAATCAAATTCTGTAAAGGATTGCAATTGAAAAACTACATCTTAGATAAAGATGAAAATTAATTGAAGGTTTAATACCATAAAAAATATTACAATGCAAATTGAAGTTTTAAATAATAAGGGTGAAAAAACAGGTCGAAATGTAGACTTACCTGCTGATATTTTTGATATCGAGCCCAATGATCATTGTATTTACTTAAGCGTAAAGCAATATCTTGCTGCACAACGTTTAGGTACGCATAAAACAAAATCACGTGGTGAAGTAAGAGGATCAACTAGAAAATTACACAGACAAAAAGGTACTGGCGGCTCTCGTAAAGGTAGTATCCGTAACCCAATCTATAAAGGTGGGGGTATAGTGGGAGGACCAACACCACATAAATATGATTTTAAGCTGAATAAAAAAGTTAAAGATTTAGCTAAAATGTCTGCTTTAACATATAAAGTGAAAGAAGATTGCATTATAGTGGTTGAAAATTTATCCTATGAATCTCCTAAAACTAAAGAAGTTGACAAGCTTTTAAAAGCTTTGAATGTACAAGGTAAAAAGGTGTTATTCGTAACAGCAGATTTAGATGAAAACTTTTACCTAAGCGCAAGAAATTTAAATAGAGTTAAAACAACTGTTTTAAGTGATATTCACACTTACGATATTTTAGATGCTAATGTGCTTGTTTTCTCAGAAGAAGCTATTCAAATTCTTAACGAAGACGATTTAGTTGAAGCTTAAAGTAAAAATTTTATAAAAGATTCAGTTTTTTGAATAGAACTGTAAAATTGGTTAATAATGAGAAATATGGAAATCTTAATTCGCCCTATAGTTACGGAAAAAGTAAACGAGCAAATGGAAAATGATAATCGTTATTCCTTTGTGGTTGATAGAAGAGCGAATAAATTAGAAATAAAAGAGGCTATTGAAGAGTTTTATGGAGTACGTGTTGCTACTGTAAATACTATGATTGTGCCTGCAAAAAATAAAAGTCGTTTTACTAAAACAGGCTTTGTAACAGGTCGCAAACCTTCGTATAAAAAAGCTATAATCACGCTAGAAGAAGGAGATGAGATTGACCTATTCATGATATAGAATCAAAAATGTTAAACAAACGCAGAAGATGCGTAAAAAAATAATAATATAATGGCTTTACGTAAATATAAACCTACCACACCAGGAACTCGATGGAGAGTAGGAAATGCTTATGCTGAAATCACAACAAATAAGCCTGAAAAAAGCTTATTACAACCTCAAAAAAGCAAAGCTGGTAGAAACTCCAAAGGACGTATGACAATGCGTAATCTTGGGGGAGGTCATAGAAAGCATTACCGTATTGTAGATTTTAAAAGAAATAAATTTAATATCCCTGCAACGGTTAAAACTATTGAATACGATCCAAATAGATCCGCATTTATCGCTTTAGTAGCTTATGCAGATGGAGAGAAAAGATACATTATTGCACCGCAAGGTATTGCTGTTGGTGCAAAAATAGTTAGTGGTGAGAATGTAGCTCCTGAATTAGGAAACACTATGCCATTAAAAAATATGCCTTTAGGTACAATAGTGCATAATATTGAAATGCAACCAGGTAAAGGTGGTGCTATAGCTAGATCTGCAGGTTCTTACGCACAATTAAATGCTAAAGAAGAAAAATATGCAGTATTAAAAATGCCTTCTGGTGAATTAAGAAAAATCTTAAACACTTGTATGGCTACAGTAGGTAGTGTATCTAACCACGATCACAGCTTACAATCTATGGGTAAAGCTGGTAGAAATCGTTGGAGAGGTAGAAGACCTAGAGTTAGAGGTGTTGCGATGAACCCAATTGATCACCCTATGGGTGGTGGTGAAGGGCGCACTTCGGGTGGTTTACCAAGAAGTCGTACTGGTATCTACGCAAAAGGACAAGTTACTAGAGATAAAAACAAAAAATCTAGTCAATTAATCATACAGCGTAGACCTAAATCTAAGAAAAAGAAATAATATTTTAAACGATAAAATGGGTCTATATAAAATAGATCAAATCATCAAAACCATTAATTATATATGGCACGTTCAATTAAAAAAGGTCCTTACGTGGATCACAATTTGTTAGCTAAAGTAGACCAAATGAATGATGGAGAGGTTAAAAAATCTGTAATTAAAACATGGAGCCGTCGTTCTACAATTATTCCAGATTTTGTTGGTCATACATTCGCTGTACATAATGGAAATAAATTTATACCTGTATATGTTACAGAATACATGGTAGGACATAAATTAGGTGAATTTGCACCAACTCGTAACTTTAGAAGTCACGCAGGCGGGAAAAAGAAATAAAAATCTAATTTCATATAAATAAAATATTTTTTAACCTTATAAATAAATCCGAAAGGGTCTAGGTTTATGGAAGCAATAGCTCGATTAAGAAATTATCCAACTTCACCAAGAAAAATGCGCTTAGTAGCGGATCAAATTCGTGGAGTTGACGTTGAAGAAGCATTAAACATCTTAAAATTCAGCAAAAAGCACAATGCTTTAGCATTAGAAAAATTATTATTAAGTGCTATAGACAATTGGCAAGAAAAGAATGAAGGTGAAGATGTTGCTGATGCTAAATTATATGTAAAAACTATTTATGTTGATGGAGGTCGTGTTTTAAAAAGAATGCGTCCCGCTGCACAAGGTAGAGCAAATAGAATTCGCAAACGCAGTAATCATGTAACAATAATAGTAGATTCTAAATCATAATAACTTAAATCTGTGAATTTGCTGCTAGTAAGAAGTAAAAAAGAAGCAGATTTTCAAATTTTTAAATTAATATAATGGGTCAAAAAGCACATCCGATAGGCAATCGTCTTGGTATCATTCATGGTTGGGATTCCATGTGGTATAGTAATAGTAAAGAATACGGTAAAAACGTTATTCAAGATAAAAAAATTAGAGATTATCTTAATGCTCGTATCTCTCGTGGAGGAGTAGCGCGTATTGTAATTGAAAGAACTCTAGGAAAATTAATAGTTACTATTCATACTTCCAAACCAGGGATAATCATTGGTAAAGGAGGACAGGAGGTTGACAGAATTAAAGAGGAATTAAAGAAATTAACAGGTAACGATGACGTACAAGTTAATATTTTAGAGATTAGACGTCCTGAAATTGATGCACAGATTGTTGCAGAATCAATAGCACGTCAAATTGAAGGAAGAGTTAGTTATAAAAGAGCTGTAAGAAATGCCATTGCTACTGCTATGCGTATGGGAGCTGATGGTATCAAAGTTAAAGTTGGAGGTAGATTAGGCGGTGCTGAAATTGCCAGAAGTGAGGAAATTATGCAAGGTAGAGTTTCTTTACATACCTTTAGAATGGATATTGATTATGCAAGCTTATTTGCTTTAACTGCATATGGAAAAATAGGGATAAAAGTTTGGATTTCTAAGGGTGAAATCTTAGAGAAAAGGGAATTGAATCCTAATATTATTTCAGGAGGTTCTGGAAGAAGAAGCGGTAGAGAACAAGGTGGAAGAAGAAGAGGCGGTAGAGATCGTCGTAGAAAATAAGAAAGTTATATTCTAATATTTATTGAATTGGATTAAAAATCCGTAAACATATTTACAATGTTACAACCGAAAAGAGTAAAATTTCGTAGACAACAAAAGGGACGTATTCGTGGTAATGCGCAAAGAGGTACTACATTAGCATTTGGACAATATGGTCTCAAAGCATTAGAACCAAAATGGATTACGAATAGACAAATTGAAGCGGCACGTCAAACTATGACTCGTCATATGAAACGTGAAGGACATGTTTGGATTCGTATATTTCCAGATAAATCAATAACTAAAAAACCTGCTGAAGTTAGGATGGGTAAAGGGAAAGGAGCTCCTGATCACTTTGCTGCTGTTGTTAAGCCAGGTAGAATTATGTTTGAAGTAGGTGGTGTTTCTGAAAAAATAGCTAGAGAAGCACTTGCTTTAGCAGCTCAAAAACTTCCTATCAAAACAAAATTTGTTATACGTAGAGATTATGTAAAACTATAAATCTCTCTAATTTAAGAATTATGGCAACAAAAAATTTAAGAAAACAAAGAAGTGAATATAGATCTTGGGATGATACTACTATTCAAGATAAGATTAATGAGTTAGAACTAGACTTAAAAAAGATGTCTTTTGGTCATGCTGTTAATCCTTTAGAGAATCCTATGATTTTACGTACTACTCGTCGTAGTATTGCTATGCTAAAAACAGAATTAGCTAGTCGTAAAACACTTTAATTTATTTATTAACAATATTTAATTCTCTTTCAAAATGTCAACAATAGAAAGAAACGTTAGAAAAACCCGTATTGGTCTTGTAACAAGTGATAAAATGGACAAAACCATAACGGTTGCTGTAGAAAGAAAAGTTCGACACCCATTATACGGAAAGTTTTTAAAGAAAACTTCCAAGTTTCACGCTCATGATGAAAATAATGAATGTGGAATAGGTGATACAGTAAAAATAATGGAAACTAGACCTCTAAGTAAATCAAAGCGCTGGCGTTTAGTTGAAATTGTAGAAAAAGCAAAATAATTTTGCTTCCCTAACTATCTCAATCAAAGAGAAAATTATTATTTAATCTTAGCAAAAGCTAAATTAGAAGAAAATGATACAACAGGAATCAAGACTTAATGTCGCAGATAATAGTGGTGCTAAAGAAGTACTTTGTATTAGAGTACTTGGCAATAGTGGTCAGAAAACCGCTGGTATTGGAGATCAAATTGTAGTTACAGTAAAACATGCAATTCCATCCGCTACCGTTAAAAAAGGAACAGTTGCAAAAGCTGTAATTGTTAGAACAAAAACAAAACTACGCAGAAACGATGGCTCTTATATCAGCTTCGATGATAATGCGGTAGTTATTTTAAATAATGCTGGAGATCCAAGAGGTACACGTATCTTTGGTCCTGTAGCAAGAGAACTTAGAGATAAAGGACATATGAAAATTGTTTCTTTAGCTCCTGAAGTATTATAATATAAATATATTTTGTACCTTTGCACTCTAGTAATACTGAGGCAAACAGAAATTTTGAATATGAGCAAAAGATTCAAACCTAAATTTAATATAAAAAAAGGCGACCAAGTTGTGGTTATTGCTGGTAACAACAGAGACTTATCTTCTCCGAAAGAAGTACTTTTAGTTCTTCCTGAAGAACAGAAAGTAATCGTTCAAGGAGTTAACGTTGTTTCTAAACATAAAAAACCAGATGCACAAAATCCACAAGGTGGTATCATAAAAGAAGAGATGCCTATACATATCTCAAATGTACAATTGTGGGACGCTAAAGAAGGTAAACCTACAAGAGTTAAAAGAGAACGTAAAGACGGAAAAAGTATCCGTATTTCTAAAAAATCAGGTCAAGAAATTTAAAAATGAGCATGGAAAATTATAAACCAAGATTAGCGACCAAATATCATGAAGAAGTCGTTCCAGCTTTGGTAAAAAAGTTTAACTACACTTCTGTTATGCAAGCACCTAAACTAGAAAAAATTTGTTTAAATCAAGGTGTAAAAGGTGCAGTGGCAGATAAAAAATTAGTGGATGAGGCTGTAAAAGAAATGACTCTTATTACTGGTCAAAAAGCAGTACCTACTCTTTCGAAAAAAGACGTATCTAACTTTAAACTAAGAAAAGAAATGCCTATTGGTGCTCGTGTTACTTTGCGTGGAACTAATATGTATGAATTCTTAGATCGTTTAATTTCAGTATCTTTACCTCGTGTAAGAGACTTTAAAGGAATTAATGAAAAATCTTTTGACGGTAGAGGAAATTATACTTTCGGTATTACTGAACAAATAATATTTCCTGAAATTGATATCGATAAAACAAATCGTATCAGTGGTATGGATATAACTTTTGTTACTTCTGCTAAAACTAATGAGGAAGCTTATGAACTTTTAAAAGAATTAGGTCTTCCTTTTAAAAACATAAACAAAGAAAACAATTAATCATTTAATTAATATGGCTAGAAAATCAATTGAAGCTCGTCAAAGAAAACGCGAAAGATTAGTTGCAAAATATGCAGCTAAACGTGCAGAACTTAAAGCGGCGGGTGATTATGAAGCATTAGATAAATTGCCAAGAGATGCATCTCCAGTACGATTAAGAAATCGTTGTCAATTAACTGGAAGACCAAGAGGTTATATGCGTGACTTTGCTATTTGTAGAATACAGTTTAGAGAATTAGCTCTAGAAGGAAAATTACCAGGGGTGAAGAAAGCTTCATGGTAAAATAAATTTTTGAAAAAATTAGATGAAAAGACCGATAATCTTCTAGGGTAACTTTCATCAATTATTAAATATTAAAATTATAACTACAATGGTTACAGATCCAATAGCGGACTTTCTAACTAGAATAAGAAATGCACAAGTTGCACAACACAGAATCGTTGAAATCCCAGCTTCTAACTTAAAGAAAAGAATGACTGAAATCTTATATGAGAATGGCTACATTCTAAGATATAAATTTGAAGAGGATAACAAACAAGGTATTATTAAAATCGCTTTAAAATATGACCAACAAACAAAAGAGCCTGCTATAGTTTCTTTAAAACGTGTGAGTCGTCCAGGTTTAAGATTATATAAAAAGCCTAGCGAAATTCAAACTGTTAAAAACGGATTAGGTATTGCTATTATATCTACTTCTAAAGGTGTTTTAACAGATAAGCAAGCACGTAAAGAAAATGTGGGTGGTGAAGTATTATGTCATATTTGGTAATTAATTGAATTTTACAGTTCTAATTGATCATTTAAGTATTCCTATACATTACTGAACACTTTAGAACTTTTTTAAAATATATTATACATGTCTCGTATAGGTAAAAAAATAATCGAAATTCCTGAAAATGTAACAATTAATGTTTCAGAAGATAACGTTGTTACAGTTAAGGGTCCCAAAGGTGAATTGTCAGAAAAAATTCATCCTGATTTTAAAGTTACTATTAAAGGTAACGAAATTGAACTAGAAACTGAATTTGAAACAATTCAACATAAATCATTACATGGTTTATCTAGATCTTTAATTTATAACATGGTTGTTGGTACTACTGAAGGTTATGAAATCAAGCTCTTATTAGAAGGTGTTGGGTTTCGTGGAGCAGTTAATGGTCAACAATTAGATATGTCTTTAGGCTTTTCTCATAATGTAGTATTTGAACTTCCAAATGAAGTTACTGCTACAGTTGAAACTGTTAGAGGTAAAGCACCTATTGTTACACTTAGTTCTATAGATAAACAATTAGTTGGTGCTGTTACAGCTAAAATTAGATCACTTAGAAAGCCAGAACCATATAAAGGTAAAGGTGTTTTATTTCAAGGTGAAGTTGTTCGTAGAAAAGCTGGTAAGACTGCTGCTAAATAATTTAAAGTATATTAAAATAAATTTTTAACCTTAAGAATGTGGTCTGGAGTACCTCTTAGGTGGTGTGTAAAAACTATAAGGAGTTTATCTGCCTCATTGGAGTTTCTAGTCCAACATTCTATAAATAATTCATTATGGCAAAAACAGCTCATAAAACGTTAAGACGTAAGAATATACACAAGAATATCAGAAAAAGAATTTCTGGCACATCTACATTACCACGTTTAAATGTGTTTCGTAGTAATAAAGAGATTTATGCTCAATTGATTGATGATGAAACTGGAAATACAATCTTGGCAGTTAACTCTAGACAAAAAGATTTGAATGAGATTGAAGGTTCTAAATCTGATGTTGCTTTCAAAATTGGTCAAGAATTAGGTAAGCGAGCTAAGGAAATTGGGATTGAAAGGGCTGTATTTGATAGATCCGGATATATTTATCATGGTCGCATAAAAGCCTTAGCTGAAGGCGCGAGAGAATCAGGATTAGAGTTTTAATTAATCCCTTATATTTAATCAATTGAAAAAATAAATAGTCTAATGGCACAAAATAAAAATAAAATTCGTGCAGGCGAATTAGAATTAAAAGATAAAGTGGTTTCCATCAACCGTGTTACTAAAGTAACTAAAGGTGGTCGTAATTTTCGTTTCTCTGCTTTAGTTGTAGTTGGTGATGGAAATGGTATAGTAGGATATGGTCTAGGAAAAGCTAATGAAGTACAAGAAGCTATTTCAAAAGGTATAGATGATGCCAAAAAGAATTTAATCCGTGTTCCTGTTATGAATGGAACTATTCCTCATGATCAATGGACAAAATTAGGAGCTTCTAAAGTATTAATTAAACCAGCTGCTCCTGGTACTGGTGTTCTTGCAGGTGGTAGCATGCGTGCTGTTTTAGAAGCTGCTGGATATACTGACGTTTTAGCTAAATCCCTAGGTTCACCTAATCCTCAAAATGTTGTTAAAGCTACTGTACAAGCTTTAAGAGAATTAAGAGATCCTTATACTGTTGCTAAGCAAAGAGGAATTTCAGTGCAAAAGCTTTTTCAAGGATAATTTTATTATACCTGAAAAAATATTTATTGAAAAGGAAATTTAAAAATTATGTCCAAATTAAAAGTAACTCAAATTAAAAGTGCAATAAGAAGAACTGAAAACCAAAAAAGAACTTTACAAGCACTTGGTTTGAATAAAATGAATGCCAGCGTTGAAGTGGAAAGTACACCTCAAATACTGGGTATGATTAAAACTGTTAATCATTTAGTAAAAGTTGAAGAACTATAATTAAATTTTTAAAGCGAGCGATAAATTTTTCGCGTAAGTATTAAAATTATGAAATTACACAATTTAAAACCACAAGAAGGTTCTGTTAAATCTCGTAAAAGAGTAGGACGTGGACAAGGTTCAGGGCATGGAACTACTGCAGGACGCGGTAATAAAGGTCAAAAAAGTAGAACAGGTTATTCTAGAATGATGGGCTTTGAAGGTGGTCAAATGCCATTACAAACTAGAGTTCCAAAAAGAGGATTTAATAACATATTTAGAAAATCCTATAAGGTATTTAACTTAGGTCAAATAGACGCAATTGTTGAAAAATATGAATTAACGGAAGTGTCTCTACAAACACTATATGAAAATAATATAATTCAAAAAACAGATTTAGTTAAAATACTTGGTAATGGCGAACTATCTAAAAAAATTGATTTTAAAGTTAATGCAATAAGCAAAACTGCAAAAACTGCTATTGAAGAATTAGGTGGTTCAATTGAAATACTATAAAATATAGCTCCTCCTATTTTAGTTAAGAGGAGCTTTTTTATAAACTACTTTTAAATAAAACTACTATTTTTACATTTAATCGAAATTAATGTATTATACATTTGGTTTTTATCTCGAAAAGTTGTTTATTCGCATCCTATAAAATCGCTGATTCGTGAAGAAATTAATTCAAACAATAAAAAATATTTGGAGTATAGAAGAATTAAAAAATAGAATCCTTCTAACTCTTGGGCTTATATTAATATACCGTATTGGTAGTTTTATCGTTTTGCCTGGTATTGATCCCCATCGTCTAGATGCTATTGCAGAACAAGAAGGATTATTAGGCTTAATTAATATGTTTGCAGGTGGTGCATTTAGTAATGCATCTATTCTTGCTTTAGGTGTAATGCCCTATATTTCTGCCTCTATTTTTATGCAACTCGCTGGGATAATAATTCCGCAATTTGCTAAACTTCAAAAAGAAGAAAGCGGTAGAAAGAAAATGACTCAATATACCCGTTATTTAACGGTAATTGTTACTTTGTTCCAATCCGCTGCATATATAGCTTATCTGAAAACATCAGTTGGGCATGCCATAGTTTATGATGGTCCTTTATTTCTTATTGCTACTGTTACTATTTTAACCGCAGGTACATTATTTGTTATGTATTTAGGTGAAAAAATAACAGATAATGGAATAGGTAACGGTGTTTCTATGTTAATTATGATAGGTATTCTCGCACGATTACCACAGTCTTTTGGGCTTGAATTTGCAGCTAAGTTAGAAAATGATCAAATGATATTTTTTATTATTGAATTAGCTTTGTTTGTTGCAATCATTATGGGAATTATTGTATTAACACAAGGTGTTAGAAAAATCCCTTTGCAATATGCAAGACTTATTAGAGGTAGTAATGCTGCAAAAGAAATTAGTGGTGGATCTAGAAACTTTATTCCGTTAAAGGTTAACTCCGCAGGTGTAATGCCTATTATTTTTGCACAAGCATTGATGTTTATTCCAGCAATGTTTGCGGGCTTCTCTACTTCAAGTGAAGCAGCTAATAGCTTTTTAATGGATCTTTCTGATTATACATCATGGCAATATAATTTAATCTATGCAATATTGGTTATATTATTTACTTATTTCTATACATCTCTTATTTTTAATCCTACAGATATGGCGGATAATTTAAAGAGAAATAATAGCTTTATTCCTGGCGTTGCTCCTGGACAACCTACTGCTGATTATATTTATACAGTAATGGATAGAATTACTTTGCCTGGTTCAATTTTCTTAGCGATAGCTGGTATAATGCCTGGTATTGCAGCCTTATTTGGGGTAACGAATGGTTTTGCTTCTTTTTATGGCGGTACTTCCATGTTGATTGGTGTTGCTGTAATATTAGATACTTTACAACAAATTGAAAGTCATTTATTGATGCGTCATTATGATGGATTAATGAAAACTGGTAGAGTTTCTAGTCGTCAAGGCGTTGGCGTTTAACTTAAAGAAAAATAAAATTTAAAACACTTCATTTTTATGAAGTGTTTTTTTTATCTTTATACTATGATAAGTAGATTTTTACATCATTTAGGCTCCTATACGCTTATGTTAGGAGGGATGTTTTCAAGACCAGAAAATACTAAGGTTTATTGGAAAGAATACATGCAACAAGCCTATGATATAGGCATTAGAAGCCTACCAATTGTAATTATTATATCGGTGTTTTTAGGTGCTGTTATGACTGTTCAAACAGCCTATCAATTAGTAAGCCCTATGATTCCTAAATATGTAATTGCCCAAGTTGTAAGAGATTCTGTTATTTTAGAATTAGCTCCTACAATTATTTGCATTGTGCTAGCAGGAGTTGTTGGTTCTAAAATTGCCTCGGAGCTTGGAAATATGCGTGTTAGTGAACAAATTGATGCTTTTGAAACAATGGGCATTAATACTAAAGCTTATTTAATTCTTCCAAAAATATTTGTTTCTGTTTTATTAATCCCTTGTTTGATTATTCTTGCTATTAGTTTAAGCATTGGAGGAGGATATTTTACTGCTGTTTCCGGAAATATAATGTCTGCAGAACAATATAAATACGGTTTAATTGAAGGCTTTGAATCGTTCAATATTCTTGTTGCAATTGTTAAAGCTACTGTATTTGCATTTATTATATCTTCTGTGCCTTCTTATTATGGATATAATGTAAAAGGTGGAGCTTTAGAAATTGGTAAATCTTCTACTACAGCTGTTATTGTTACTTGTATTATGATACTCTTAGCAGATTATATTATTACCCTTATTATGTTATAGGCTATTTGAAGAAAAAGTTCTTGTTATTTTATTTTATAAAAATTTAATATTTTTTTCACAAAAGTTTTGATATTTAATTTTTACTACTATCTTGTGTGGTAATATTGACTAAATTTTTAAAATTTATGAAAAAGTATTGTAAAATAATTATCGCGAATTTTTTAGCTATTGCTATTTATTTTCCTCTTAATGCGCAGCAGTATTGCACTCCAAACTTTGTTGACCCCGATTGTGGTGATGGATTTGTAATACATTCTTTTATTCTTGATGGTGAAAATGGTACTGGAATAAATGAATTAAATACTGGATGTGCACCTGGTGCTTACCATGATGGTACTAATTTGCCTGCACCTCATCTTTTTACTGGTACATCTTATAATATCAATATGTCTTCTATTGCTTATGAAGAATTGCTTGGAATGCCTATATCAGGAACTGGTGCTGTTGTATGGATCGATTTTAATAATAATGGGATTTTCGAAGCAAGTGAACGCATTACTATGAGTCCAAACGTACTACATCCTAATGGATCTAATGTGCCTTTACATATCCCAAATAATGCTAACCACGGTATGCATAGAATGCGTATCGTCGCTGGTATGGTTAATGCCATTGGTGGTAATACCTCTATGTTTCTTGAACAGTTTGAACCATGTCCTAATTTATTAAGTCAACCTATGATTGGTGAAGTACATGATTATAATATCTATATTATGGATTCTACTTCCACAGTTGATTGTGATGATCCTATAATCGATTTAGGAGGTATTCGTGAGTTATGTGAAGGTGCAAGTGTTACTCTTGATGCTGGGAATCCTGGACTTACTTATTCTTGGAATACTAATGAGACGACACAAAGTATTTCTGTGAATACACCAGGTACCTATTTTGTTACGGTTTATGATGGTTTGTGTGCAGGTTCGGATACGGTTGAGGTTATTGTAATGGATTTACCCAGTATCCAGACTTTTGACTATTTGGAAAATCCTAATGGTTCAATCACCTTTACTGCGGTAGGCGCTAATAATGTTTCTAATTATACTTGGGATTTTGGAGATGGAAATACAGGAACTGGTGCTAGTGTAACGCACTCTTATAGTCAGGAATCTTCCTATGTAGTTACACTAACTGCTAGTAATGATTGTGGAGAAGATGTTGTATCAAAAACAATTTTTGCCTCTGTATCAATTTCTGAATTAAATGCTCTTCCTATTGAAATTTATCCAAATCCTTCGAAGGGTTTGATTAATATTGATTCTTATAATAAATATATTGATGAAATAATAATTTTTGACAATTTAGGTAGAGAAGTAGATCGATTTTCAGGAAATAATAAGACAAAATACCTCTTGAATATTTCTCATTTTAAACCAGGAATGTATTATATAAGAATTCTTCTTGAGGACAAATCAATAATAAAGAAGTTTATTCTTCATTAAAAAACTTAAAGCATCTCCTTATAAAAGAGATGCTTTAATTATTTCTACAAGAAAAATTAACTATCTTCACATAAAAAAATAACAGCACCAATACTATTATTGGTGCTGTTTGCAGAGAGGAAGGGATTCGAACCCTCGATGCGTTGCCGCATACACGCGTTCCAGGCGTGCGCCTTCGACCGCTCGGCCACCTCTCTATGAAGTGCAGCAAAGGTAAGTAAAATTTTATTATTTAAAAAAATATATTCATAGTTGAATTATGAAAAATAAATTATGGAATAAACACCAGCAGATTGTTATTGAATTTTTAGAGCAAAATAATGCAATGGATAAAAAATTACTTTTAGCTTGTAGTGGAGGGATTGATAGTGTTTATTTATTTTACTTATTGAAAGAATTAAGACTGAATTTTAGCATTGCACATATTAATTATAATCTAAGGGGAGAAGATTCCTTAATGGATGCGAAATTTGTTGCAAATTTAGCCGATACTTATAAAATTCCTATACATATAAAATCATTGCAATTAGAGCAAGAATTAAAAAATGGAGGTAATCTCCAGAATTTAGCTAGAATTCATAGATATACCTATTTTGAGACTCTTATAGAAAAAGAGCGTTTTGATTTTGTTTTATTGGCGCATCATCTCAATGATCAAGTTGAAACTATCATTTTTAATTTAATTAATGGAGCCGGCATAAATGGACTTAAAGGAATAAAAGAAAAAAGACAAAAATACTTGAGACCTTTACTTAGTATTCCAAAAGAAGCAATTCATCAAGCTATGAATGAAATGAAGTTTCCTTGGCGAGAAGATTATACTAATCAAAAGAATAATTATAAAAGAAATAAAATTAGAAATGAAATAGTTCCAAAAATTATTGAAGTTAACAATAAAGCATTAGAAAGAATAGATTTTACTCGCTTGTTAATGGAAGAAGCATCTACTATAGTTGATAGTTATTTCAGAGAATGGAAAGAAAAGCATGTTCGTAAACAAGAGGGAAATTATTATTTAGATTCAAAATCCTTATTAAATGAATCAGCTCCTTATACCTTATTAAATGCTTTTTTAAAGGAATTGGATGTTTTTAATACCTATGTATTTGAATGTGAGAAGTTATTATATAGTCATGTTGGAAGTAAAATTGAAACCACAAAATTTACGATATGGCGATATAGAGAAGGTTTGTATTTTGAAAAAAACAAAGAAAAGCAAGAGAAAGAATTGTTTGTAGTTGATGAATTTGAAAATCTAAAAATTGTAAATATTAATGATAGGCTAAGTTTAAGACTGGAAATTAAAAAAAATATAGATTTAAAATCAATAGAAATTTTAGAGAGTGAAAGATTAGAAATTTGGAATGCAGATAAAATATCTTGGCCTTTGAGAATAAGAAAATATCAGGAAGGAGATAAAATGCGACCATTTGGAATGCAGTCATTTAAAAAGCTTAGTAAAATCTTCAAAGATTATAAGATAGAAAATTTTAATAAAGCCAAATTCTGGCTTGCAGAAGATCAAAAAGAGATACTATCGGTTTTATTTTTACGAAAGTCAGAAAAAATGCGCGTAAATTCTAATTGTCAATTTATTATGACAATTGAAATTGTTAATAAAAACTAAAAGTATTGATAGTCAGCAAATTATTCCTAAAATGTATTTCTTAAAAACTTTCAAAATGACAAATTAATTACATAGTTTTGCCATCGAGCAAAAATAAAAACTAGGAAAATAAAATTTATTTTACTAAAAGTGTAGAAAATATCATTTTCGTGTTGTATTTTTGACTTTATCATTACCTAAAAGTATCCGTAAAATTGAAAAATAATTTACTAGTGTCTTACTTAACGAGGTTTAAAACCAATAATCGAAGAGCGTCAATTTCTTATATCGCTCTATTCTTTCTATCGTTTTTATTTGCTACAACATCATTGTATGCGCAAGATGGAAAAGCTATTTTTAATACTAATTGTGCAAGTTGTCACCATCCCACTAAATCATCAACTGGTCCTGCACTTCAAGGAATTACCAATGAAGTAGATATGGATTGGTTATACTCATGGGTTAAAAACTCGGGAGCTTTAATAGAGAGTGGTGATAAAAGAGCAGTTGCAGTTTACGAAGAGTATAATCGTTTAGCAATGCCTCCTTTCCCATCTTTATCGAATGATGATATAGATGCAATTTTTGATTATGTAAATAACTTTAGCGATGCTCCAGCAGGAGGTGGCGGAGAAGCTCAAACTGCTGCGGTAGAGAAAAAAGACTCTACATGGTTATATGCTATAATTACTATTATGTTGCTTATTTTAGTAATAGTATTATCTAAAGTAAATAAAACATTAAAGAAAATAGCTAATGATCAAAAAGGTATACCTAATAAAAAGGATGTTCCTTTATTTAGAAATAAAGTATTTATAACTTTAAGTTCAATTGTATTAATTGTATTGGCAGGTTATTATGCTGTAAGCGGTGGATCAAGAATGGGTATCCAAAAGAATTATATGCCTGAACAGCCAATTTTCTATTCGCATAAAGTGCATGCTGGTATTAATCAAATTAACTGCTTATACTGTCATGCAGGTGCAGAAAGTAGTCGTCAAGCAATGATTCCATCTACAAATGTATGTATGAATTGTCATAAGCAAATTGACGAATATACTGGAGAGCAACTTTATACATATGAAGGGAAAAAAGTTGATGGTACTGCTGAAATCCAAAAGTTATATGAATACGCAGGTTGGGATCCTGACTTAAATGATTATTTAAGAGATGCAGAAGGGAATATTATGGCTAAGCCTATCGAATGGGTGAAAATACATAATCTTCCAGATCATGTTTACTTTAATCATGCACAACACGTTTCTGTTGGAAATGTACAATGTCAAACATGTCATGGACCAGTTCAAGATATGGATGAGGTGTATCAATTTGAAACATTATCCATGGGTTGGTGTGTTAACTGTCACCGTCAAACAAAAGTAGATTTTGTAGATAATGATTATTATTCCATCTATCAAAAGTACCATGATGAAATTAAAGAAGGTACTCGTGAAGGTGTAACAGTTGCTGATATTGGCGGTTTAGATTGTCAAAAATGTCACTATTAATTTGACTGAATTTTGAAATCTGATTTAATAAAAATAAATTAATTAATAAACAATAGTATTTCCAATTAAGGAGAATACTTATATATATAAAGTTAACTTCTTTTAATATGGCTCACAAAAAACATTGGAATGGTATAGAGGACTTGGAGCTTTCTTCAGAAAAGCTACAAGTAGAAGAAAATGAATTTAAAGAAGAGTTACCAGTTCTTGAGATGGATGAAGGCTTTTTAAATAAAGCAACTCCGCGTCGTGATTTTTTAAAATATGTTGGGTTTAGTACTTTAGCTGCAACTATTGCTGCAAGTTGTGAAATGCCAGTAAGAAAGGCAATTCCTTTTGCGATTAAACCAGAAAATGTATTACCAGGAGTACCTTATTATTATGCTTCTACTTTTGTAGATAATGGTGACTATGCTTCTGTTCTAGTAAAAACAAGAGATGGACGTCCTATTATGGTTGAAGGTAATAACTCTTCATCCATTACCAAAGGTGGTTCTTCTGCTAGATCGATTGCCTCTACTTTAAGTTTATATGATAAAACGAGGTTAAGATCTCCACAAGTAGAAGGAAAAGGAGTAGATACCTTTAATAAAGTAGATCAGCCAATTAAAGAGGCTATTGAAAATGCAAATGGTTCAATATACATCATTACTAATACTATAATGAGTCCAACAACTCAATTAGTGATTGATGGATTTATAGAAAAATACCCAAATGTGAAACATGTGCAGTATGATCCAGTTTCTTATTCTGGTATTTTACAAGCAAATGAAAATACATTTGGAAAGCGTGCTATACCTTCTTATCATTTTGATAAGGCTAAAACTATATTTAGTATAGGTGCTGATTTCTTAGGTACTTGGTTGTCTCCTATCGAATTTAGTGCAGGTTATGCAAAGAATAGAAAAGTTAGTATTAAAAATCCTGTAATGAGTAAACATTACCAAGTTGAAGGTATGTTGAGTATGACAGGTGCAAATGCTGATGATAGAGCAACTTGTCGTCCTTCTGAATATGGGAAAGTGGCTGCTGCTTTATATGATGCTATCACTTCAGGAACAAATCCAAGTTTTGCTTCTGAGAATTTAAATATACTTATTAAAAATGCAGCTGCAGATTTAAAGTCAGGGAATGGATTAGTGGTTTCAGGTAGCAACGATATTGCAACGCAAACTATAGTTAATGCTATAAATGATGCTATCGGTGCGTATGGAAATACTATAAATTGGGCTGTTTCTTCCAATTATAAAAAAGGTATCGATAGTGAATTTAGACAATTCGTAAATGATGCCAAGAATGGAGGTGTTGGAGTAGCATTATTTTATAATGTTAATCCTGTTTATGATTATAAAACTGAAGACTTAAGTGAAGTTTTTGGTAAAATTAAAACCATTATATCTTTCTCTGATAGATACGATGAAACAAATAAATTAGCAAACTACATTCTTCCTGATCATCATTGGTTAGAAAAATGGGGTGATGCTGAACCAAAAACTGGATATTATAGTTTTATTCAACCTACTATACCTCCCTTATTTAAAACAAGAGCTTTTGAAGATAGTCTTCTAACTTGGATGGGAGAATCTGATGATTACCATACTATTTGGAATAAATATTGGTCAAATAAAATCGGTGGACAATCAGCTTTTGATGCTGCTTTACAAGAGGGGGTATTTGAACCAAAGAATATGTCTTTTGAAGCTGGAAGCTTTAATGGAGATGTTTCCTCTGCTTTACAAGCTGTAAACAGAAAATCAGATAGTGAATATGAAGTGATTGTTTACGAAAAAGTATCTATTGGTTATGGTGGAGCTTGGTCTAATAATCCATGGTTACAAGAAATGCCTGATCCAATAACTAAAGCAACTTGGGATAACTATGTTTGTATGTCTCCTACAACTGCTAAAACTAAATTTAATGCTGAATTGAATGGCTTAAATCAGGTAGATGTTAATAAACGTGTACTTCGTGTAAGCTCAGAAAACGGTCATGTTATTGAATTGCCTGTTGTAGTTGTTCCTGGGATGCATGATCAAGTTATTGCTATTGCTGTTGGTTTTGGTAGAAATGAAGAGGTTGGTATGGCAGCAGCCAATAGAGGTGCTAATGCATATGAATTAGTTGATTTTAATGGAGATACTTTATCTTATTATGGTAATGTAAATATTGAGGAAACTAAAGATTTCTATCCGGTTGCAATTACTCAGACACATATGAGTTATGAAGATCGCCCTATAATAAGAGAATATACTTTAGAGGACTTTAAAGCTAATCCTCGCCAACTTAATGAAGAAAGAAAAGAAGAATTAGGAGCTTATACTTCTTTACAATGGGAGAGAAATGATAATGATGACCCTGATGCATTCTTTGATGATGACGGATTTAGAGAGCATGGAACCATGTATCCTGTGCATGAAAAACACGGTATTCATTGGGGAATGTCTATTGACCTAAATACATGTACTGGTTGTGGTGCTTGTACAGTTGCTTGTCAAGCTGAAAATAATGTTTCTGTTGTAGGTAAAAAAGAAGTATTACAAGCGCATGAAATGGCATGGATTAGAATTGATCGTTATTTTTCAGGTAATCCTGAAGATCCCGATAGCATTCAAGCGGTTTTCCAGCCTATGATGTGTCAACATTGTGATAATGCTCCTTGTGAAAACGTTTGTCCTGTATCTGCTACTAACCATAGTTCCGAAGGATTAAACCAAATGGTTTATAATAGATGTATAGGAACTAAATATTGTGCGAATAACTGTCCTTATAAAGTAAGAAGATTTAATTGGTTTGACTATAATGGTGCTGATGCGTTTAAGGATAATTTATACATGGATGGTGAAAGAGATGATATAAACGATGAATTAACAAGAATGGTATTAAATCCAGATGTTACTGTACGTGCAAGAGGAACCATGGAAAAATGTTCTTTCTGTGTTCAAAGATTACAGGATGCTAAATTAGAAGCTAAAAAAGCTGGTGCGCCTTTAGCTGATGGTCAAGCTATGACTGCTTGTCAGGTGGCTTGTCCTACTAATGCAATAACATTTGGTAATATTAATGATAAAGATTCAGCAATATATAAATTAAGAACTGAAGAGAATAGAGAAAGAGTTTATTATGTCTTAGAACATTTACACGTTTTACCTAATGTAAACTATTTATCTAAGATAAGAAATACGAGTAGTATTGTTGCTGCTACTGAAGATGATCAGTTATATCATCAACATATTTAATGAAGGGAACAGTAAAGTGTTCAAAGAACATTTTACTGTTTGTTTAATATAATTTAAAGCGATTCCAATAATTTAATACGAATTTTTAAGACATGCATTTAAAATACGAATCATTTGTCCGCGAGCCCCTCGTTAATGGTAAGAAGGATTTTAATCAAATTACCGAGGATATCTGTAAACCAGTTGAACAAAAGCCTACCAAATTATGGTATGCTGGGTTTATTTTATCCCTACTTTTTCTAGCTTTCGGTGCATTTTCTGTTGGTTGGGAAATTTACTGGGGATTAGGAACTTGGGGAATTAACCGTACCGTTGGTTGGGGTTGGGATATTACCAACTTTGTATGGTGGGTAGGTATTGGTCACGCAGGTACCTTAATTTCTGCAATTTTATTACTTTTTAGACAAGGATGGAGGACAGCAGTTAACCGTGCTGCAGAAGCAATGACGATTTTTGCTGTTATGTGTGCGGGAACCTTTCCTATCTTCCATATGGGTAGAGTATGGGATGCTTTTTTCGTTTTACCTTATCCTAACTTAAGAGGTCCTTTATGGCCAAACTTTAACTCTGCCTTACTTTGGGACGTATTTGCAATTGGTACTTATTTTACAGTATCTCTATTGTTCTGGTATTCAGGTTTAGTTCCAGACTTTGCAACTTTACGCGATAGAGCTAAAACAAAATTAAGAAAGCGTTTATATGGAATTGCTTCTTTTGGGTGGACTGGTTCTGCTAAAAATTGGCAACGTTTTGAAGCTTTGACTTTAGTTTTAGCGGGTTTATCTACGCCATTAGTATTATCTGTACACACTATTGTATCATTTGACTTTGCTACTTCAGTTATTCCAGGTTGGCATACTACTATTTTTCCGCCTTACTTCGTAGCTGGAGCAATTTTCTCAGGATTTGCTATGGTTAATACGCTTCTAATTCTTGTTAGAAAAGTATTTAGACTAGAAGATTATATTACAATAGGACATATCGAAGCAATGAATAAAGTAATTGTTTTAACTGGTTCTATTGTTGGGGTAGCTTATTTAACAGAATTATTTGTTGCTTGGTATAGTGGTGTTCAATTTGAACAAGAAGCATTTAAATGGAGGGTATTAGGTCCATATTGGTGGGCTTACTGGGCTATGATGGCTTGTAACGTTGTTTCTCCACAGTTTTTCTGGTTTAAAAAACTAAGAAGAAATATTGTATTTACATTTATTTTATCTATTGTAGTAAATATTGGTATGTGGTTTGAGCGTTTTGTAATTATTGCTACTACTTTAGCTAGAGACTTCCTGCCTTCAGCTTGGACATATTATAGTCCAACTTGGCCTGAAGTTGGGTTTTATTTAGGTACTTTTGGATTATTCTTTACCTGCTTTTTCTTATTTGCAAAATACTTCCCAGTTGTTGCAATTGCTGAGATTAAAATGACGATTAAAACTTCGGGTGAATATTACAAGAAAGATATGCAATATTTAGAAGAACAATCTCTAGAAGAGTTCATTGAAGAAGTAAATAAATAAAAATTTAATTATTAAAAACATTTGAAAATATAAATATAATGGCTGTTAAAAAATTTGCTGTAGGATTATATAAAGATGATGATGAGCTTTTTCCAGCAGTTCGTCAGATTCGAAAAAGTGGATATAAATTACATGATGTTTATACCCCGTTCCCGGTGCATGGTTTAGATGAAGAAATGGGATTGAAAGAAACCGATTTACATATTGCTGGTTTTATATTTGGTATAATAGGTACTGCTACTGCTTTAGGCTTTATGAGTTGGATATTTACTGTAGATTGGCCTGTTGAATATGGTGGTAAGCCTTTCTTTGCACTTCCTGCTTTTATTCCTATTACTTTTGAATTAACTGTATTGTTCTCTGCTGTAGGTATGGTACTAACTTATTGTTATTTAAATCAATTAATGCCAGGTGTGAAGAAACATATATTTCATGAACGTCAATTAGATGATGTTTTTGTAATTGCTTTGGAGGTTACAGAAGAAAATTCAGAAGAAGAGATGATGAATTTCTTAAAAGAAACCGGTGCTTATGATACGAATATTCAAATTGCTGAAGAAGGCTGGTGGTATGGTTATTGGGATAAAGAAGAAGAATATTCATTAACGAAAAAAACATTTTAAACAATTAGGAAATTTCCTAACTAGAAATAGCTATTATGAAGAAGAACTATCTTACAACTATATTAATTGCTGGTGCTGCTTTTTTAACGGCATGTAATAGTGGTAATATACGCAGAAACCCTGGTAAGATTTATATGCCTGATATGGTATATTCTCAGGCATATGATGCTTATACAGAAAACCCAAATACTAAGAATGGTTTAACAAATCAGGAGCCGGTTAATGGTACTATTGCGCGTGGACAAGCTTTGCCTGATCATTTAACTGAGGCTGATTTGGATGAATATATAAAGCTACCTATTCCTTATGATTTTTCTGAAGAAGATGTTGCTGAAGGAAAACGCTTATATGCTATACATTGCGGTGTGTGTCATGGTAACAAATTAGATGGTCAAGGACCTTTATTTGAATCAGGAGTTTATGCTTCTATGCCTGCGAGTTTTGTTACTGAAGATCATCTGAAATTAGCACCTGGGTCTATCTATCATTCCATAAAATATGGTAAAAATATGATGGGTTCCTATGCAAGTCAGTTAGATGTTAAACAAAGATGGCAAGTTGTTGCTTATATTAAACAATTCCAATCTGAAAATGGTGGAGAACCCTTTGTTTTAAATAAAAAATCAGAAGAAGTAATTGCTTCTAACACTGAAGAAAACTTAGAGGAAAACGATAATTAAGTATATTTAGAAAATAATATAAAGGGGAAAATTTTAAAATTCCCATAACATTTTAGAACTTTAAGGTTAAGTCTTAAATTATGATTACAGAAAAATTTGAAATACCGTCAAGATTTAGAACAACTGGCTTTGTATTCTTAGCCATTGGAATCTTAACATTAATTGGTGGAGCCATTGCTTTATTAGGTGGAAGTGCTACTGATCCTGGTAGGTTTTGGATTTCATTATTACAAAATAGTGTTTACTTTTTATTAATTGTTTTAGCTTCCGTTTTTATTCAAGCTGCATCTAGTCTTGCGCAAGGAGGATGGATTGTTGCTTATAGAAGAATTCCTGAAGCTATTGGAGCTAATACATGGATATTTGGAATAATTACCCTTGTTATTTTATTTTCTATTGTTTTTATAGTTCCTGATAAAAACCTTATTTATCATTGGATTGAACCTGGTGATGATAAAGTTATTCAAGGTAAAACTGCATTCCTAAATCCTACTATGTATGCTTTATTTTCTATAGTTACTGTAGGCTTGTGGAGCTGGTTTGGTATTAAATTCCGTAATTTATCTATTGCTCAAGAATCTGCACCTAGAAATTCTACAAAATTATATTGGAAAAATGTTGCTTTATCTGGTGTTTTCTTATTTGTTTTTGCATTAACATTAATGAGTACTACTCCTTGGTTCTGGTTAATGAGTATTAATGCACACTGGTATTCAACATTATATAGTTGGTATGTTTTTGGTTCTTCTTTTGTTGCGGGTATGGCTGTTATCTTATTATTTGTAGTCTATCTAAAAAATCAAGGTAATTTAAGATTAGTAAATAAAGAGCATATTCATGACTTGGGGAAATTCTTATTTGCTTTTAGTATTTTCTGGACCTATTTATGGTTCTCTCAATTCATGTTAATTTGGTATAGTAATATCTCTGAAGAAACTCAATATTTTATTCTGAGAGCACAAGGGCCTTATTCAGTTATTTTTTATTTAGCTTTAGTGATCAACTTTGTGTTCCCAATTATTATATTAATGTCTAGACCGAGCAAAAGAAACTACTTTTTAGTTGTATTTGTCGCAATTGCTATTATCTTTGGACATTGGTTGGATTTCTATATCATGGCTGTACCTGAAGTTATGTTAGAAAACTGGTCTATTGGTTGGTTTGAAATCGGAATTACCTTAGGTTTTGTTGGTTTACTGATGACTACAACTGTTAATACTTTAGCTAAAGCAAATTTAGTTCCAGTAAATAACGTTCTTTTAAAAGAAACTATAAACCATGTAAGTTAATTTTGAAATATTAATTGAATCTTCTTTTTGAGTTAAGTAAAAAAATATAAAATGTCTGGATTTATTATTACTGCACTCGTTGTTTTAGTTTTTATAGTTGTTTATCAGCTAGCAAAAGCAAATGAGTATTCTGTTATCCTAAAGGATGAAGAAAAAGTGAACGCTTCGACTAACCGTCTTATGGCGTGGTTAATGCTAATAGGATTTATCCTTGGTTTATTTGGATTGTATAAATGTCATGTGAATTTGCAAGATTATCTTTTACCTGAATCTGCATCCAATCATGGGGACAATTATGAATCTATGTTAAAATGGACATTAATTATTACGGGTATAGTATTTTTTCTAACCCATATAATGTTGTTCTACTATATTTTTAAATATCAAGCTTCTGATAAACGTAAATCTTATTATTATGCACATAATAATACTGTTGAAATTCTTTGGACTACTATACCTGCAATTACTTTATTAATTTTAGTAATTATAGGATTAAGAAACTGGTCCGTAATGATGGATGACGCGCCAAAAGAATCTTTACAAGTAGAGATAACGGGTAAGCAATTTGCTTGGATTATTCGCTATCCTGGCCCTGATGGTGTTTTTGGTAATACTGATTTTAGATTAATTAATGATGCTAATAATGTTTTAGGATTAGACTGGGATGATCCAGCAAGTCATGATGACATTATATTTGAAAATGGTCAAATGCATTTAATTAAAGATCATCCTGCGCATTTAATTATTCGTTCTAGAGATGTTATTCATGATGTTGGATTGCCACATTTCAGAATGAAAATGGATGCTGTTCCTGGAATTATTACTACAATGTGGTTTACTCCTAAGTTTACTTCTCAGGAAATGATTGAAAAAACAGGTAATCCTGATTTTGTTTATGAAATTGCTTGTGACCAAATGTGTGGTAATGGGCATTATTCTATGAGAGGAACAATTATTGTGGAAACTCAGGATAGATTTAATTCTTGGTTAGCTGATCAAACATCTTATTATGATTTACATTATGGTGAATCTGATAAAGAAGAGGAGCTGGTAGATAATCCCGAAGAAGAATCGCTGGTGGAAAATAACGAAGTTGCATTAAATTAAAATTTATTGTACCTTCATTTTGATAATAATCATTTGATATTTAACCTTAGGTGTAAAAAATAAAATAATAATGAGTCAAGAAATTACATTAGGTCATAATCCTACAGATAACATGGATGTAGGTACTCCCGTGTTCCACGATACTGGACATCATGAGGAAAAACTGCATTTTTTCAAAAAATATATTTTTAGTCTAGATCATAAGATAATTGCAAAACAATATCTTATTACAGGTATAATCTGGGCTATTATTGGTGCTTTATTTTCTGTTTTCTTTAGATTACAGCTTGGATTCCCTGATAGCACATTTCCTGTTATGGAAACGTTTTTAGGAGAGTGGGCAAAAGGAGGAAAATTATCTCCTGAATTTTACTACGCTCTTGTTACAATGCACGGAACAATATTAATATTCTTTGTATTAACAGCTGGCTTGAGTGGAACTTTCAGTAATTTCCTTATTCCTTTACAAATTGGTGCTCGCGATATGGCGGCTCCATTCCTAAATATGTTATCTTACTGGATATTCTTTTTATCTAGTGTTGTAATGTTAAGTTCATTATTTATTCAGACTGGGCCTGCTTCTGGTGGTTGGCAAGTATATCCTCCTTTATCTGCTTTGAAAGAAGCATCTCTTGGTTCTGGTCTTGGTATGGATCTATGGTTATTATCTATGCTTTTATTTGTTATCTCTCAATTATTAGCTGGATTAAACTATGTTTCTACTATATTGAATATGAGAACAAAAGGTATGAAAATGTCTAGAATGCCATTAACAATTTGGTCTTTCTTCTTTACAGCTATTTTAGGTTTATTAACCTTCCCTGTATTATTATCTGCTTTCGTTCTTTTGTTTTTTGATAGACACTTTGGAACTAGCTTCTATTTGTCTGAAATATTTATTGGCGGTAAAGCTTTGTCACATATTGGTGGTTCAGCTATTTTATACCAACATTTATTCTGGTTCTTAGGTCACCCTGAAGTATATATTGTAATGTTACCAGGTATGGGTATCGCTTCTGAATTATTATCTAACCACGCTAGAAAACCTATTTTTGGTTATTTAGCTATGGTAATCTCTTTAGTAGGTATTAGTACTCTTTCCATTTTTGTATGGGCACACCATATGTTTGTTACTGGTATGAGTCCTTTCCTAGGTAGTATATTCGTCTTATTTACACTTTTGATTGCCATACCTTCTTCCATTAAGACTTTTAACTGGTTAGCAACTTTATGGAAAGGTAGCTTAAGATTAAATGTACCAATGTTATTCTCCTTAGGATTTGTTTCTTTATTTATTTCTGGTGGATTAACTGGTATTTTCGTAGGTAACTCTGCTTTAGATATTCACTTGCATGATACTTATTTTGTAGTTGCGCACTTCCACTTAGTAATGGGTGTTAGTTCTTTCTTCGGAATGTTTGCTGGTATTTATCATTGGTTTCCAAAAATGTTTGGTAGATATATGAATAATACGCTTGGTTATATTCATTTCTTTATTACTATCGTTGGTGCATATTTAATTTTTTGGCCTATGCACTATGAAGGTTTAGCTGGAATGCCAAGAAGATATTATGATTATAGTGCTTGGGAAACCTTTAAAGTCTTCCAAGATTTAAATACATTTATCTCAGTAGTTACTGTTGTTACATTCTTTGCACAATTACTGTTTGTATTTAACTTCTTCGTTAGTATTTTCAAAGGTAGAAAAGTTACTAAAATGAATCCTTGGGGCTCTACTACTTTAGAATGGACTACTCCAATTCGTCCTGGTCATGGTAACTGGGAAGGTCCTATTCCTGAAGTACACAGATGGCCATATGATTATAAAGAAGATGGTGAAGGTAATGATTTTATACCACAACATATCCCATTAAAACCGGGAGAGGAAAGTCATTAATATTCTAAAATAATGATATTTTAAAGCTGATAATGGTGAATAACTATTATCAGCTTTTTTTATGAAATATTCTATTTAGCTTATCTTTGATTAGAATAGTATATTGTTATGGAATTTGAAAAATCATTTTTAATCGAGTTGGGTGTTTTTCATGAAGAATATGGTGTATTTAACTTTTTAAATACCTGTATTACTTCAGAGGGTGCACAATTGTTAAAATCATGGATTAAAAAGCCCTTCTCTAATGATTCTGATATTTTAAATAGACAAAACATAATAAAGTTTTGGACCAACTATTCTCAAGATTTGGATTTCCCTTATTTTACGAATGGAAGCATGGTTATGGTAACTGATTTTTTAAAAAATCAAGAAGATTATAATTTAAAACCAAGCACTTTTAATCTTTCCATTATTCAGTTTTTACAAAGAATTTTCAAAAAAAGCTCCTCGAATTATATTTCATTTCATTTTGAATATATTCATTCCTTATTTAAAGCTTTAAATAAAATATATAGTATTGCTCAATGTTCTGATATAGATAATCCTATTTGGAATACATGGTTTAATTCCTTAGAGAATATTCATAATTCGGTTCTTTTTCAGAAATGTCTTTCATATAATAATGAAAGTAAGGCAATTGATAAGGCGAAATTTTTGTATTTTCTTAAAAAAGACGGTTCTTATCTTCTAGAAGAAAGTTTGTTTCTTTTTTCAACCTTTGATGCTTGGCTTTCCTTAGCTAGGTTAAGCATAAACAATAAATGGTGTTTTCCCCAAGTACAAAATCAAGAGGATTCTTATCTGAATTTAGAAGAATTCTATTTTCCTAGTATAAAGGATCCAATTCCTTTTAATTTAAAAATGGATAAATCTAAGCATCTTTTGTTATTAACTGGAGCTAATATGTCAGGTAAGAGCACCTTGTTAAGAAGCATTGGCTTATTTTATATTCTAGCTCAAATGGGATCGCCAGTGCCTGCAAAAAATGCATCTTTTACTCCAGTATCTGGTATTTATTCTAATCTCTCTGTTAAAGATAATATTCATAAAGGAGAAAGTTATTTTTATGCAGAGGTATTGCGCATGAAGCAAATGGCTGAAAAAATGATTGGAGATTGTGCTTATCTTTTTCTTATGGATGAATTATTTAAAGGAACTAATATTCAGGATGCCTCTATTTGCACTGAAATTATATTAAAAGAATTACATAGATTTCCCCAACATTTATTTTTATTAAGTACTCATATTTATGAACTAGCCGAGAAATATGCCTCGCACAATTTCGTCTTGCCTTTATATATGGAAACTGTATTTAAAGATGAAATGAATTATTTCTTTACCCATCAATTAAAATATGGAGTATCAAAAGATAAGATTGGAGCTATGATATTAAAAAATGAAGGAGTATTAAAAATTTTAAAATCTTAAAGTATGAACATTGTTGCTTTAATTCCGGCTCGCTTAGAAGCAAGTCGTTTTCCCAAAAAGTTAATTCAGGATCTGAATGGAAAACCAGTTATTTATCGAACAGTAGAGAATGTTTTAAAGATGGATGTATTTGATGAAATTGCAATTGTTGCTGATGATGCTATATTTATAGATATTTTAAAACCCTTGGATATTAAAGTATTTCATACCACAGAAAACTTTGAATGTGGTTCTGATAGAATTGCTTCCGTAGCGCAATTTTATCAAGATGCTGATATTTTAATTAATGTTCAAGGTGATGAGCCTTTTATTAAAAAGGATTTTATTGTAACGCTAATTGATTCTTTTAAAGATACTGCAGTTTCTGTTGCTTCTTTAATGCATAAATTAGAT